>Ga0209415_10003429_pt1 | contig 29480 bp, 24 predicted proteins | sample PeaSoiSIISIP2007_FD_187696 | JGI IMG/M metagenome (GOLD analysis project Ga0209415, IMG submission 187696) | Peat soil microbial communities from Weissenstadt, Germany - SII-SIP-2007 (SPAdes) (version 2) | ecosystem: Environmental > Terrestrial > Soil > Wetlands > Peat | place: Germany...
ACCGACGCTCGCCTCCGCCATGGATGTGGGCAATCCAAGCAACATGGAGCGCATTCGCGCGCTCTATCCGACGATCACGGCGCTACGCGAGCAACTCAGCGCCGACAGCGTCGATGACGCCGCCATCCGCCACAGGATTGCCGAGGATTTCGCGCAATACGGGCGCGAATGGTGTCCGCACACGGCGACCGCGGCGGAAATTTATCGCCGCCTGAGCGAGCGCGATCGGCGCGACCATCCGTGGGTGCTGGTGGCGACAGCCCATCCGGCCAAGTTCAACGACATCGTGGAGCCGATCATCGGCAAGCCGGTGGCGGTACCCCCGGCCTTGGAGCGGCTGCTGCGCCTGCCGCAGCATTATCTCGATTTACCACCCACGCTGTCCGCGGTTGCGGCCGCGCTCGCATGAACGACATTCGAATCGAACCGCAATGGATTGCGGCCGGCACAGCGCTGCTGCTGGTCGGCGCCGCCGCTTATGTGGGATTCGGCGCGTTCCGGCGCCGTTACCGGCGCAAGGCGCTGCTCGGGCGCTTGGGACGCATCGCCTATGAAGCGGCGCACCAGGTCCTGGTGCCCGACGGCATGGGCGGCTTCATCCACATCGATCATTTGCTGCTGACGCCGCTCGGCTTGCTGGTGCTCGATACCCGGCGCGTGGCCGGACTGATCTTCGGCGGCGATCAAATGAGCGACTGGACCGTGATGGCCCGCAACCGGCGCTATACCTTCGACAATCCGCAGCCGGCGCTCTACGATCGAATCGCCGCGGTCAAGGCCCTAGTCGGGGAATTTCCGGTCGAGGGCCGGTTGCTGTTTTCCAACGTCGGAAGGTTCACCAAAGGCATGCCGAAGCACGTACTGATGCTCGAGGGTCTGGAAGTCGAGTTTCCGGTCGCCGATCGCGGCCCCTTGGGATCCGCGGCACCGGCGGAATTCGCCGAGGTGTGGAGTCGCCTGGTGCCGCAGCTCAAGCCGAGTCCGCACCAATTCACTAATCTCTAGCGGCCTTAAGAGCAACCTCGAGTCCAAAGAAGCGCAGCGCATTGTGGGTGGTTGCGGCGGCCACCTGCGCCGGCGCTTCGCCGCGGATCTGCGCCAGCGTGCGGGCGATGTGCGGCAGGTAGGCGGGTTCGTTGCGGCGCGATTGCGGCCGTGGTGTCAGGTCGCGTGGCAACAGATAGGGCGCGTCGCTCTCGATCATGAGCCGCTCCGAGGGGATGCGCGGCGCGACCTCCCGCAAGGCAAGGCCGCGCCGCTCATCGCAGATCCAACCGGTGATGCCGATGCACAGGTTAAGGGCCAAGTAGTCTTCGAGCTCGCGCTCACCGCCGGTGAAACAATGCGCCACCCCGCCGGCGAGGCCCGGGCGATACTCCGCGAGGATCGCCGCGAAGTCCTCGTGCGCGTCGCGCTGATGCAGGAATACCGGCTTTCGCACGCTCACCGCGATTTCCAATTGCGCCACGAAGGCTGAGCGCTGCGCTGCTCGGGGCGATAAATCGCGAAAGTAATCCAAGCCGCATTCACCGACCGCGACCACTGGGCTTAAGCTAAGCAGCTCGCGCAGCTCCTCGCACCGGCTCAAGTCGAAGCCGGCCGCGTGGTGCGGATGAACGCCGGCCGTGCTCCACAAGTGGCCCGGATGGGCGGCGGCGAGCGCGGCAGCCGCCTGCGAACTCGCCAAATCTGCGCCGGTGACCACTTGCCGCGTCACGCCCGCTTGCATTGCGCGGGCGATCACCTGTTCGAGATCGGCTGCGAAGCTGTCGTGGGTCAGATTCGCCCCGATGTCGATGAATTCGTCGCTCAAGAACCCTCGCCTCGTTGTGCTATCTTCGCCCGCATGTGCAAAGCTGGAATCTTCCTGTTCGTGGCGCTGGCATTCGCCGCCGTGCCGGGCCGGGCACAGGAGGGCGGCGACCTGCAAGCACAGATTGTCTACGCGTTCCACGTCGAAGATACCAACCTGCTGGTCAATTTGGTGCAAACTTTGGCGACGCAGTCCGGCTCGGGAGGCGCCGATCAGGCACTGCGCTACCAATTGGCGCATGCGCAGTACCGCCTCGGACTGCTGGTGGGCGAGAAGCGCCCGAAAGAGGCAGTGACGGCCTTTGGGGACTGCGTCGATCAGCTCAAGCGCGTGCTAGACCAGGATCCGGCGTCGGCGGAGGCGCTGGCGTTGCAGTCCGCGTGCTATGACGGTCTCGCCAAATACAAGAGCCTGGAGGCGGTGCTTCTGCGGTCGCACGCGACCGAGCGCATCAATGCGGCTTTGAGGGTTGCACCGCGCAATCCACGGGTCTTGTATCTGATCGCGATGGACGGGTTCGCCCACTCCAAGCCCGGCTCCGCCGAGTATCAGCGAGCCTTCAAAGCGCTCGAGCTCGCCGTGCAATTGTTCGATCTGTCGCCCGCCACCGGCATCGACACGCCGAGCTGGGGCCATGCGGAAGCCTACCTCGAGCTCGGAATTGAACTGCAATCGCGCGGCGATTTATTGGGCGCGCGCAACTCGATCGAGAAAGCCTTGATTGTCGCACCCGACTTCAAAGCGGCGCAGCGGCAACTGGCGAACCTCGTGCGGCATTGAGCTCGAGCGGCTCCTCGCCGCCGACTTCGAACCTGGTATCATGCGGCGCGATGAAGCCACAAGGCACGCAATTATCGCTGTTCGAGGCGCGCGGCACGGGCGACGCGTTCGCGGTTCGGGTGAGCCCGCGCGCTCGCCGGCTCACCGCACGCGTGCACGTGGGCGGCCACGTGGAAATCGTGGTTCCGATCGGCGTGCATGCCCACACGGTGCGCGATTTCGTGCGCCGATTCACGCCGTGGATCGATCGCAAGGTGGCGGCGATGCAGTGCTTCGCCGAACCGGCCGCGGCGGTGCCGGGGAGCGTGGATTTCGCGTTCACCGGCGAGCGCTTCGCGGTCGACTGGCAGCAAGCGCCGCGGCGCGTCGTGGTGCGCGACGGCGACACGCTCATCGTGCGGGCGGCGAACGACGGGGATGCCCGCTTGCTGCTTCGCGTCTGGCTCAAACGGACGGCCTATGAACGCTTGGCGCCGCCGCTGCGGCAATTGGCGAATGAATTGCAGTATTCCGTGGAGCGGGTGGTCATCCGCTGCCAACGAACGCGGTGGGGCAGCTGCTCGACGCGCGGCACGGTGAGCCTCAATTGTTCGCTGGTCTTTCTTCGCGCCGAGGTGGTTCGATATCTTTTCATTCACGAGCTGGCGCACTTGAAGCATATGAATCATTCGCCCGGATTTTGGCGCGTGGTGGGGTCGCTCGAACCGGACTACCGCCGGCTGGATCGCGAGCTGCTCGCCGGCTGGCGCACGGTTCCCTTATGGGTATTCAAGAATTAGGCGATGAGCGAACCTGACCCGGCCGGAAAGCCTTTCGTCGACCTGAGCGATGAGCAGGTTCATTGGGATTTGAGGGACTCGCTGAGCTACGGGCAGTACCTCAATCTCGATAAGCTCCTCGATGCGCAGCACCCACTGTCCTACCAACACGATGAAATGTTGTTCATCGTGATTCATCAGGTTTCCGAGTTGTGGATGAAGCTGTGCTTGCACGAATTGAATGCCACCGTCGCTTGTGTGCGGCGCGACGATCTGGGCCCCACCTTCAAGATGCTGACGCGCGTGTCGACGATTCAGCGGCAGCTTCTGGAGGCGTGGGACGTGCTGGCGACGGTGACTCCCCACGATTATTCGGCGTTTCGCAATGCTTTGGGCCGTTCGTCCGGGTTTCAGTCGGCGCAATACCGCATGCTGGAATTTCTGATTGGCAACAAGAATGCGGAGATGATTCAGGTCTTCCGCGCCGACCCGCCGACCTACGAGGCGTTGGAGCGCGCGTTGCGGGCCCCGAGTCTGTACGATGAAGTGCTGCGGCTCTTGAGCCGGCGCGGCCTCAATGTGCCGGCGCAGGCGATCGATCGGGACTTCACGCAACCGTATCAGGCCAGCAAACAGGTCGCGGCGGCATGGCTCAGCGTGTATCACAATTCGGTCAAGGACTGGGATTTGTACGAACTGGCGGAGCGGCTGGTCGACCTCGACTATAAATTTCAATTGTGGCGATTCACACACATGAAAACGGTAGAGCGCATCATCGGCTACAAGCGCGGCACCGGCGGCACCGGCGGGGTGTCGTACCTGACCAAAGCGTTGGAACTGAAATTCTTTCCCGAACTCTGGACCGTCCGAACGTCGATGTAGGTTGATTAGTGAGCAACATCCAAGACCGATTGCAGAACGTCAATGTCGCCTCCAGCGATCTGTTGGCCACGCCGGAAGAGGTCAAGCGGCGTCTGCCGCTGACGGCCCGGGCGGCCGATACGGTGCTGCGTTCGCGCGAAACGCTGCGGGCGATCCTGGAGCGGCGCGATCCGCGGCTGTTCGTCGTGGTGGGACCGTGCTCGATTCACGAGGTCGCGGCGGCGCGCGAATACGCGGACCGGCTCAAGCGCCTCGCGGATCAGGTTGCACCGACCCTGTTTCTCATCATGCGCGTGTATTTCGAGAAGCCTCGCACCACCGTCGGTTGGAAGGGCTTGATCAACGATCCGGACCTGGACGATTCGTTTCACATTGAAAAGGGCATTCTGCTCGCTCGCGAGCTGCTGCTGTACGTGGCTGAGCTCGGGTTGCCCGCGGGAACCGAGGCGTTGGATCCCATCATGCCGCAGTATCTTTCCGAACTCATCACCTGGACGGCGATCGGCGCGCGCACCACGGAGTCGCAGACGCATCGGGAAATGGCGAGCGGCTTGTCGACGCCGGTGGGCTTCAAGAACGGCACCGATGGGGCGCTCGGCGCCTCGATCAACGCGCTGCAATCGGTGAAGCACCCGCACCATTTCTTGGGCATCACGCAGCAGGGTCAGTCGGCGGTGTTTCGCACCCGCGGCAATCCGCATGCGCATATCGTGCTGCGGGGCGGCGGTGGGCGCGTCAACTACGATGCGGTGAGCATCGCCCTGGCGGAACGTCAGCTGATGCAAGCGAATTTGCCCGCGACCATCGTGGTGGATTGCAGCCACGGCAATTCCAACAAGGATCCGAGCGTGCAGCCGCTGGTCGCGGAGAATTGCGTCACGCAAATCCTCGACGGCAATCGTTCCATCGTTGGCCTGATGCTCGAAAGCCACTTGAAAGGCGGCAATCAGCCCATTCCGAAGGACCTCAGCACCCTCGAGTACGGCGTATCGATCACCGATCCGTGCATGGATTGGCCGAGCACGGAGGCGCTGCTGCTCAAGCTCCATCAGTCCTTGCAAACCGTGCGACGCTGACGGGCGCCGTGGACTGGTGGCGCTTCCACAGGCGGTAGCCGAGCAGCAGCGCGAGTCCGCAGGCGTAGAGGATCGGCTCGCGGATGTCCTTCTTGACCTGCCACCAAAAATGCCAAACGCCGAGCAGCGCGACCGGGTAGATCAACTGATGCAGCCGGGTCCAACGCCTTCCCAATCGGCGCTGAGCTTTGGCGGTGGAGGTGAGGGCCAACGGAACGAGCAACAGCAGGGCGAGCATGCCGAGCGTAATGTACGGTCGTTTGACGATCTCGTGGCCGACGGCGTGCAACTTGCCGGCTTGATCCAGTAGCAGGAAGACCGAGAAGTGCAGTAGCGCGTAAAAGAACGCGAATAGCCCAAACATGCGTCTGTAGCGCAGCCAATCGACCCCGTGCGTGATATTGCGCAACGGGGTCATGCACAACGTGATCAGGAGGAAATTCAAAGTCCACCGGCCGCAGGTGTGCAGCATAAGCTTGACGGGGTCCGTACCCAAGGACAGGCCACCCAATTGGAATGCACCGGCGGCGAGGTGCAGCGCCGGCAGCAAACAGGCGGCGAATACCAGAGGCTTCGCGATCCGAGGCACGTTCAGATTCAGAAATATCTCCGTAGATCCATGCCGCTGTAGAGTTCGGCGACTTCGGCGCCATAGCCGTTGAAGGGTAGGGTGGGGCGGCGCGAGTTGAACAGGCTCCCGCCGAGATGCCGCTCGCTCGCCTGGCTCCAGCGCGGATGATCGACCGCCGGGTTGACGTTGGCGTAGAAGCCATATTCATTGGGTGCCGCCAGCGCCCAGGTGGTGCGCGGCATGCGCTCCGTGAACTTGATGCCGACGATGGCCTTGATGCCCTTGAACCCGTATTTCCAGGGCACGATCAATCGCATCGGCGCACCGTCTTGATTGGGCAGAACCTTGCCGTACAGCCCGACCGCCATGATGGCGAGCGGATGCATGGCCTCATCCATGCGCAGCCCCTCGACATAGGGCCATTCGAGCACGGAGGAGCGTTGGCCGGGCATTTGTTTCGGGTCATACAGGGTTTTGAACTCGACGAATTTTGCCTTCGAGGTGGGTTTGAACCGCTTCAGCAAATCCCCCAGCGGAAAGCCGATCCACGGCACCACCATGGACCACGCCTCCACGCAGCGCAGGCGATACACCCGCTCTTCCAGCGGATGCGGCTTGAGAATGTCTTCGATGGTGAACGAACCGGTCACCTCCGCTTCGCCGCCGACCGTGACGTTCCACGGTTTGGTGCGCAGGCCTTGCGCGTTCTCGGCGGGATCCGCTTTGTCGGTGCCGAACTCGTAGTAATTGTTGTAGGTCGTGATATCGCGGTAGGAGTTGGGCGTTTCCGTGAGGCTGAATGCGGCGTTGCGCGTAAAGGTGAGAGCGCCCGGCCCTTCGGCCCCCGTTTCGGCCATGGCGGGCCGTGAAAAGCGGCCGATCGCTTGCAGGGCGGCGAGACCCAAGCCCCCGGCGAGCAAGCTACGCCGGCTCATGTACCGCGCCTGCGGAGTGATGTCCGATGGCACGATAGTGCGTGACGGGTTGCGCGCTCTTCTCATCTTGATGCCTCGTGTACGCCGCTGATCGGTGTCAACCGCTCGATGGAGTAGACCGTCGGAACCGGTCAAATGTTGCGGGCGCCGTCGATTTAAGTCCAATCGGCGGCCGGGATGCCGGCTTTTGCCGCAGCGCGCCGCGCGGCCGCATTGCCGTTCACCAGGATCGCGCGATCCGCCCGGCGCATGTGGACAAGATCCGAGCCGCTGTTGCCGTAGGCGACGATGGGTACGCCGGGGTATTGCGGGCGCAACGCCTCGAGACAGCGCAGTTTTTCCTCGCCGCGCCGATTCGGCGTCTTCAAGGCGGCATCGAGCCGATCGCCTTGCCACAGCACTTCGGTGCACAGCGTACGCTCGAATCCCAGCAGTCGACCGATGAGCGGCACATACAAATCCGGACTTGCCGACAAAAGCACGAGGTGATCGCCCGCGGTCCGGTGAGCCTCGAGCGCCGCGAGCGCGCCGGGGCGGAACGCCCGGCGCGGCCCGAGCATACGTACGAAGGATTCCGCCCACGCGTCGATTGCGGCGCGGCAGTCGCCGCCCATCACCGCCCGAATCACCCGCGATTTCAATCTGCCTCGATCGCGCCCGCGTACCGCGTATTCGATGAGCGCGGGCCCGAGCCGCCAAAGCCGCATCAGGCGCGCGGGGTGCCGAAGGGCATAGCCGGTCAGAAACGGCATGAGCGTGTCGCGCCAAGTCAAGGTGCCGTCGAGATCGAACAGCGCGACATGTGGCGTCGCCTCGATCGCGGTAGAGGCGTTCATGCGGCTAATATATATGAAATAATAACGGCGCCCTCGCTCGAACAGGCGAGAAGTCCGCGAAATCAGGAGACGAGTATGCATGAGCACGTAACGGTGCGCGCTGCGTGGCAGGTATGGTTATGTGCAGTGTCCTTCAGCGCGCTCGGCGCGACGGGCGCGCATGCACAGAGCACGGCCACCCAGCCGGCGAGCCTGCCCCTCGCGGTTCCAGGCTACACCTACGTCAAATCGCTCGGCGGGATCGACGAGTACCGCCTCGACGGCAACGGGCTCACGGTTTTGTTGGCCGCGGATCATTCGGCGCCGGTGGTCACCTTCCAGGTGACGTATCGGGTCGGATCGCGCAACGAGGTGACCGGCACCACCGGGGCGACGCACATTCTCGAACATCTGATGTTCAAGGGCAGCGAGAACTTCAACGATCCGAAGGGCAACAGCGTCAAGCAGTTCTTGGAGCGGGTCGGCGGACAGTTCAATGCGAGCACCTCGGTCGACCGCACCAACTATTTCGCAACCATCGGGCGCGATGACCTGGAAGGATATATCGCGATCGAGGCCGATCGCATGCGTCACCTGTGGCTGCACGAGGCCGACCGGCAATCGGAAATGACGGTCGTTCGCAACGAATACGAGCGCGGCAAGAACGACCCCAACGACGTGCTGATGGAAGAGGTGACCGCCGCCGCTTACGTGGCGCTTCCCTATCACCACCCGGTGATCGGCTGGAAGAGCGACATCGAGCACGTGCCCATCGCCAAGCTGCGTGAGTTCTACGATACGTTCTACTGGCCGAACAACGCCACCGTCACCGTGGTCGGCGACATCGATGCGGCCGCGGTACTCGGTTTGGTGAAGAAATATTACGGCGTGTTCACCCGCTCGCCGCAGCCCATTCCCGAGATCTACACGGAGGAACCCGCACAAACCGGTGCGCGACGCGTCCTCGTCACGCGCCCCGGTGAACTCGGCACGGTGGTGATCGCGCACAAGGTGCCGAACGGCCGAGACGCGGATCAGCCGGCGCTCGAAATGCTCGATGCGATATTGAGTTCGGGCAAGAACGCGCGTCTTTACCGCGCGCTGGTCGACCAAGGGTTGGCGTTGAGCGCGGAAGCGGGCACCAACCTGCATAGGGATCTATCGCTGCATATCGTGTACGCGGCCATGGCGCCGGGTGCGACCCATGCGCACGTGGAGCAGGCGCTGCTGGCGGAGATCGCCAAAATCAAGAGCGACGGGGTGACAGCCGAGGAGGTGGAGAGGGTCAAGCAGCAATATGTGGCCGCCGACGCCTACAAGCGGGACGGAACCGCGGCGGTTGTCCGGGAGATCAACGAGTGGGTCGCGGTCGGCGACTGGACTTTGTACGAGACGTTTCCGCAGCAGGTCGAGCGAGTGACGGCGGCCGACGTGCAGCGGGTCGCGAAGAAGTACCTTAGCGAGGATCAGGGCACGACCGGATGGTTCGTGCCCGCGCCGCAGGCAGGGGGGAAAGGATCGTGATGAGAAGACACGGATTCGGATTTCTGGCAATCGCGTCGTGCCTGGTCGCGGTATCGAACGGATGGGCCAATATGGCCGACAACAGCCATCGGTCGCAGGTGGCGGGTATCGATCTGATCACCTATCAGACCAGCGTCAAGCAGGTGGTGGTTATCGTCGGCGCGCTGCCGGCAGGCGACGCCATGGCGGGCTCGGACAATATCGCCATCCCGACGCTGACCGGCATGATGTTGGACCGCGGCACGAAGACGCTCGATAAATTCGCCATCGCCAAGCAGCTCGACGATGTGGGCGCTGAAATTTCCTTCGGCGTGGGTGCGCAAAGTTTGGAGATTCGCGCCAAGTGTTTGAAGAAGGATATGCCGCTGGTGCTGCGTTTGATCGCGGCGGAACTTAAGGACCCCGCGATGCTCGCGACCGAATTTGCCAAAGCCAGGCAACAATTCATCGGTAATCTGCAAGAGGCGATGCACAGCACCGAGGAGCGCGCCCGGGAGGCGTTTGACCGCGCCATCTTTCCGCCAGGGCATCCGAATCGCCCGCACTCGCTCGAGGAATTCTTGGTCGCGGCCAAGTCGGCGACGCTCGAGCAAGCGAAGACGTTTCACGCCCATTACTACGGTCCCGCGCATCTGACGCTGGTCCTCGCCGGCGATGTGCCGGTTGCCGTAGCGCAAGCCGAAGTCGCCAAGGATTTTGCGGGATGGAGCGGCGGTCAAGATTACTTTTATGCGGCAAAGCCGGCGACTTCCCCGGGTGCGTCCGAGGTCGTGGTGCCGCTCAAGGACAAGCCGAGCGTGTCCGTGATCTTGGGGCAGCCGACCGGTTTGCGCTATCGGGACCCGGATGCGCTGCCGTTGCGGGTGGGAACGGCGATTCTTGGCCGAGGGTTCACCGGGCGCCTGATGAGAATCGTGCGCGACAAGGAGGGCCTCACGTACGACATCGATGCGGAGGTGAGCGAGGACAGCATCGCGGACGGCTCGTGGAACATATCGGCGAGCTTCGCCCCGTCGCTGCTCGATAAGGGTTTGACCTCGACCCGCAGCGTACTCGCCACATGGTGGCAGGAGGGCGTCACGGAGGACGAACTTGCGGTCCGCAAGCAAGGGATCCTCGGCACCTATTTGGTCGGCCTGGCGACCACGCGCGGTCTCGCGAGCATCATTCTCACCACCGTTCAACGCGGCTACGGCGTCGATTGGCTGGACGCCTATCCGCAGATGATTCAGTCGTTGAGCCGCGATCAAGTCAACAAGGCCATCCGCACACACCTCGATCCGAGCACCATGGTGCTGGTCGAGGCGGGAAGCGTCTCCGCGGGCGGCAAGCCGGCCGCGGTCGCCTCGCCGCCCGCTCACTGAGCCGCCTACCCGCTGACGGTCAGGCCGCCTTGCCGGCGGCGGCGAGTTGCCGCAGCACGTAGCGCAAAATCCCGCCGTGCTGGTAGTACTCGAGCTCCTTCGGCGTATCGATGCGCACCCGGACCGCGAATTGCTTCCTGGCGCCGTCGTCGGCTCGGGCGGTGACATTGACGAACTTCGCCGCGCCCCGCTCCAACCCGACGATGTCGAAAATTTCGCGGCCGCTCAAACCCAAAGTGCGGAAACTCTCGCCGTCCTTGTACTGCAGCGGCAGAACGCCCATGCCGATGAGATTGGAGCGGTGAATGCGCTCGAAGCTCTCTGCGATCACGGCCTTGACGCCCAACAGCATCGTTCCTTTGGCGGCCCAGTCGCGCGAGCTCCCGGTGCCGTATTCCTTACCCGCAAAGATCATGAGCGGTGTCGCCTCGGCCTTGTATTTCATGGCGGCATCGAAAATCGACATCGATTCGCCGCCCGGCAGGTGAACCGTGACACCGCCCTCGGTGCCGGGCACCAGCAGGTTGCGCATACGGATGTTGGCGAAGGTGCCGCGCATCATCACCTCGTGGTTGCCGCGGCGCGCGCCGTAGGAATTGAAGTCCACCGCCTGCACACCCTGCGCGATCAGGTATTTCGCCGCCGGACTGGCTTTTGAGATATTACCGGCGGGCGAGATATGGTCGGTGGTCACCGAATCGCCGAGTACCGCGAGCGCACGCGCACCTTTGACGTCGACAACCGCATCCGGGGTCATGCTCATGCCGTCGAAATACGGCGGATTTTTCACGTAGGTGGATTTGCCGTCCCAGGCGTAGATTTTCCCGGTCGGCGTCTTGATGCCGCGCCAATTGTCATCCCCCAGGAAGACATCGGCATAGCCCCTCTTGAACATGGCCGAGTCGACCGAAGCGGCCACCGCTTCGGCCACCGTTGCGGCACTCGGCCATATGTCCTTGAGAAAAACCGGGCGGCCGTTCTTACCGCTTGCCAAGGGCTCAGTGGTGATGTCGACGTCGAGACTGCCCGCGAGCGCATACGCGACCACCAGCGGCGGCGAGGCGAGAAAATTCATCTTGATTTCCGGATGCACGCGCCCTTCGAAATTCCGATTGCCCGAGAGCACCGAACAGGCGACCACGTCGCCCGCCTTGACGGCCTCGGAAATGGCCGGCTTGAGAGGCCCCGAGTTGCCGATGCAGGTGGTGCAGCCGTAGCCCACGGTATAGAAGCCGAGTGCCTCCAGATCCGCGAGCAATCCGGCCTTTTTCAGATAATCGGTGACCACGCGCGAGCCCGGCGCGAGCGAAGTCTTGACCCAGGGCTTGGCGGTGAGCCCCAAGGCGCGCGCATTGCGCGCGAGCAGTCCCGCGGCAACCAGCACCGCGGGATTCGAGGTGTTGGTGCAGCTCGTGATCGCCGCGATCAGCACGGCGCCGTCCTTGATTTCCACACTGGCCTCGCCCAACTTGGCCACCGCCGCGCCGGTCGCACCCGGATGCGTGTGCGCGCGCTCCTCGGCCATTTTCTTCACGCTCGTGCGGTAGGCGCTTTTGGCCGAACGCAGCGGCACTCGGTCCTGCGGGCGCTTCGGGCCCGCCAGCGAGGGTTCGACCGTCGCAAGATCGAGCTCCACGACGTCGGTGTACTCGGCCGCCGGTGCGCCGTCGATGCGCCACAGGCCCTGCGCCTTGGCATAAGCCTCGACCAGCGTTATGTGCGCAGGATCGCGGCCGGTGAGCTTCAGGTAGCGAATGGTCTCCTCGTCGATGGGAAAGATGGCGCAGGTGGAGCCGAATTCCGGAGACATGTTCGCGATGGTGGCGCGGTCGGCCAACGGCAGTCCTTTGAGACCGTCTCCGAAGAATTCCACGAATTTATCGACGACGCCCTTTTTGCGCAGAATCTCCGTGACCGTCAACACCAAGTCGGTCGCGGTTGTGCCGGCGGCCAAACTGCCGTTGAGCTTGAAGCCGATGACTTGCGGTATCAGCATCGTGACCGGCTGTCCGAGCATGGCGGCTTCGGCCTCGATTCCCCCGACTCCCCAGCCGAGAACGCCGAGCCCGTTGACCATGGTGGTATGCGAGTCGGTGCCGACCAGCGTATCCGGATAGGCACGCTTGCGTCCGCCGGTCTCGTCGGAGAACACCACGCGGGCGAGGCGCTCGATATTCACTTGGTGCACGATGCCGGTATTGGGCGGCACGACCTTGAAGTTGCTGAACGCGGTCTGGCCCCAGCGCAGGAACATGTAGCGCTCGACGTTGCGGTTGAATTCGATTTCATTGTTGTGCTTGAGCGAATCCGCCGCACCGTATTCGTCGACTTGGACGGAGTGATCGATCACCAATTCGGCGGGCGCGAGCGGATTCACCCGCTCGGGATCGCCCCCGAGGCGTGCGATCGCCTCCCTCATCGCGGCGAGGTCTACGACGCACGGCACGCCGGTAAAATCCTGCATGATCACCCGGGCCGGGGTAAAGGCGATTTCGTCGCGCGGCGCGGCCTTGGGGTCCCAGCGCAGCAGCGCCTCGATGTCGGCGCGCGTGACATTCACGCCGTCTTCGAAGCGCAGCAGATTTTCGAGCAGTATCTTCAAGGAGAAAGGCAGGCGGTCGACCTTGTACCCTCGAAGCGCACTCAGGCCGCAGATTTCATATTGCTGCGCACCCACGTCGAGCGTGGTTCTGGTCTTGAAGCTATCCGTCATGACCCCTCCAGCGTAAATACACGATTATAAGCGACGGCGTGGTCCGCCGGCTCGGCGCTGGACGGTGCGTCGCGCGAATGGCTTTTGCGCGAGATTACGCCGCCCCCGAGACACAGATCATCGCGGTAAAATACCGCGTACTGTCCCGGAGTGACGGCGCGCGCCGGTTGGCAGAGCCACACACGCACTCGGCCATCGAGCCCGAGCCGGATCCGGCAGGGCAGATCCGCCTGACGGTAGCGAGTCTTGACGCCGCACTCGAAGCGGCCGCCCGCCAGATCGAGTGCCAGCGCCTGGGGCGCGCACAGCCAGTTCACCTGCTCGACCTCGAAGGTGTCGGACATCAACAAGGGATGCCCGGGATCCTGCACCACGATGAGCGCGTTGCGCCGCGCATCCTTGGCGGCGACGTACCAGGGCGCGGCCGCGGCGCCGGCTCTGCCGCCCACCCGCAAGCCGGACCGCTGGCCAAGGGTGTACAGAGCCAGTCCGCGATGTTCGCCCACCACCTCGCCGTCGGCGTTTTCGATGGGTCCGGGAGCGGTGCGCAGGTAACGGCTCAAGAATTCCTCGAAAGGCCGCTCGCCGATGAAGCAGATACCGGTGCTGTCCGGCTTGTCGAATACGGCGAGACCGGCCGCGTGGGCGAGTCGGCGCACCTCGTCCTTGTGCAGCTCGCCGAGCGGCATCAGGGTATCGGCGAGCGCCGCCGGTGCGACGCCATGCAGAAAATAGCTCTGGTCCTTCGCGCCGTCCACCGCCTTCAAAAGCAAGGTCCCCTGATCGGAGCGCCGCAGCCGGGCATAATGCCCGGTGGCGATCCATGAGGCTCCCAGGCGGCGCATGTAATCGAGGCACAGGCCGAATTTGATCTCCCGATTGCACAGCACGTCGGGATTGGGCGTGCGGCCGGCGGCGTACTCGCGAAGAAAATGCGCAAACACGCGTTCCCGATACTCGCCGGCAAAACTCACCCGATGCAGCGGAATCCTCAGCGTCTCGCAGGTGCGGCGCGCGTCCTGGAAGTCCTCGGCGGCGGTGCAGTAGGCGTCCTCGTCGTCCCAATTGGCCATGAACAGCCCCTGCACCGTGAAACCGGCCCGCTGCAGCAAAAGTGCCGCGACCGCCGAATCGACGCCGCCGGACATGCCGACCATGACGGTCCCGGCGGAGCCGGGATCTAAGGGGAAGGTGTGCATGCGCCGATTATACCGGCGCGATCGGCTGGGAAGGGGTCTCTATGCGCTACATCAGCATTTGCCGCATCTGCGACTCTTGCATGCTGGTCTGCCAAATTTCGTCGAAGAAATTCAGGTACCGCCGCACCACGGCCGGATCGTTCATGTCGGAGATGCCGTCCCAGCGGTCGGCCTGCAAGCGGTACACCAGTGCCTTGTCGTCGGCGATGATGAACGCGCCTGCGCTCGCCGGATATTCGGGGCTCATCGCGCGCAGATCGATGCAACTGGTCAGCCGGCGCGCGAGTGCCAGAAAGCGGTTATTGTCGACCATCGCGCGCGACGGATCGGCCAACAAGACTCGCACTTTCGCGTAGGATCGAGCCAGCACTAAGCGCTTGATCGCGTCCAAAAAGGGCTCTTCGCCGTAGATCAGAGGCTCCAAATCCTGGGTGAAAATGGACAACAGACGCTGCGCCGATTTGGCCACTTTGAGGCTCGCCTCGCGCACCTCGGGCATGGTGGTCAATATGGTGCGGGTACTCGCATCGGAAGCCTTGTCCCCGACCTGTTGTGTGCTGTCGTCCAATTTATCGGCCATAGCAACGCCTCAATTGGAGCAAGCGGTGCGATCCGCTCCGGCTCCTCGTACTTTGCGTTTGATAGTACCGTTTGCCCCACAAACGGCCGTGCTAACTGCGTCACGTTTCGGAGGCGCTGATGCGCGAATCGTCTCTCAGGGGGTGCGTCGCGCCAGGGCCGCCGCGAGCCCGAGATAGGTGCTCGGCGTCAGTTCGAGCAGCCGCTTCTTCTCGGCAGCCGGCAGCTCGAGGGAACCGATGAACTCGTGCATGGCGGCCTTATCGATGGGACGGCCGCGCGTAAAGGCCTTCAGGCGATCATAAGCGTCGGGAATTCCGTGCGCGCGCATCACGGTCTGCACCGCCTCGCCCAACACCTGCCATGCGCAGTCCAAATCCTGCGCAACCCCCGCCTCGTCGAGCTCGATTTTTTTCAATCCGGCGGTGAGCGATTGGTAGGCAAGCACCGCATGGCCGATGGCGACCCCGAGATTCCGGAGCACGGTCGAGTCGCTGAGGTCCCGCTGCAGGCGGGACACGGGAAGCTTTTCCGCAAAATGCGCCAGCAGCGCGTTGGCTAATCCTAAGTTGCCCTCGGCATTCTCGAAGTCGATGGGATTGACCTTGTGAGGCATGGTCGAGGAGCCGACTTCGCCCGCAGCCGGCCGCTGCCTGAAGTAGCCCAAGGCGATGTAGCTCCACAGGTCGCGCGCAAGGTCGATGAGCACCGTATCGGCGCGCATCAACGCGTGACAGTACTCGGCGATCCAGTCGTGCGGTTCGATTTGCGTGGTGTAGGCGTTCGGCTGCAGGCGAAGCGATTCGACGAAGCGCGTACTGAAGGCCGGCCAATCGATCTGCGGCAGGGCGGCGATGTGCGCGTTGAAATTACCCACGGCGCCATTCATCTTGCCCAAGATCACCACCCGCGCAATCGAGCCGCGCTGGTTCTCGAGGCGCGCAGCCACATTGGCGAATTCCTTGCCGACGGTGGTAGGCGTCGCCGCTTGCCCGTGGGTTCGCGCCAGCATGGCGACCGCGGCATAGCGCCCGGCGAGCGAATCGAGCAGCGCACCGATGGCTTCGAGCGCCGGCAGCAGCAGCACGGCGCGTGCGCCTTGCAACATGAGCGCGTACGCCAAATTATTGATGTCTTCCGAGGTGCACCCGAAATGCACCCATTCGAGCTGCGCGGCGCTTGCGCCGCGCGTCTCGAGCTCGGCGCGGATCCAGTACTCCACGGCCTTGACGTCGTGATTGGTACGCGTCTCGATGGCCTTGATGGCGGGCACGTCGGTCGGCGTCGGATCGGCGGCAAGCGCCTCGAGCCAACGCCGCGCAGGCGGCGGCAGCGTGGCGAGCACCGGGCCCGCCGGTCCTTCCGCCAGCGCCAACATCCAGGCGCATTCCACGCGCACGCGTTCGCGCATCAGGCCCGCTTCGCTGAACAGCCGGCGAACCGCCGTGAGCTTGGCGGCATACCGGCCGTCCAGAGGCGAGAGAGCGTCTTCGGGGGCGTTGGCGGAAATAGACTTGACCAAGGATGCCGTCGCTCAATGATAGAATGAGGCAGATATTACCGTAAACCAACACCAACCGGCGGAGTAAGGCACGATGACGACGACGGACCATCGCGTCGAGCGTGACAGCATGGGTGCGCTCGTTGTACCTGCGGCCGCGCTCTGGGGCGCTCAAACGCAGCGCGCGATCCAAAATTTCCCGCCGAGCGGGCTGCGCATGCCGCGGGCCTTCATCCGTGCCTTGGGGTTGATCAAGCGTGCGGCGGCGGGCGCGAATGCGCAACTGAACGATCTGGCACCCGACCTGGCGGCCGCCATCGAAGCCGCGGCCCTCGAGGTGGCCCAAGGTAAATTCGACGACCAGTTTCCGCTGGACGTGTTTCAAACCGGTTCCGGCACCAGCAGCAACATGAACGCCAACGAAGTCATCGCGACACTGGCGGGCCGTCGCTTGGGGCGGCCGGTGCATCCCAACGATCACGTGAACATGAGTCAGAGCAGCAACGACGTGGTGCCGACCGCGATTCACGTCGCCGCGGCGCTGCTCCTCCACGAGGATCTGCTTGAGGCTCTTCGCGGCTTGAGCGCGGTGCTCGAGAGCCGCGCGCGCGACTTCGGCGGCGTGGTCAAAACCGGCCGCACGCACCTGATGGACGCGTTGCCGATCACCCTCGGCCAGGAGTTCGGCGGATGGCGTGCGCAGATCGACCAGGACTGCGCACGATTGCAGGCGACGATGCCCCGGTTGCTGGCGCTGGCGCAGGGCGGCACCGCCGTCGGTACCGGCATCAACGCGAGACCGGAGTTCGCCGCGCTATTCGCGCGCCAACTGGCGCAGGACACGCAGCTCGAGTTTCGTCCCAGCGACAATTATTTCGAGGCGCTTTCCTGCCAGGACACGGCGGTCGAATTGTCCGGGCAGCTCAAGGTCGTCGGCGTCAGCCTCATGAAGATAGCGAACGATTTGCGCTGGATGAACAGCGGACCGCTGGCCGGATTGGGGGAAATCACTCTGCCGGCATTGCAACCGGGCAGCAGCATCATGCCGGGCAAGGTGAATCCCGTGGTCCCCGAGGCGGTGACGATGATCGCGGCGCAGGTCATCGGCAACGATGCGACGATCACCATTGCGGGGCAGTCGGGAAATTTTCAGCTCAACGTCATGCTGCCGGTGATTGCCTATAATTTATTGCAGAGCCTGGAATTGCTCACCATTGCGTGCCGCAACCTGGCCGATCACGCGCTCACCGGGCTGGTCGTGAACGAGGCGCGGCTCGAGGCGGCGCTTGCGCGTAATCCGATCCTCGTGACCGCGCTCAATCCGATCATCGGCTATGAAAAGGGCGCGGCAATCGCCAAGAAGGCGTACGCCGAGGGCCGGCCCATTGTGGAGGTTGCCGCGGAAATGACCGGCTGGAGCATCGACGAGTTGCGCCGCGTGCTCGATCCTCTGGCGTTGACGGCGGGCGGGATCAAGGGCGGTGGGTCCGCCGGCTGATGATGGATCCGCTATACAGCAAGGCGCACATTCGCGAGTCGCTCGTGCCGCATCCCTCCGCTGCGGACGATGACATGCTGTGGCTGGCGGGGGCGTCCACGGAGGCGCTGGAGCGGATGCGCGCCTCGATGCCGAAGGATCGAGTGCCCGCGGCGGTGCTCGTGCCGCTGGTCGAACGGGAATCGGGCCTGACCGTGCTCTTGACGCAGCGTGCGGCGACCCTCAAGGATCATGCCGGGCAGATCAGTTTCCCCGGCGGGCGCATCGAGCCCGAGGACGCCAGCGCCTGGCATGCGGCACTGCGCGAGGCACATGAGGAAATCGGATTGTCCGAGAGCTACGTGGAATTCGCCGGCTATCTGCCGGATCACTGGGTGGTTACCGGTTTTCGGGTGACGCCGGCGGTCGGCTTCGTCAGCCCGCGCTATGAATTGCGCATCGCGACGGCGGAAGTCCACGATGTGTTCGAGGTGCCGCTCGATTTCATCTTGAACGCCGCCAACCACCGCCCGCGCCTCGGCCGTATGGGCGATGTGCCGATCGAGTTCTATGACATTCAGTACGGTGAGCGCCGCATCTGGGGCGCCACTGCGGGCATGTTGCTGACCTTCAGACGCCTGTTGCAGGCGCGGGCGGAAAAAGTCCGGTGACCGTGCAACGGAACGAGTTGCCGCGGATGCGCGAGTTGCTCGGCATCATGAAGCGCTTGCGGGCCGCCGACGGTTGTCCCTGGGATCGGCAACAGACATTCGCCAGTATCGCGCCCTATACGATCGAAGAGGCCTACGAGGTCGCGGATGCGATCGAACGGGGCGACGTCGCGCATCTCAAGGAAGAGCTCGGGGATCTGTTGTTTCAAGTGGTGTTTCACGCACAAATCGCCGGTGAAGCGGGCGCGTTCGACTTCGAGGCGGTGGCATCGGCCATCTGCGACAAGCTGGTGCGGCGTCACCCTCATGTGTTCGCCGCCGCGGCAACGGGGGAGGGCGGTCCCATCACCGCAGCCGAACAAAGCGTTGTCTGGGAGGAAAGCAAAGCGCGCGAACGCCATCCAGTGTCCGGCAGCGCGTTGAGCGGCGTGCCGCAGGCGCTGCCGGCGCTGATGCGCGCGTACAAGCTCAGCAAACGCGCCGCCCGGGTCGGATTCGATTTCGAGCACGCCAGCCAGACCGCCGACAAGGTGGCGGAGGAGCTTGCCGAAGTGCGCGAGGCCGCCGCGGCGGAGTTGCGCGGCGCCGCGCCTTCGCGGGAAATCTTCGAGGAGATCGGCGATCTGTTGTTCGCCGCCGCCAATTTGGCGCGCAAGCTCGAGGTCGACGCCGAGGCGGCGTTGCGGGCGGCGAACGCCAAGTTCGAGCGCCGCTTTCGCGCGATGGAGGCATTGGCGCAGGAGCGCGGCGAGCGGTTCGCGAGTTTGGACCTCGCCGCCCAGGAGCAGCTGTGGCTGGAGGTGAAGCGCGCCGAATAAAGCGCGCGTCTCGAAACACGCGCGCCTGAGCTACCGCTACAAGTCGAAACGGATGCCCTGCGCGAGCGGCAGCTCCTGGCTCCAATTGATGGTCGTCGTCTGGCGCCGCATATACGCTTTCCAGGAATCGGACCCGGCTTCACGGCCACCGCCCGTATCCTTCTCGCCGCCGAATGCGCCGCCGATCTCGGCTCCCGAGGTGCCCAGATTCACGTTGGCAATTCCGCAGTCGCTGCCTTCGGCGCTCAGGAATCGCTCGGCCGTCTGCAGCCGGTCGGTGAACACCGCGGAGGAGAGACCGTAGGGCACGGAATTTTGCAATGCCACCGCTTCCTCGAAGGTTTCGTAGCTCAAGAGGTACAGGATCGGCGCGAAGGTCTCGGTGTTCACGATCGCCATACCGGGCGATGCGCGCACGATCGCGGGCTCGACAAAATTACCGGGCCTCGGGATGGGATCGCCGCCGCACAGCAACGTGCCGCCCTGCGATTGCGCTGCGGCGATGGCGGCGAGATAACGCGCGACCGCGCCCGCATCGATCATCGGGCCCATCAGGGTGCCGGGCTCGAGCGGATCGCCGATACGTATCTGGCTGTAGGCGGCGATGAGGCGGCGCTCGAGTTCGGCCGCGCGCGATTGATGGACCAATACTCGGCGGGTGGTGGTGCAGCGTTGACCAGCGGTGCCCACGGCGCCGAAAACGATGGCCGGCACCGCCAAATTCAGGTTCGCCGTTTCATCGACGATGATCGCGTTGTTGCCGCCGAGCTCGAGCAGGCTCTTACCGAGGCGTTCGGCTACGCGTACGGCGATCTGCCGTCCGACCTGCGTCGAGCCGGTGAACGACAGCAGCGCCACGCGCCGGTCATCGACGAATCTGCGCGCGAGTTCGGTGCCGGAGTCGATGAATATCTGGAAGATGGCCGGCAGCGATTGGCGCTCGAGGACGCGATTGCAAATGTGCTGCACGGCGAGCGAGCACAGTGCCGTCTTCGGGGAGGGTTTCCACACCGTGGCGTTGCCGGCGATGGCGGCGAGGAACGCGTTCCAGGACCACACGGCCACCGGGAAATTGAAGGCCGAGATCACGCCGACCACGCCGAGCGGATGCCACTGCTCGTACATACGGTGCTCGACGCGCTCGGAATGCATCGTCAAGCCATACATCATGCGCGATTGGCCGACGGCGAAATCGGCGATGTCGATCATTTCCTGAACTTCGCCCAGTCCCTCGGCTTTGATCTTGCCGTTTTCGAGCGAAACCAAGGTGCCGAGCGCGTCCTTGCGGGCGCGCAGTTCCTCGGCCATCAGGCGAATGGCCTCGCCGCGCTTCGGGGCCGGCACCCGGCGCCACTGACGCGCGGCCTCGACCGCCGAGGCAAGAACGTGCTCATAGTCTTCGGCGGTGGCGCCGCGAACGCGCGCGAGACATTGTCCGGTCGAGGGATTGATCGACTCGATCAGCGGCCCGGATTGTTGGCGGGTCCAGCCGTGGCTGCCCGACCAGGTCCCGGGGTTGTGCTCGGCCAGTTCGAGTGCCCGCAATGTGTCGGCAATATTCGTCATGGTTCAACACCGGATTTCGATTTGGGGGCGGCATTGTGTAGCATCTGCGGTCTATGTCCAAATCCCCCGCATTGAACAATTGGCACCCGGCCAGCTGGCACGGCCGGCCCGCCACTCAACAGCCGAAGTATGCCGATCCGGCAGCGCTCGAGCGCGCGGTGGCCGCCTTGAGCCGGCTGCCGCCGCTGGTCGTTTCCTGGGAAATCGAGGCCTTGCGCGCCAAGCTCGCGCTCGCGCAGCGCGGCGAGCAGTTTCTGCTGCAGGGCGGGGATTGCGCCGAGAGCTTCGAGGACTGCGAGTCGGACAACATCGCCAAGCGGCTGAAGATCCTGCTGCAGATGAGCTTGGTGTTATTGCAAGGCTTGAAAAAACCCATCATTCGGCTGGGCCGCTTCGCGGGCCAGTACGCCAAGCCGCGTTCGGCGGACACCGAGACTCGCGGCGGCGTGACTTTGCCGTCCTATCGGGGCGACAACGTCAATAGGCCGGGGTTCAGCGCCGCGGAGCGCGAACCGGATCCTGAACTTCTGCTGCGGGGCTACGAGCGCGCCTCGCTCACCTTGAATTTCGTGCGCGCGCTGATCGACGGCGGCTTTGCCGATTTGCACCATCCGGAATATTGGGATCTCGGTTTTTTGCGCCATGCGGCGCTGCGAGATGCCTATCAAAAAATCGTCGACTCGATCGCCGAGTCGCTGGAATTCTTCGAGTCGATGAGCGGCTTGCGGGTGCACGCGGCGACCCGCGGTGATTTCTACACCAGCCACGAAGGGTTGCATTTGTTGTCCGAGCAGGCCCAGACGCGCTACATCGAGCGGCAGAAGAAATGGTACAACCTGTCGGCCCACATGCCGTGGGTCGGCATGCGTACCGCCAACATCGACGGCGCGCACATCGAATATTTTCGCGGCATCGCCAATCCGATCGGGGTGAAGGTCGGCGCCGGGATGAGCGCCGAATGGCTGCAGGAGCTGGTGCAGGTGTTGAACCCGCAGAATCAGCCGGGGCGGCTCAGCTTCATCCATCGATTCGGCATCAAGGACATCGAGCAGCGGCTGCCCGAGATGATCGCGGCGGTTCGGGCCACGGGTTCGCAAGTGCTCTGGGTCTGCGATCCGATGCACGGCAATACCGAGACCACGGCGGGCGGCCTCAAGACGCGCCGCTTCGACAACATTCTTGAGGAAGTGGAGGCGGCCTTCCGCATCCACGAAGAAGCCGGGTCGATGCTCGGCGGCGTGCATATCGAACTGACCGGGGACGATGTTACGGAGTGCATCGGCGGGGCACGCGGCCTCAAGGAGGCCGATTTGGCCCGCGCTTACAAGTCACCCGTGGACCCCCGTTTGAATGCCGAGCAGGCACTGGAATTGGCCATGTTGATTGCCCGACACGCGGGCAGGAAACGGCAGGTCCAAAGACTGTAAATTCCGCGGGGGATGACCGATGGAAACCATCGGCTAAAAACATATATCAATATATAAAACAATGGCTTATATTATATTCCAAGAATATTTGTTAATATAAGGACGCGGTTTTTCAAAACTCCGGTTGCCTCGGGCGGCGCAGGTGCTATTCTGCCTCGCAAACCTTTCCTGCCCCTTTGAGAACTGAGCTCCGAAGGTCGGCGGCCGGGTTCGGTTGACTAACCGCTAATCGGACCGCTTAAGTTTTTCGCCGAGTGCGTGGAATCTTTTTGACCGAGGCGGTCCAAGGTAACGTGGGCGGCACAGCCGTTCACGCGCCGGTTCAGACAGTTGCGAAGGTTGGGTTGCGCTCGGGTTAGTCCAAATGCCAGGCGCGATCGACGGCGGGCTACGCGGAGATCCGCGTAGCCCGTTTTTTTAACGCCTTCGGCTCGCACCGCCGGTACCGGCGCCAACCGGTCTATCAATGAACAGTATCTTCGATCCTAATTGCCGGCGATGCGCACGCCTTGCGACCCATCTCGCTCTGGTGCGCCATCAGCAGCCGGATTACTTTTGCAAGCCGGTGCCGCGGTTCGGCGATCCCGGCGCCCGGCTGCTGATCGTCGGTCTCGCTCCCGGAATGCACGGCGCCAATCGCACCGGACGGCCGTTCACGGGCAATCACGCCGGAATTCTCTTGTACGGGACCTTGTTCAAATTCGGCCTGGCAAGCGCTCCGACCTCGAGCGCCGCGGACGACGGACTTAAGCTCACGGACGCGTGCATCACCAATGCGGTGAAGTGCCTGCCGCCGTTGAATAAACCGCTGCCGCTGGAAATCAAGGCCTGCAATGCCTTCCTGCGGGCGGAGTTGGCGCAAAGCCCGAAAGTGCGCGTTATTCTTGCATTGGGTACCATCGCGCATGCGGCGGTGCTGCGGGCCTTGGACTTGCGCGCCGCCGAATACCGATTTGCGCACGCAGCGGAACATTCCTTGAGCGGAGGACGGGTGTTGCTGAATTCCTATCACTGCAGCCGCTACAACACGCAGACGCGCCGGCTCACCGCCAGCATGTTCGAAGCCATCATCGAAAGGGCGTTGACACTCCGTGACGCCTGAGGCGTGCGATGGGCCGCCGGGCGCGCCGCAGGCACAGGCACCCGCGGCGAAATTCGACGCGAAGTCTTTCGTGGACGCGCTGCCGAACCGGCCCGGCGTTTACCGGATGCTGGACGCCGAAGGCGAAGTCCTCTACGTGGGCAAGGCCCGCACCTTGAAAAGCCGGGTGGCTTCGTACTTTCAGCCGAGGAACGTGCAGCCGAAAGTGCAAGCGCTGATCGCCAAAACCGCGAATATGGAAGTCACCATCACCAACTCGGACACCGAGGCGCTGCTGCTCGAATTCAATCTCATCAAAACGCATCGGCCGCGCTTCAACGTCGTGCTGCGCGACGACAAGAGTTTTCCGTTCCTGCATTTCGACACCGCGCACGACTTTCCGCGGCTCAGTTTTTACCGCGGTTCGCGCAAGGAGCCCGGCCGCTTTTTCGGACCGTACCCGTCCGCCGGTGCGGTCCGGGAGAGTTTGCAGCAGCTGCAGAAATTATTTCGCTTACGCAACTGCGAGGACTCGTATTTCGCCAATCGCTCAAGACCCTGCCTGCAGTATCAAATCGAGCGCTGCACGGCGCCCTGCGTCGGGCTCATCACCAAGGAGCAATATGCCGGCGACGTGGACGCGGCGATCAAGGTGCTGGAAGGGCGCAACAATGAGGTGCAGAAGGAACTCGGGCGGCGCATGGAGCTCGCCGCCGAGCGGCTGAACTTCGAGGAAGCCGCCAGATTGCGCGACCAGCTGGCGAATCTCAAAGCCATGCAGGCGCAGCAAATCGTCACCGCCGACATCGATCACGATGCCGACGTGATTGCCGTCGCGGGCGGCAATGGCGAATACTGCATCGCGCTGATGTTCGTGCGCGGCGGACGCAGCTTGGGCAGCACGACCTTTTTTCCGAAGGCGCCATTCGCCGAATTGCCGGAGGTGCTGGCAGCGTTCGTCGCACAGTATTATCTGGAACGCGAATCGCCGGCGGAAATCATCGTCGAGAGCGACTTCGAGGGAATGCAGGTGCTCGAGGCGACCCTCGCCGAGCGGACATCCCACAAGGTGCGCGTCACTTCCTCGGTGCGCGGCATTCGCGCGCGCTGGCTGGAGATGATGCGCAACAACGCCGAGCAGGCGCTGAAAATGCGCGGTCTGGCCCGCGCCAACATCGAATCGAGCCTGGACGAATTAGGCCAGGCGCTCGGCCTCGCGCAAACGCCGGGGCGCATCGAATGTTTCGATATCAGCCACACCGGCGGTACCGATACGGTGGCCTCCTGCGTGGTGTTCGGTGTGGAGGGCCCGCTGAAGGGAGATTACCGACGCTTCAATATCGCGGGCATACAGCCGGGCGATGACTATGCCGCGATGTACCAGGCGCTCACCCGGCGCTACAAGCGCGTGCGCGACGGCGAACTCGCCGCTCCCGACGTGTTGCTGATCGACGGCGGCAAAGGTCAGCTGGCCGAGGCCGACAAGGTGCTTCGAGAGCTCGGTGTCCACGGAATCACGCTGATCGGGGTCGCGAAGGGCGCCGACCGGCGCCCTGGCCAAGAGCAGCTGTTCTTGGTGGGCCGGGACACGCCGGCTCTGTTGCCGCCGGACTCGCATGCCCTGCATCTGATTCAGCGCGTGCGCGACGAAGCGCATCGATTTGCGATCGCGGGACACCGGCGAAAGCGGGCTAAACGCCACAGTCAGTCTATACTCGAAACCATTCCGGGCTTGGGTCCGGTGAAGCGACGCGAACTGCTGAAGCAATTCGGCGGCTTGCAGGGGATTTTGCGTGCCGGTATCGACGATTTCGCACAAGTACGCGGCCTCGGGCGCGATCTCGCCGAGGTGATTTATGAGCACCTCCACCCCGGGCAGTGAAGGTCGATCGCATTGGAACCTGCCGAATACGTTGACGTGGCTGCGTATTCTGATGATTCCGGCGATTCTGGTGTTGTTCAATTTGCCGTATTGGTGGAAGGATCCCGCGGCCTGCGCCGCGTTCGCTCTCGCCGGCATCACCGACAGTCTGGACGGCTACTACGCGCGCAAGTGGGGCCAAACCTCGCGCCTCGGCGCATTCTTGGATCCGGTTGCCGACAAGTTGATCGTGGCTGCGGCGCTGGTGCTGATCGTCAGCAAGGATCCGCGCTGGTTCGTGGTGATCGCCGCCATCGTCATCATCGGCCGCGAGATCGCGGTTTCGGCGCTGCGCGAGTGGATGGCGGAGATCGGCGCGCGCAGCCGCATCAAGGTGTCCATTTGGGGAAAATACAAAACCATCATGCAGATCGTCGGACTCTCCTTGCTGCTGTATCGGCGCGATCTTTTCGGCATACCGATTTACAAGCTCGGTTTGGCCTTAACGGGCGTCGCCGCGGTGCTGACATTGTGGTCGATGATTTTATATCTGCGGTTGGCGTGGCCGGAGCTGCGCGGCAGCGCGCGGCTGTAGGGCAAGCAAGTGTCGCACGCCGCCTTGTCCTTGACTCTGTGCAGTACGGCCCTACAATTGTCCGGCGCGAGTGCGGGAATAGCTCAGTTGGTAGAGCGCAACCTTGCCAAGGTTGAGGTCGCGAGTTCGAGCCTCGTTTCCCGCTCCAGTTTTTTTGAAAGCCCCGGCCAGCCCGGGGTTTGTTCTTTTTGATCTTGGGGCTAAGTGGCAGAGTGGTCATGCAGCGGCCTGCAAAGCCGTGTACGCCGGTTCGATTCCGACCTTAGCCTCCAATCGCTCATCCGCTGCCTTCCGCAAACTTCCGCCAAAGTGATAAAAACACTGGGATTTACGGTGAATCCTCACCATCGAGGTCCGCAAGCCGCCATTGACAGCCTGGCCTTAAACCGGGTACTTTACCGGGTACCGGCACTTTTGGCCAAAAGGCGGTACCCGGTTTGGAACTCACCGACACCACGATTCGCGGCGCGAAACCCCAGCAGAAGCCCTATAAGCTGCGCGACGGGCAGGGGCTTCACCTGTTGATCAAGCCGACCGGGTCGCGGCTCTGGCGGTTGCGCTACGAATTCGAAGGCGTCGAGAAGGGCATCTCACTCGGCATCTACCCGGACGTCTCGTTGAAGCGGGCGCGCGCAAGGCGCGATGAGGCGCGCAAGCTCATCGCCGAGGGCATCGATCCGAGCGCCAAGCGAAAGGCCGAAAAGCTCACCATCGCCGAAACCTTCGAGCTCGTGACGCGCGAATGGCTGGCAAGCCTCACACGAGCACCGGAGCTGCCCAAGAATGCGAAGCGCCGGCGCCGGCGTCATGGGCCCATGGATGCCAAAACGATTGCGCGCATGACGAAGCGCTTCGAGACTTTCGTGTTTCCCAAATTGGGCTCGCGCCCGGTGCGGCGCATCACGGCACCCGAACTCCTGGTTGCATTGCGTCGCATCGAGGCGCGAGGCACGCATGAGACGGCGCATCGGGTGCGCGCAGCGTGTAGCAGAGTGTTTCGCTACGCCATCGCCACGGGCCGCGCAGAGCGCGACGTGGCGGCCGACCTAATTGGGGCGCTCGTGCCGGTCGAGTCGCGCCATTTCGCCGCTGTTACAGACCCCCATGAAGTCGCGGGGCTCCTGCGGGCGATCGACGGGTATCGGGGCGAATTGGTCAGTCAGTTTGCCTTGAAGCTCTCGCCCTTCGTGTTCGTCCGCCCCGGCGAATTGCGCAAGGCCGAATGGACGCAAATCGACTTCAAGGGTGCGTTGTGGCGCATTCCGTGGTCGCGGATGAAGATGGGCGAGCAGCATTTGATTCCGTTGTCGAGGCAGGCGTCGGCGCTGCTCAAGGATCTTCAGGCCATCACAGGCGGCGGGCGGTTTCTGTTTCCATCGCTGCGCGGTTCGGACCGGCCGATGTCCGACAATACGGTCAATGCCGCGCTGCGGCGACTCGGGTACTCGTCCGATGAGATGACAGGCCACGGATTTCGCACGATGGCCTCAACGCTGCTGAATGAGTTGGGTTGGAACCGAGACGCGATCGAGAGGCAGTTGGCGCATGACGAGCGCGACGACAGCCGTGCCTCGTACAACCACGCGCAATATCTCGCAGAGCGTCGCAAGATGATGCAGGCGTGGGCCGACTACTTGGATGCGTTGCGATTGGCTCGGACCCCGGCGCAACCCAGAGCCGCTTGACCCTATGGCCGTGCTAAGTCTGTCGACCGTCGTCCTTTAGAGCGGATCCGCGGCTGGAATCGATGCGCGCGGATATCCAAGCTTGAATTTCGCACTCAAGCCACCCGACCGCACGGGCACCGAGTTTTATGCTCTGCGGAAAGCGGCGTTCCGACTGCAGTTCGTAGAGGAAGGATCGGCGCAGCCCGGTCATTTTGCAGACTTGCGGTAAGCGTAGGATGCGATCGGGCGTGATGCGCAGCATGGGTATCTCGGTGCTCATCGTGTCACGCTGACGGTGTCGAACCTGTCTCATCGCGCAGCCCCAACGGTAACATCACAACCCGAACGCCCGAATTTCTACGACTATCCCCGTTCTCGCGAACGGTGGCCACCATCGTTCGAATCGAATTGGCCAATGAAAGCACTCTTTCTGCATCTACGTGCGGGGGCATCCATTGGAATGGATGCGACACGTTGTTGCGCTGACGCCGAGTCAGGGAGCCGAGCTTGACCGCCGTATGGACGCCTACGAGAACGATAAGGATGTATGCTCGCGGATCCCGTACTGAAGATGTCGCCGGTGATGCTCCATGTCTAAGGTCTCTTACGCCCATGAGATCTGACGGACGATGACAGATCCGATTTGCTTCCGAGATCTAAGCCTGCAAGCGAGGCCGCGCGATTCAACAACATCGAGTCCGAGCGGATCGAATTTATAGGATCAGGTGTTTGCCCGGATTCCATGGCTGATAATCCTCGGACAAGCTGAACAAGATAGTAGATACAGTCTCTTGGCATGCGCGGGCCCGCTTCAAGTGCAGCAAGCAACGTATCTCGGAACGTCTCAGATCGGCTCACGTCCATTCCTTCGATGCCGACAAATTCCACGCACAAAGCGGCCACTCACACCCCGCGAAGCGTGGAGCCATCTCAGTATTAGACTTAACGGACGACTAGTGCAGCTAGGTCTAAAGGCCAATTGTTCTTTTATTCACATTATCGTTAGTTGTAACTAAATTGCGACTTCACTAATCAAGGAGCGATCAATGTCGAAGTTCAGGAGAACCAACCTTCTATTAGCTGCACTGTCGGTCGCAGCGGCGCTCATCTCCGGACCGGCATCGGCACAAGATAAAAAGCCAAATATCGTATTCATCATGGGGGACGACATCGGCTGGATGCAGCCGAGCATCTATCATCGTGGATTGATGGTTGGCAAGACGCCGAACATCGATCGCATCGGCAATGAAGGCGCCATCTTCATGACCTATTACGCCGAGCAGAGCTGCACCGCAGGGCGCAATGCTTTCTTCACCGGCATGCATCCCTTACGCACCGGCATGATCCCGCCGCAGCTGCCCGGCAGCCCCTCCTACCTAAGGCCCGGCACCCCGGCGCTCGCCAAGTTCCTGCATGACCTCGGCTACACCACCGGCGAGTTCGGCAAGAACCACCTAGGCGACCATACGGCTGCGCTGCCGACGGCGCACGGCTTCCAGGAGTTCTGGGGCTATCTGTATCACTTGGACGCGATGCAGGGAGTGAGCTTTCCCGATATCAATCGGACCCCGACCGACCAGGCCATCGCGCCGCCGTGCAAAAATACCCCGCTCAAGGGCGTTCCCGATGCTCCCAACGCGGTGGATCCGAGAACAAGCCTTTGCCTGACGCCGCCGCGGCCGGTCATCTGGTGCCACTCATCCGATGGCACGGAAGCGAATCAGTCCTGCGAGGGTCAGGGTCCGTTGACGCTGGAGCGATCGAAGACCGTGGACGAGGAGATTTCTTCCAAGGTAATTGATTTCCT
>Ga0209415_10003430_pt1 | contig 29474 bp, 28 predicted proteins | sample PeaSoiSIISIP2007_FD_187696 | JGI IMG/M metagenome (GOLD analysis project Ga0209415, IMG submission 187696) | Peat soil microbial communities from Weissenstadt, Germany - SII-SIP-2007 (SPAdes) (version 2) | ecosystem: Environmental > Terrestrial > Soil > Wetlands > Peat | place: Germany...
ACCGGCCGGGAGTACCGCCTGGCCCTCGGGGGAGCGAAGATCGCGCTGTGCCTGGTGCGCCGCGCCAACCGCGACGGGCACGTGATGCGGACGTTCGAAATCCCGGCGTGCGGCGCGTTCATGCTCGCCGAGGACACGGACGAGCACCGGGAACTCTTCACGCCCGACGTGGACGCGGCGTTCTTCCGGTCGCCGGCGGACCTCGCCAACCAGATCCGCCACTACCTCGCGCACGACCTCGACCGCCAGCGGATCGCGCAGGCCGGACACCGGCGGATCACGACGGGCGGGAACACCTACGGAGATCGGCTGGCGCAGATCCTCGCGATGGCCCGGACGCGCTAATCGACGTCCTCCGGACGTGTGAGACGATACCATCGAGGCGCTCGCACCTGGGCGCGGAGATCTCGTGATGACGGGGGTGACGCCGGACGCGGGAGCCACGCGGTGTTAGGGGCGGGCCGTGCTGGGCGTGGACCGCCGCACCAGCTCCCCGCCGCAGTTCGGACAGGTCCGCCGCATCTGGACGGCGCAGTCGTGGCAGAAGGTGCACTCGAAACTGCAGATGTACGCCTCGCCGTCCACGCTCAGCAAACGGCCGCACCGCTCGCACGTGGCTTTCATCTGCAGCGCCATCGGGCGCGCTCCCCTCAGGCACCCGGGCGCACGGACGCGTCGAGCGCGTACCCGGCCCGGACCGCGTCGGCGCGGAACGTGCGCACGGTGTCGAGTGAGTACTCGTGGAGATCCTTGCCGAGGCCTCCCAGCTTGTGCAGGACGTCGGTCGTCACGGTGATGATGTGGCAGCCGATCGCGTCGGCCTGCACAACGTTGAGCACCTCGCGCGTGCTGGCCCAGATCAGCTCCGCGTTCGGGCTGAGCGCCAGGAACTCCAGCGCGGCCGCCATCAGCGGGACGGGGTCGCGCCCGGTGTCGGCGATGCGGCCGGCGAACACCGAGACGTACGCCGGCGCACCGCCGGAGAGCGCCGCCGTCACGTCGCGCACCTGATCCAGCGTGAGCATGGCGGTCACGTTGACCTTAATCCCCGCGTGCGTGAGCTCGCGCACGAGCGGGATCGACGACTCCCCGCGGGTGTTGGTGATCGGAATCTTCACGTAGACCGACTCGCCCCACGTGGTGATCTCGCGCGCCTGACGGCGCATCTCCGCGAACTCGTCGGCAAACACCTCGAACGAGATGGGGCGGTCGGGAATGTGCGTCAGCACCTCGCGGGCGAACGCGCGGTAGTCTGCCACGCCGGCCCTGCGCATCAGGGTCGGGTTGGTCGTGAACCCACGGACGAGCGGGTTGCGGTACAGCTCGAGCATCGCGGCCAGATCGGCCCCATCCGCGAAGATCTTGACCCTGAGCTGCGACGCCGTGGTCATGTGGCTCCCCTCTCCGTCGTGGTGCGCCCCAGGATCCATGCCGCGGCCTCTTCCAAGGACGCCACCGTGTGATCCGCGGGCGGGCCGTAGGCCGGCTCGCCCCACCCGTCGCCGAGCAGGATCGTCGTGCATCCCGCGCGGCGTCCCGCCTCCACGTCCTTCCAGCGGTCGCCGATCATGAAACTCGCAGGTAGACTGATTCTATACCGCTCCGCCCCCTCGAGCAACAGCCCCGGGCGCGGCTTGCGGCACGCGCAGTCGTCGCGGTCGTCGTGGTAGCATACCAAGATCGCGTCCAGCGGGAGCCGGGCGAGCAGCGCCGCATGGATCGCCTCGACGACCTCGCGGCGCTGCAGGCCGCGCGCGACGTCCGGCTGGTTCGTCACGCCGAGGAGGACGAAGCTCGCGGCCCGGAGCGCGGTGAGCGCCCGGACCACGCCGTCCGGCACCTCCAGTTCGTCGAGGCTCGCAGGGGAGTGCGGGCGGCCGGCACGCACGACCGCGCGGTTGAGGACGCCGTCGCGGTCGAGAAACACGGCCCGGCGGTCGCCGGTCACCGAACGGACTCCCACTTCGTCGCGACGCGCCTGAGCGCCGGGTGCGAGACCATGAGATGCCAGACCACGGCCTGGAACGCCTCGGCGTGCGGCGTCACGCGGTCCGGGCTGGCCGTCGGCACGACGACGCACGCGTCGGCCACCTGCGCCGTGTAGCCGCCCGCGCGGCCGACGACGCCGACGATGCGCGCGCCGACGGCCTTCGCGTACCGCAGCGCCTGAACGAGGTTCGGGCTGACGTTCCGCTCCAGGTCCCCGCCGCCCACGGAGAGGACGAGGACGAGATCCCGCGCGCCCAGCCGGCTCGTGCGGAGCCACGCCTCGAACACCGTGGCCCATCCCTCGTCGTTGGTGCGCGCGGTCAGCTCCGAGACGTTGTCGGTGGGCGCGTAGGCCTCGAACTCGGCGATCTTTCGGAAGTCGTTGACCGCGTGGGAGGCGTTCGCGGCGCTTCCCCCGACGCCCAACACAAACAACCGGCCCCCCTGGGCGCGCGCCTCCGCGAGCAGCGCGACCGCCCGCTCGATCGCCTCCGCGTCGAGCTGCCGGGCGACCTGCGCCGCTTCATCCAGATACGTGCGGGCGAAACTCATGCCGGACCTCCCGTTCCGTGTCTTCGCGCCCGCGGGCGCGCTAGCGTTCGGTCCACGTCCACACCGCGTCCGCGCCGCGCGGTCGGAGAAGGCGGAACAGCACCCCGCTCCCCCACGCCACATGGATGCACGGAAACGCCGCCGCCACCAGCGGCCACAAGCTCCACCGCCGCGCGGCGGCGCACGCCGCGCCGGCGGCGACCACGGCGCACGCCGCGTATGCGGCGAGGACGGCGGCGAGCGCGAGCAGGCTCCAGCGGCTCACGAACGAGAGCACGGCCAGCACCACCAGCGTCGCGACAAACGCCGGGGGAACCGCCTGCCGCCACGACGTCAGGCCGCGGTGCTTGAGCAGGTTGCCGGCCCGGGCCCCGCCGTACCGGACGTACATCTTCCACAGCGCCGGGAGGCTCTCCCGGGGGTAGTAGTGGACGACGATGCCCGCGTCGAGGTACACGCGGCCCCCGCTCGCGCGGATCCGCTCGTTGATGTCGGAGTCTTCGCTGAGGAGCGGGGCGTCCTCGTCGAACAGCCCGATCCGGTCGAACACCTCGCGACGAAAGCACCCGAGGTACACCGAATCGACGAACCCGCTCCGCTTGCCGATCCGAAACTGCGCGTTGCCGACCCCGAACGGATGCGACATCGCGAGCCCGATCGCCTCCTGTACGGCCCCGGAGGCGACCGGCTTCTGCAGCCCGCCGACGTTGTCGGCCCCCGTCGCGTCCAACGCCCGCACGCACCGCTCCAGGTAGTCCGGCGGGACGACCGCGCGGGCGTCGATCCGGGCGATAACGTCCCCGCGCGCCGCGCGGATGCCGGCGTTCACGGCCGACGGCCGCCGACGCCGGGGATCCTCCACGAGGCGCATCGCGGGACCCGCCTCCGTCCCGCCGCCCCCGGCCTGGCGGGTGGCGATGAGGCGCTCCACGATCTCGCGCGTTCCGTCCTCGCTCAATCCGTCGACGACGACGATCTCGAGATGGTCCGGCGGGTACGTCTGCTCGAACAGGCGCCGCAGGCAGCCCTCGATGTGACGCGCTTCGTTCCGAACCGGCACGACCGCCGAGACGCGCCGGACCTCGCCCGCCGCGCTCACGCGCCCCCCTTCCAGGGAGCCCCTTCGGGGATCCACACGGCGCTGGGCCGCGGGCGGGACCGCCGAGTGAACGACCGTCGCTGCCGCCACCGCCACGCCCAGATCGCCGCGGCCTTCACCACCGCCGGAGGAAACGGCGCGACGGCCGCCCGCAACGCCGCGCCGCGGGTCCCGGGCAACACCTCGGCGATCACCTCGCCGAACCCCGCTTTGTCGCCGTTCGCGAGGTACGCGGCGGCCAGGTTGATCTTGCAGCGCCGCAGCACCTGCCCGGCACCGAGCGCCGTCCGCTCCGCGTCGCTCATCTCGGCGAACAGCCGCTCAAACATGCCGAGCGCATTCCGCTTCAGGATCCACTGGATCTCCATCGTGGTGTTGCTGTCGTCCCTGACTTCGACGACGACGAGGTCCTCGGGTTGGTAGCCGAACCGGACGCCGGCGCGCGAGAGGCGGAGGCACAGATCCCATTCTTCAGGATAGTAGCGGTCCTCTCGGAAGCCGAGGCCGCCGCGCAACGCGTCGGCGTGCACCATCAACGTGTTCGGGTTGACCAGCGAGGACCGCAGCAGCGCGCGGAACACGTCCCCTCCGGCCAGGTTGGCCCGGCGGCCGTACAGCCGGCGCGGGTTCCGCGAATAGAAGTGCAGCGCGTCGCAGAACACGGCGCCGTACTCCGGGTGGGACTCGAGAAACATGACCTGGCGGCCGACCTTGTCGGGGAGATAGAGGTCGTCGGCGTCGAGAAACGTGATGTACGCGCCCGTGCTCGCGCGAATCCCGTGGTTCCGGGCGGCGCCCTGCCCCTGGTTCGGCTGGCTCAGGTATCGCACGCGGGGGAAACTGCGGGCGATCTCGGCGGTGCGGTCGCCCGACCCGTCGTCGACGACGATGATCTCGCACCGGGGATACGTCTGGTCGGCCGCGCTCTGGAGCGCGCGGCCGAGAAACCGCTCCGCGTTGTAGGCCGGCACAATGACCGAGACGAGGGGGAGCGCGGCGCTCATCGCGGCGCCGGGGTCTGATCCGCGCCGCCCCGGCCTGGACGCACGGGCCAGGCGTGCGCGAGCCGGTCGAGGTCCTCCGGGCGGTCGATCCACCAGAGCCCCTCGTCCGCCGACATGCGGTAGCCGTACAGCGCCGCGCCCCGCGCGAGCAGCGCGGGGAACACGTCGCGGCCAAAGTCCACGAACTGGCCGGGGGGGATCGCGTCCAGGAGCGGGGGCTCCACGACGAGCACGCCGGCACTGATCCAATGGCTGAAGATCTCGTCGGGCTGCGGCTTCTCGAGAAAGCGCCGGATCCGCCCGTCGTCGTCGAGCGCGACGATGCCGCTCTGCGCCGGGTCGGGACGGTGAAAGAGGGCGATCGTCGCGATTCCGCCGCAGGCGCGGTGAAACTCCCAGAGGCGGTCCAGCCGGCACGTGCTGAGGTTGTCTCCGTACCAAACGAAGAAGGGACCGCTGAACCATGCCGCGGCGTGCTTGACGGCCCCGGCCGTGCCGAGCAGCGTGTCCTCGTGCGAGTAGCGGACCCGCACGCCCCACCGAGACCCGTCGCCGAAGTGACCACGCACGACTTCCGCGAGGTGATGCACGTTGATGACAATGTCCGTGACGCCGTAGCCGCGCAGCAACTCCAGCGTGTGCTCGAGGAGCGGCCGGCCGCCGACGGGGACCAGGCACTTCGGCACGCGGTCCGTGAGCGGCCGCAGCCGGGTCCCCAAACCGGCGGCGAGGAGCATCGCCTGCGTGGGACGGGCCGCCGGCCCGCCCGGTGCGGCGGGAGGAAGGGCGTCGGGACCCCTAGCGGTCATCCGCATCGAGCCGGACGACGGTTCCCGCCCGCGCCGACGCGTACAGGGCGTGGGCCATCCGGAGCGCCTGCCAGCCGTCGTGACCGCTGGCGAGCGGGACGCGGCCCTCAGACACCGCGGCGACGAACTCGCGCCACTCCGCCTCCCACGAGAGGTCCTCCCCGGGAAACTCGTAGTGCTCCTCGTTGGGCGGACCGGACTCGGGACGGCGCCGCCCCCAGGTCAACCGCTCCGGCCCGTAGCTCCTGCCAAGGCCGTCGACGATCAGGTAGCCGTCGCGGCCGAAGATCTCGTAGGAAAACAGGTTCTTCCACTGCGTCCAGCTGGCGTGGACGGACGCGACCTGCCCGGACGCGGTGCGGAAGAGACCGAACGCGTTGTCCTCGACCGGCCGCGTGCCCGGGCGGAGCCCCGGGGGCGTCCAGAAGTAGGTTGCCGCGAATCCCGTGACCTCCGCGAAGTCTCCCAGGAACCAGCGGCACAGGTCGAGCGCGTGGATCCCCTGGTCCAGCAGTTCGCCGCCGCCCGCCGTCTCGCGGTCGGTGCGCCACTCCGCGGCGTATCCCGGCCGCCCGCCGTGCCCATACCGGCACCGCACGAAGCACGGCTCCCCGATCATGCCCTGCTCCAGCAACAGATGCGCCTGCCAGACCGCGGGGTGGTGGCGGTGGTTGAAGCCGACCTTCACGACGGGCCGCCCGCCGGCGCGCCCCGTCCCGGGCCGGCCGACGGCGTCGAGGATCTGCCTGGCCTCCGCCGGCGTCCGCGCCATGGGCTTCTCCACGAGCACGTGCTTCCCGCGCCGCACCGCTTCCGCGGCGACGGGGGCGAGCCAGTCGTGGGTGGTGGCGACGATCACGGCGTCGATGTCGTCCCGCTGGACCGCGTCGAGCCACGACGATGTCGCCTCGCAGCCGAGCGCGCCGGCGAGCTGGTTCGCGCGCCCGGCGTCCAGGTCCGCGGCCACGACCACCTCGCCCGTGGCCGTGGACCGCACGACCTCGGCGCGGCGACGACCGATCACGCCGCACCCTACGATCGCGACGCGCAGCGTAACCCAGGGGAACGTCATCTCGGTCGCGGCCGGGGTCACCCGGGCGCGCTCGCGGTCAGCCACCGTCCTCCTCCATCTCCTTCGCCAGCGGCAGGAGCGTGTGCCGATCCAGGCGTCGGAGGGTGAACCACGGCGAGTCCCGGAGCGCGGCGATGCGGGCGGCGTCCCAGGACTGCCATCCGTCGTGCGGCGCGGCGATCAGCTTGCCCGTGAGACCGTCCGAGCGCGCGGACGCCAGGAAGACCACGAGCGCGGCGGCGACGTCCGGCGAGACGCCGCCCTGGCCGGTCTCCCGCAGCGCGCGGATCCGCGCCCACAGCGCGCCGGCCCGCTCGCCCGCCGCAAGCACGTCGTCCTGCAGCCGCGTGTCCACGGCGCCGGGGGCGACCGCGTTCACCTGCACGTTGAACTCGCGCACCTCTTCGGCGAGCGTCTCCGTCAAGCGCACCACCGCCGCTTTCGACGCGCCGTACGCGGTCAGCCGGGGCAGCGGGGCCGTGGCCCCGCCGCCGGAGAGGTTGATGATCTTGCCGCGCCGGTGCTCGATCATGTGCGGGAGGACCTCACGGCAGCACAGAAACGTGCCGACCAGGTTGATGTGGAGCGCCCGCACCCACGCGTCCGGGTCGACGTCCCACATCGGACCGATCGGTCCGTAGACACCGGCCGCGTTGACGAGGACGTCCGCCCGACCGTCGGCGTCCAGCGCCGCGCGCACGATCCGGGTGACGTCGGCCGGACGCGAGACGTCCGCGCAGACCGTGCGGGCCGTCCCTCCCCGCTGCCGCACCCGCTCGGCGACGCGCTCAAGTTCCGATGCCGTGCGCGCGGCGAGCACGAGCGACACGCCGTCGTCCGCAAGCGCGTAGGCCACCGCCTCGCCGATGCCGCGGCCGCCCCCCGTCACGATGGCCGTGCGTCCGTCAGACATCACGGACTCGCGGGCGTACGGTCCGGGTCCGCGGTGCCGCGGAACGTCGCGTCCGAGCCATGTGTGCTGAGTTCGGGAACACGGCGTCCGACCCCTCGTGTCTTAGCGGCGCGCCCGCTGCAGGACGCCCTGCTCACGCATCACGCGCTCCGCCTCCTCGAGATACTGGCGGCTGCCCGCCTGCGCGCCGATCCACGCCGCGTATTCGGCCACGCTCTGCTCGACCGACACCGTCGGCGCCCACCCGAGCGCGCGCAACCGGGAGACGTCGGAGATCGTGTGACGCGTGTCGCCCAGGCGGAAATCGCCGGCGACCACCGGCTCGAGCGTCCGGCCGAACGCCTCCAGCATCATCCCGGCCAACTCGAGCACCGTCACCGCGCGGCCGCCGCCGACGTTGAAGACGCCGTAGTCGGCGCGCGCGTCCTCGAGGACGAGGACGTTGGCGCGGGCGACGTCCCGGACGTTCACGTAGTCGCGCAGCTGCCGCCCGTCCTCGTAGATCACCGGGGGCAGGCCGTGCATCAGGCGCAGGGCGAAGCGGCGCGTGATGCCGGAGTAGGCGTTGTAGAACGAGTTGCGGGGACCCTGCACGTACGTGTAGCGCAGGCACGCCGTGGGGATCCCGTACCGCCGCCCCAGGCGGTCAGCGAGGAGCTCGATCGCGTACTTGGAAATCCCGTAGGCGGTCCCGGGGCTGATCGTCTCCTCGTCGATCAGCAGCGGCTGCATCTCGCCGCCGCAGACCGGGCAGTGGACCTCCCAGTCGCCCCGCCGCAGCTGCGCCAGCGGCCGCGCGCCGGGGACGCGCACCGCGGCACGCGGCAGGACCGCCAGCGCGGCGGGGCCCCCTCGCAGTTGGTCGTGGACCGGCGGCGCCGTCACGCCGCCCGCGCAGCGCGGGCAGAAGTACCGCCCCTCGCCGCTGACGGCCTGCGACGACGCGAACACGATCTTCCGCACCGGGTAGCGGCGGGGGTCCGCGACGATCAGTTCGAACAGCAGCGCGGCGCTCCCGGCGTTGGTGTGGAGGAACCGGGAAAACTCCGGGAGGTAGTCCTGGTACGCGGCGAGGTGCAGCACGGCGTCCGCGCCGGCGAGCGCGCGAGCCGTCATCTCGGGGTCGGCCGCGTCGCCCTGGAGAAACTCGGCCGCATCCGGCACCCAGGACGGTTTTCCCTCGGGATGCACGCGCGGCTGCAGCGCGTCGAGGATCCGGACGTCGTACCCCCGCTGCAGCAACAGGTCCACGGTGTGGGACCCGATGAACCCCGCCCCGCCCGTCACCAGCACGCGGCTCATCGGACGGATCCCCGCCGCGCGGCGGCGCGGCCGCGCCCCGGCCTACGCATCCGACCGCACCGCGTACAGCACGCTTGGGTACCGGGCCACATCGACCGCGAACCCCGCCGCGGCGAGGCGGTGGGCCAGCGCCCCGACATCGCCGTTCGGATGGTACTCCATGATGAACGCGCGTGTGCGCGCGAGGTCGTTCGCCTCGGCCTGCCCGACGATCTCGTACTCTGCGCCCTCGCAGTCCATCTTGACCAGATCATACACCGCCGTCCCCGGTTCCGTGAGCGCCTCCCGAAGCGTCACGCACGACACGGCGATCGACCCGGGACGCCGGGCGCCGGCCCACTCCGGGTGCACGGCGGGGAAGAACGTGGAGCCGCCCGTGTTGCCGTCCTCGACGTACAGCGCCGTCGTGCCGGCGCGCGGTCCCACGGCCACGTTCTCCGCGGTGATCCGCGCGTCGAACCCGTTGAGGCGGACGTTCTGGCGGAGCAGCGCGACGTTCGCGGGGAGCGGTTCGAAGCATCGCACCGTCGCGCCGCGCAGCGCCGCGGCCAGCGCGAACACCCCGCAGTGCGCCCCGATGTCTACGACGGCGTGCCCCGGCCGCACGTGCCGCAGCGCCCGGTCGTACACGCGGAGCGCGAAGATCTCGTCGACGATCGACAGGTCGCTCGTTCCCAGCCGCGCCGCGATGCGCAGCCCGTTCCACAGCCGGACCTCCCGGACCGCACCGCGCGGTACCCGCCCGAGGTAGTCGAGCAGTCTCGGGACCGGGTTCCGGTAGACGACCGACGCCGCGGCGGCGTGCCGGGCCCGCGTCCACCACCGCCGCACCGGGTGCGCGCGGGGCGCCCTGCCCGCCGTCATCGGGCATCCGCCGGCGACGGCCCGTACGCGAGCGTCAGCACCTGCCTGACCCGGTTGGTGGAGAGGTGGTCGCGCAGCGCCCGCTCGGTCCCGCGCGCCTGGATGGCCCGCCGCTGGTCGTCGTGCGCGAGGAAGTACGCGACCTTGCCGAGCCAATCCTCCGCGTCGAGCCCCGCCAGCACGATCTCGTCGCGGGCGAAGTACTGCCGCAGCGCCGGCACATCGTCGCACAACTGAAAGCCGCCGCACGCCGGGATCTTGAACGCGCGCTGGTTGACGATGTAGTGCGGCTGGGACCCGTCGTCCTCGCGCTCGTGAAAGTTGAGCGCGATCCGGGCCGACGAGTAGAGCTGCCGCTCCTCGTCCGGAGGCACGCTGATCCGCCGCGCGTCCACCGCCTTCGCCCAGCGGAACGCGCCGACGGTCTTGCACGCCTTGCTCGCCGCCCGCAGCATCGTGTCCGCCACCGTCCACCCGGGACCAAACAGCCCGACGCGGTACCGGCGCTGCAGCGGACGGAGGACCGCCTCCGCGAACCACCGCTTCTTCCGTAAATTCGCGCCGAGGTAGACCACATCGTAGGCGTACTTCCGCACCGGCGCCACCGGGAAGTGCGCGCGCGGATCGGCCGCGTTGGGGATGACGTGGTAGGGCTTGCCGGTCTCCTGCTCGAACGTGTCCATCCGCTCCCGCTCGCCGAAGTACACGTCCGCCACGTCCTCGCGCGCCAGCGCCGCCGCGCGGCGCGGTCCCATCGTCGGCCCGAGCGGCCAGTGCACCCACAGGAACACCTTGGTCCCGCGCACGCGGATCGCGCGCAGGCTGTCGCGCACGCCCGGGGCCTCGAGGCTGAGCAAGTTGACGGCCGAGAAGAACAGCCCGGCGCCGGTGGCGTGCGCCCGCTCGTCCAGCGATTCGCCGGCCCGGAGGAGGTGGAACGCGTGGCCCAGCGTCTCGAACCCGCTGCGCCACGCTTCGGCGATCCACCGGTCGGCCCCGACGCCGTCCGGGTACGGCAGATGGTACAGCACGCTCGTCCGCGCCGGCGCGCTCCGCGGCACGCTCCCCGGCGCGTCGCGCGCGTCCACGCTACGCGACCCGCTTGTACCAGGCATGCAGGCGCCGGTACACGCCGTCCCCCAGAAACGAGAGGCCGTACTGAGCGTAGGCCAACACGTTGCGCGGGTTGGTCCGCACGGCCGCGCGGATGTACGCGCGGCCCTCCCGGGCGTCCCCGGTGCGGCACAGCTTCCCGCCGATCTTCTGGAGGTAGTAGCTCCGCAGCGCCGGCGTCATGACCGGGCCGTAGCGTCCGAGCACGAGCTGCTCGACGGCCGCCGCATCGCGGACGCGATCGCCGAGGCGCGGCCCGCGGTGGGTGCGGATGCGTACCACAACCTGGGGGACGTAGTCCACCGCGTACTGCTCCGCGAGGCGCAGGTACAGCTCCCAGTCCTCGGACGTCGTCATCTCGTCGTTGTAGCCCCCGAGCGCCCGCACCACCGACGCGCGCAGCATCGGGTTCGACGCCGACCCGGTGAACGCGTCCCGCTGCCAGAGCAACGCCTCCAGCACGCGCCCGCGCAGCACGGGGGCGTGCGTCTCCACCAGCGCCCCGCCCGCGTCGATCCGCGCGAACCCCCCGTAGACCAGCGCGACGTCCGGGGCCACCGCGGCGAAGGCGGCCCGCTGGCACGCCACCTTGTCCGGCAGCCACTCGTCGTCGTCGTCGAGGTACGCGACGAACTCTCCGCGGGCCTCGGCGAGTGCGAGGTTCCTGGCGCGCGCGATCGTGGCGGGGGGGTGCCGGATGTACCGCACGCGCGCATCAGCCGCGCCGCGCACGACCGCCTCGGTGGCGTCGGTCGACGCGTTGTCCATCACCAGCAACTCCAGGTCGCCGTCCGTCTGGGCCAGCACGCTGCGGATCGCCCCGGCCAGGAGCGGCGCCCGGTTGAACGTGGTGATGACGGCGGTCACACGGGGCATCACGCCTGCCGTGCCAGTGCGGCCTCGACCGTCACCCGCAGCGCGTCGTCGAGCGTGTAGCGCGGCGCCCACCCCAGCTGCTGGCGGGCGCGCGTCGCATCGAGGCAGTACCGGAGCTGCTCGCCGGGACGCTCCGGGTGGTAGATCGGCCTGGCCTCGGCGCCCACGAGCACCGCGATCTTCTGGTACAGCGTGGCGAGCGTGGTCTCGACCCCGGTACCGATGTTGAACACCGGGTCCGGGTGATCGTCCGGCACGTCGAGGGCGAGCAGGTTCGCCTCGACCACGTCGTTGATGAACACGTAGTCGCGGGTCTTGCGGCCGTCGCCCCAGATCTCCGCCTGCTGCCCGCTCGAGAGCTTCCGGATGTAGTCGGGCATCGCCCCCGTCACCTGGCGCGGCCCGTACACCGCGGCGTAGCGCAGCACGGCGTACGGCAGCCCGTACGCCGTGCGGAAGAAGCGCAGGTAGTTCTCGATCGCCTGCTTGACCACGACGTAGGGCGACACCGGGTCGACCGCGTCGTCCTCCCTCGCCGGGAGCCGCGGGGTGTTCCCGTACAGGAACCCCGACGAGGCGAGCACGACCTTCTTCACCCCGAGGTCCCGCGCCTTGCGCAGGACCCGCACCGCCCCGACCAGCACGTCCATGTCCAGCAGCGGGTTCTCGACGGACTTCGGCACGAGCACGTAGGCCGCGAAGTGGTAGATCACCTCGGGCCGCTCCCGCTCCAGCACGGCGTCCACCGCCGCGTCGGCGATGTTCATCTCGTACAGCGTGGCGCGAGGGTCGAGGTTCCGCCGGGACCCGGTGGAAAAGTTGTCGAGGACGGCGACGCGCGCGCCGCGGTCGAGCAGGGCGCCGACCGTGTGCGACCCGATGAACCCGGCGCCGCCGGTGACGACCACGGGGGTCCCGCGCAACTCACGCATGGGCAGGCTCCTCGGCCGGCGTCGGCCGGCGAACGTCTGCGGCGGCTACGGCAACGCCTCTTGCGCGAGCCGCCCCGTCTTGCCGAGTTCCTCGTGAATCCACCGGTACGTCCGGCTCAGCCCGTCTTCCAGCGAGATCGTCGGCTCCCACCCGAGCACCCGGCGCAGCTTGGTGTTGTCGCTGTTGCGGCCGCGGACCCCCTGCGGCTTCGTGGGGTCGTGTCGCTTCACGATCCGCTTCCGCGCGATCCCGGCCACGATGTCCACGAGCTGGTCGATCGTCACCAAGCGGTCCGAGCCGATGTTGATCGGCTCGCGCTCCTCCGACCGCATCAGCCGGTAGAGGCCCTCGACGCAGTCGTCGACGTAGCAGAACGACCGGGTCTGCTGCCCGTCGCCCCACACGTAGATCTCGTCCCCGTCGCTGGCCAACGCGAGCTTCCGGCAGATCGCCGCGGGCGCCTTCTCGCGGCCGCCGTCGTAGGTGCCGAGCGGCCCGAAGATGTTGTGGAAGCGCACGACGCGCGTCTCCAGACCGTAGTCCTCGAGGTAGTGGCGGCACTGCCGCTCCGTGAAGAGCTTCTCCCAGCCGTACCCGTCCTCCGCGTCGGCGGGATAGGCGTCGTCCTCCCGGAGTGCCGTGACCTCCGCCTCGTTCTGCCGGTACCCGGGGTAGACGCAAGCCGACGAGGTGAACAGGTACCGCGTGAGGCGGTTGGCCCGTGCGGCCTCCAGCATGTGGATGTTGATGAGCACGTTGTCGTGCATGATCTCCGCCTTGGAGGACGTGATGAACCCGATGCCCCCCATGTTCGCGGCCAGGTTGTAGCATTCGTCGATCCCGCGCGTGGCGAGCAGCGTGTTCGCCCACCGGCGCAGGTCGAGAATCTCAAACTCGTCGGCCTTGGTCGGCTCGTACTCCGGGTACTTGATGTCGACCCCGCGAACCCAGTACCCCCGCCGCTTCAGGGAGGTCACCAGGTGGTGCCCGATGAACCCCCCGGCTCCCGTCACCAACACCCTGCTCGGTCCCGCCATCTCCCCCGCCTCCGGCCCCCGGCGTGCACACCGTTCAAGCGCGCCCGTACCCCTGCGCCCCACCTCTTATCATACCCGAGCAGGGGGCCGAGGCGGACCCGGCGCGGGCCGCTCCGCGCCCCCTCGTACTCCCTGCGTATGGGAGCGCTCCGCAACGAACCCCTCGCGTCTCCCCGTCCGCGCGGGTGCTAGCCGCCCGGTCCCCGCGAACGCACCGCCTTCCGCAGGCCCCGCAGGAACGCCAGCTGGCGGGGCCCCAACGAGGCTTTGGCGAGACTGAACATGACGTCGCGGACGGTGTCGCCCCGGAGCCGGATGATCGCGGGCGCGTACCGCCGAAGGTACGCCTCGTCCACGATCACGAACAGGCCGGCCGTGGACTCCGTGCGGACGTGGTGGAGGTTCAGCTCCGTCGCGCGCTCCCACTCCTCCACCGCCCGCTTGCCGTGCATCCGCACGCTCTGGTAGCGGGGGTCGGTCGGCGGCACGACCTCGTCGAAGAGCAACACCGTGCCCACACGCAGGTGAGGCCCGAGCAGGCGCAGCGCGTCGCGATACCCCTCGTAGATATCGGCGTCCACGTGCACGAACCGTGCCGGGCCCATGCCGAGGTCGGCGAGCGGAGGCAGGTCACCGAACAGCCCCTTGACGACGGTCGCCTCCACGCCCTGCGCCCGCAGCCGCTGCCGCACGGCCTCCGCGCTCGTGTCGGAGAACGTCCCCCCGGCCCAGTCCGCCGCACACGCGCCCACCAGCGGGGCCGCGGTGGCCGGCATCCCCTCAAACGAGTCGAACCCGTAGATCGGCGGCGTGCCCGACAGGTACCGACGCGCCAGGTGCGCCATCAGGCTGAGCCCGTCGCCCTTGTAGACGCCGAACTCCGCCAGGCACCCGTCGATCGGCGCGGCCGCCATCAGCCGGAACGCGCGTTCCGCCAGCCCCGCGTGCACGCTACGACCGCCTCCCCAGACCGCGTCCGGCGACCGCGCGCGTCACCGGCGGGCTCCGGATGGCCACGCCCGGGCGAACACCGCGACCACCGCCACGTACGCGAGCACCCCGAACGGGACCGCGACCAGCAGGCCCATGCGCCCGTGCGGGGCCGCGAGGAGCGCCGCCGCCATCACTATAGCAGACGCCGCCGCGACCACGCACGCGCGCGCGAGTTCCGAGTAAACGGGCGTGACCGCCGCGTACCGGCGGGTCAGCGCCACGCATTGGCCGAACATCAGCAGCTGCGACAGCACCGTTCCGAGCGCCACCCCGTAGAGGCCGAAGGGAGGGACCAGGACGAAGTTCAGGACGACGTGCGCGGCGGTCGCCACGGCGCCCGCCGTGAACAGCGGGCGCTGGCGGTCGGCGACCAGCAGGATGTTGTAGTACGGGCTCTGCAGGTACGTGATGAACGCCGCCACCACCAGAATCCGCACCGCGAGCACGGCGGGACCGAAGTTCCCCGGGTAGAGGATCGCGATCAGGTCCTGCGCCTTCACGAACACGAGCACGCCGAGCATCACCGACAGCACAATGGTCACACGCGCCCACTCGGTCCACAGGCGCGCGAAGCGGTCCGGGGAGCTCCGCTTCGCTTCCGCCAGCGCCGGGAAGATCGCGGCGGAGACGAGCGCCATCGGGAACAACAGCACCCCGTAGATCTTGTCAGCGGCGTTGTACCAGCCGATCTGGGCAAACCGCCCCAGGTACCCCAGCGTGACCGGGCCGATGTTCGTGTTGAGGTCTCCCGCCACGCGGAGGAACGCCACGTAGAGGCCGATCGCGAGGTACGCCCGCCACACGGGGACGTTGAGGCGCGGCCGCCAGGACAGGCGGAGCCCGCCCGATCGGAGCAGGAACGCACCCGCGCACGCCACGGTCACCGCGATCGCGCCGAGGTACGCCACGCCGACGCTGAGCACCGAGTGGTGGAGCGACACGAGCCCGACGATCAACGCGGCGAGGCACCCGATGTAGATCAGCCGGAAGGCCGCCTCCACCTCCATCTTCTGCCGCGCGCGGAACAGCGCATAGAAGACGCTGGCGAGCTCCATCAGCGCCGCGTAGCACGCGAGCAGGACGATCATCCGCCGGGCCAGCGGGTCCGCCGTGACCGCGAGGCCGGCCAGCCAGACGATGCCGATGCCCACGGCGCTGATCAGCGCCTTCAACACGAGCAGATCGCCGAAGTCGCGCTCGCGCGCCCGGTCGGCGGCAACCTCGCGGGTCACCGCCGTCGCCAGGCCGACGTCGAACAGGGCCCCGAAGAGCGAGACGAACGAGAACGCGTAGCCGAACACGCCGTACGCGCTGGCGCCGAACGTGCGGATCACATAGACCGTCAGGACGAAGTCGCCGAGACCCGAGATCCCGCTCGTGACCCCGAGCCAGACCGTGTTCTTCGCGATCACCTGCCCGCGCGTGGACTGCCGGAGCAGGAACGACAGGCTCACCTCGGGGACGGCGCCGGCGCGGCGATCTGCCCGACCAGATCGACGACGCGCCGGGCCACGGCGTCCCAGGAGTTCGCGCGCGCGAGCGCCGACGCGTTCGCCGCCATCACATCCCGTGCCGCCTGCGGCAGCGCCAGGAACCGCTCGATCTGGGCGGCCAGCGAGGCGGCGTCCTCCGGCTCGGCGAGCAGCCCGAGCGTGTGGCGCTCGACCAGCTCACCCATCGTGGACACGCGCGTCGCGATGACCGGGCGCCCGTACGTACACGCCCCCTTCATCAACGGTCCGCTGCCGCCGGTGTAGGCCCGCGGGTAGGGCAGCACCAGCGCGTCGCAGGCGGCGAAGTACGCCGGGACGTCCGCGTCCGCCACGTAGGCGAGCCGGAGCACCGTCCGGTTGTCGATCGCGAGGCGCCGCACCAGCTGGGTGATCTCGTCCGCGGTGTACTCCATCGGCCATCCGGCGACGACCAGGTGGAACGGCACGTCGCGGACCCGCCGCACCGCGTCCAGCAGGTCCTCGATCCCCTTGTCCCGCCTCAGGACGCCGAAGAACAGCAAGAGCGGTCCCGCCTCGGGCAGCCCGAGCTGCCGCCGGGCGGCGAGCCGGTCGGGCATCCCGACCGCCACGTCGCCGCCGTCCGGGACGACCACGATCGGAAACTCCGGGGGGAGGCGGAGCTGCTCGCGCAGCATCCGCTGGTGCCACTCGCCGAGCACCGCAAGCGCCCGGACGCCGCCCCGGCCGAGCGCCGAGCGAAACACGGCACGCTGCACGACCTTGTAGGCCTTCTTCGGCAGGGAGCCGGGATACGCGGCAAACGAGAAGTTCGCCGCCCACGGAAACATCACGACCGGCGGCAACCGGCGGCGGTTCCAGCGGAACAGGAGCGACGCCGTCAGGAACTCGACGTCCAGAATCGCCAGGGCGTCGAACGCCTCCGCGCGGCAGAGGCGGATCGCGCCCGCGGTCACGAGCACGCTGTTGCGAAAGTATCCCCAGTAGTACCGCGCCGGCGACCGGCCGGCCGCGTCGTCGAACCGATCGAACGCGAGGCGGCCGCCGCCCACCTCGACGAGGCGGAACCGCGGCGCGTCGGCGAGGTACCGGGATACGTGCAGGCGGTTCGTGCACACCGTCACGTCGCATCCGAGGGCGGCGATCGCCTGGCACAACTTCGTCGTGTAGAGGCCGTAGTGTCCGCGCTTGTCGCCCGTCGGCTGTACAACGAGCAGGCGCGTCGGGCGTCCCGTGCCGCGCGTCCGCGGCGCCGGCCCGGCGCCGCTCCTAGAGCCCGCGGAGCCAGAGGGCATCGGCGATGGTCTTCAGCAGGATGACCAGGTCCAGCCACGGCGACTGGTACTTGATGTAGTACAGGTCGTATTGCAGCCGGACGAGCACGTCGGCCTCGCTCGCGGCATACCCCTGCCGGATCAGGCCCCACCCGGCCATGCCGGGCTTCACGACGTGTCGGAGCCGGTACAGCGGGAGCTCCGCGGCGAGCTTCTCCACGAACTCGGGCCGCTCGGGTCGCGGACCGACCGCGCTCATCTCCCCCCGCATCACGTTCCACAGCTGCGGGAACTCGTCCAGGTGGCTCGCGCGCAGGACGCGTCCCACGCGCGTGACGCGGGGGTCGCGCCGTCGCGCCCAGACCGCGCCGTCGCGCTCCGCGCCGACGACCATGGAGCGGAACTTGTACGCGCGGAACACCCGTCCGCCGATGCCCACGCGCTCCTGCGCGTAGAAGACCGGCCCCCGCGAGTCCAGGCGGATCGCCAGTGCGACGAACGGCAGGAGCAGGGCGAGACACACCAGGCCGAGGCTCGCCAACGCCACGTCCATCAACCGCTTCGTCATGCGCCGGACGCTGCTGTGCGTCAACTGTTCGACGGGGATCGCGACGTACCAGTCGTCGCGCACCTGCTCGACCGGCACGCGCCCGGTAAGACGCTCGTACAGCACCGCCATCGGCACCAGCTCCACGCCGCGCTCGACGCACTCCAGCAGCGTCTGCAGCAGGGTCGCGTCCACGTCGTGGGCCGGCGAGAGGATCAGTGAGGAGATCTCGTGGCGGGCGATCAGCCCCTGAAGATCCGTAGGGGCGCCGAGGACGGCGAGCGGGGCCGGCGTGGCCCCCTCCGCCGGGTGGTCCGACCCGGTGCCGGCGTCCACGCCCCCTCCCGCCTCCGTGGCCGGCTGCGCGTCGGCGAGAAACCCGAGCACCTGGTAACTGTCGTCCCCCGCCTCGGCGAGGGTCCGGGCGATGAGGCGCCCGGCCCGCCCCGCCCCAACAATCAGGGCGCGCTGGCGGAACGCGGGCCGCGGAAACGCCAGCGTGTGGAACGCACGGTCTACCACCAGCGCCGCGACGATCACCAGCGGAAACGCGAACAGCTCCAACCGCGACGTGGGGAGCGGCGGCGTGATGTGCGGCACCAGCAGGTACAGACCGGCGGTGACGGCCCCCGCCTTGATCACCGCCAACACGCTCGCGCTCAGGCGCGCGGCGACGCGGGGCTCGTAGGCGTCGAACGCGGCCGCGATCACCAGCCAGATCGCGGCGAGAATGAGAAACCACTGCGGCTGCTGCAGCACGGGGAGCCGCCAGTCGAACCCGGGTCCGAGCCGCCACGCCAGGGTCAGGTCGAGGGCCGCCAGCAGGGCGACCAGGTCCAGCCCGGTCAACAGCAGTCGGCGCTCCGAGAACCGGAGGCGATACTGCGACGGGAGGCGGGCCCCCGCGCGTCCGGCCAGCTGGTCCATCTCCGCGCTATCCGCCCGCGCCGGCACGCCCGAGCGCCACGTAGCGGACCCGCGGTCCCAGCCGCGCCGGGTCCAGGCACCGCCAGCAATCGATGATCGTGGTGGGGGTGCGCGTGATGTACGTGTCGTCCGCGTCGCTGAACTCCGGCGCCGGCGTCATGATCACGCAGAGCGCCGCGCCGTCCATACACGCGCGCGCGGACGTGGCGTAGGCGATCCGGTCGTCGAATATCGCGCGCGTGGCGGGGACCGCCAGCGGGTCGTAGACCACCACGTCGACGTCACCCGTCCGCAGCAGCTCGCGCACGAGCAGAATCGCCGGCGACTCGTCGATCACCGGCGTCCCCGCCTTGTAGGACAGACCCAGGATGGCCACGCGCCGGTCGGTCGCCGGTAGATACCGGTGCACCATCTGGGCGACGTCGCGGAGCCGCAGCCGGTTGACCGCGTCCGACGCCGCGGCGATCCGCGCGTCGACGCCGTGGCGCTCCGCGAACACCGTGAACGCCCGGTTGTCCCTGGGAAAGCACGGCCCGCCGTACGGCAACCCACCCGTGAGCGTGTACGGGGAGATCCGCCGGTCGGCCCCGAGCGCACCCGTGATCGCGTCGATGTCGGCGGAGGGGATCGACTCACAGATGGCCGCCAGCGTGTTGGCGAAGCCGATCTTCGTCGTCACGTACGAGTTCAGTGCGATCTTGGTGATCTCCGCGCTGACGATCGACATGCGGGCGATCCGCGGCGCGTTCTCGCAGGCCGCCTCGTAGAGCCGTTCGAGCCGCGCACCGGCGCCTTCGCTGCTTTGCCCGATCAGCACGAGGTCCGGGTTCAGAAAGTCCGAGATCACGCTGCCAAGCGCGATGAACTCGGGATTGTAGCAGATCTCGAACCCGGCGTGCAGCGACCGCCCCGACTCCGACTCGATCAACGGGATCAACCGGCTCTCCACCGTGCCCGGGGAGACCGTGGATGTGATCACGAACAGATGCGACGACTTCGCGGACGCCCGCAGGGCCCGCGAAAGGTGCCGCAGCGCGTCCTGGAGATGCTCGTCCGAGAACTCCCCGTTCGGCGCGCTCGGCGTCGGCACGACCAGGAACGTCACGTCGGAGGCCTCCAGGGCTTCGGCGTGGTCTGCGGTCGCCCGCAGCCGGTCTCGCGCCGCGCGGAGGAGGTCCGGCAGCCTGGGCTCGTGGAACGGGGGCATCGCGTCGTTCACGAGCTCAATCGTTCGGGGGTCCACGTCGACGCCGACGACGCGCGCCCCACGATACGCGAAGCACGCCGCCGTGCACAGGCCGAGCCGTCCGAGACCCACCACGGAGACCTGATCCATGTCAGGACCCACCTTCCGCGCACGCCCGGTATGCCCACCTGCGGTATGCCCCATTGCGCTCTCGGGTACTCCGGCCGCCCGGCCGAGGACCCGTCAGGGCGGGGAAGTCGCGGCCGGTCGGCTGGTGAGTGCGCCCGCCGCCCGCGCAGGACGCTCCGCAGCGAGAAACCCCTCTCAGTATACAATACACCGCGGGGAACGATCCTCGGCGGCGGCGCGGCGTGACGCTCGGACCGGATCCGACGCCGCCGGTCACGCCCGAAGGTCGCCCGCTCCCAGGTGCCACGCGGCCGCGTACCGGTGATACACGAACAGGATGATGACCCGCAGGATCGCGGTGACCGGCACCGCGAGGAGCAGCCCCGCGACCCCGCCGAGCAGTGTCCCGGCGAACGTCACCACCAGGATGACGAGGGGGTGAATCGCCACCGCCCGCCCCATGACCTTGGGCCCGAAGATGTTGCCGGAGAAGAAGAACATCACGGAAAAGAGCACCAGCACGTTGACCGCCACCCACACGCCCTGGAACGCGGCGACGGTCACGGCGCCGATGAGCCCGAGCGCGCCGCCGACGACCGGCACCAGCTGCATCACCGCGGAGAACAGCCCGAGCGGAAGCGCGTAGTGCACCCTCAAGAGCAGCATGCCGATCGTGAGCAACAGGCCCACGCCTCCGGCGACGAGCAGCTGACCGCGCACGTAGGCGGCGAGCGCTTGGTCGATCTGTCCTAGCAGGATCTCCGCGTCGGCCTGCCACGCCGTCGGAATGACGTGGAACATCTGCCGCTTGAAGTACGCCGGGTCCCCGAGCATCAGGCCGGTCATCGAAACGACGACACCGGCGTACAGGAGGTCGGTCGGGAGTGAGCTCGCCCACGCGGCGCTCTGCGCCGCGACGCTCGCGCCCGCCTGGCTGAGCCAGCCGGCGAGCTGCCCTTCCGCGTTCCCGAGGAGCGCGCGCAGCTCCGGCTGCAGCCCGGCCGTGAACCTGGTGGAAAGGGAGGCGACGGCCTGCGGCTGGAAGTGCTGCGCGTAGACCGCCAGCGCCGATTCGAGCGCGGCCGCCTCGCGGAGCGCCGGGCCGAGGGTGGCCACCGCGAAAAGCGCGAGGCCTGCGAACACCGTCACAAACGCGAGGCCAATGCCGAGTCCGCGCCGCCTCGGATTGTGCCCGCTGAAGGCGCGGACCAGGGGCTCCAAGGCGTACCCGACCAGGATGCTTGCGACCAGCAGCATCAGGACGATGCGAATCCGGTACGCGAACCACAGCAGACACGCGGCGAAGAGGACGAGGCCGAGCAGGCGGCCCATGCGGGTGACAGCGTCGGATTTTGGCGTCGCGTTCATTCCACCGTGGCCACTCCGTGCGCCGAGGCTCCGTTGAGGCTTCCCGGCTCGGTCTCAGTATACACCGGAGCGCGGCGCCCCCGGAGACGCGATCGTTGATTGGAGCGAGGGCGGCCACCCCGACGCGCCGGCGTGTCGGGCAGGACCATCGGGAAGCGACCGGCAATCGCGCTTTACCCGGGCCGAGGTATGCGCTGTCCTTCCGACGTGCGCGCCCCTGTCGCGCCTGCGCATTTCCCAATATTCGCGTATTCGCGCCGGGGCAGCCCGAAAGGTGCCGGTGTGCGCTCACCCCTTCGTGATCAGCGCGACGACAGGACCCGGCGTTCCTGTGCGACGTCTCCGACCTCTCGGGATACGCGCAGGGCACTACGGCGCTCCTGGGCCGCACGTGTGATTCAACAACCTGAACGAGCCGGGTGGGCTGCGTGGACGAACGCGGCGCGTCACCGCGGAAATCACATCCTGGCGATGGCCTTCGCGGTCGACGCAGAGGCACGTCGGGGCCGTACGTCACGTTCGACCGTACGCTGAAGCGCGTCCTGTGCAACCTCGAGATCATAGGCCGCCTGCGCGTTCAGCCAAAAGCGTGCGCTGGTATCGAAGTACCGTCCAAGGCGCAGCGCAGTGTCCGGAGTCATGCCGCGACGCTCGTGCACGATCTCCGCGATACGGGTGACCGGGACATGAAGATCAAGGGCGAGTTTGTTCATACTGATGCCAAGCGGCGCCATAAAATCCTCGCGGAGGATTTCTCCGGGATGAATCGGCGGCAATCTTCTAGACCTGCGCATATGTCCTCCTAATGGGAATCCACAATCTCCACATCGGAGGCGTCACCGTCGCGCCACACGAAGCAGATACGCCACTGATCGTTGACGCAAATGCTGTGTGGCCCCTCGCGATTGCCGTGGAGCGCTTCCAAGCGATTACCGGGCGGTGACGCCAGATCGCGCAGCTCTGTCGCAATATCCAATTGACGAAGTCTTCGCTGCGCCACTCGCTCGAAGTCCCGAAACCGCTTGACGTGCTGCCTCGCATGGAGCCATTGCGTCTCCTTCGACCGGAAGGATTTGATCACAATCCGAGGCTATAACGGCTTACGTTACACGTCAAGCAGTATGCCGCACACAGGAGCCCGACGGCGACCACCCCCGGTCGGACATCTCGCTCGCTGACGATCGATCACTGGGTTGGCCCTACCACCGCAAGGGGGACGGGCGAACCTTTGGTACATGACGATAATGGTCATCATAACGATCACATCGGGCCAGCGAGGAGCGGCTCGAACGCGCGATCAGGGAGTTTGCGCATGCGGCGCGCGTCAATCGCCATGCTGAAGGCGCATTTGAGCGATCCCGCGCCAATAGCGGCGATCGAGCTGGCCTCCCCGTGCGTCTCAGTTGCCGAGCCCGATCGTGGCCTTGGGGTCCAGGAAGTTGGCCACCGCTTCCCCGAAGAGGTTGAACGCCAACACCGCGAACATGATCACAAGCCCCGGAAGCACCGACTCCCACGGCGCCATCAACAGGGACTGGCGCCCCTCGTTGATGATGGCACCCCACGTGGGCGTCGGCGGCAGCACACCGAGGCCGAGGTAATCGAGCCCCGCTTCGATCAGGATCGCGATCGGGATCGAGAACGTTCCGTACACCGTGAGGACCTGCTGAAGGTTGGGCAGGATATGGCGGAGCATCACGCGCCCCGTGCCCGCCCCGCTCGCCCGCGCCGCCGCCACGAACTCCATCTCCCGCAGCGACAAGGTGGAGGCGTGCGTGATCCGCGCGAAGCGGGGGACGTACGCGATGCCGACCGCGACCATCACGTTCTGGATGCCCTGCCCGAAGAACGCCAGGATCAGGATGGCGAGCAAGATGAACGGGAACGCCAGCGCCACGTCGATCGTGCGCATGATCACCTGCTCGACTCCGCGGGCGCTGATCCCGGCCAGCATGCCCAGGAACGTGCCGCCGGCGGCGCCGATGCCGACCGCGAACACGCCGACGAGCAGGGACAGCCGCGTCCCGTAGATGACGCGCGACAGAATATCCCGACCGAACAAGTCCGTGCCGAACGGATGCTGCCACGTGGGCGCAAGGAAGGACGCGGACGCGGAGACCACTGACGGACTGTAGGGCGCGAGCAGCGGCGCGAACACCGCGACAATCACCAGGACGACGATAAACCCCAGCGAGAGGAGCGCGGGGACGTTGCGCCTGAGCGCCCGCCAGAAGTAGCTCCAGCGGGGACGAGCACGCGATCCCGCCCGGGTCGTACGGCCGGCGTCGTCGGGCAGGGCGCGGATCTGTGCCACGTCGTCCCCCTACCGGGCGCCCATCACACGCGGGCCCAGATCGGCCATCAGCACGCCGTCCTCCCGCGTGCCCGCGCCCCAGCCATGTCCGAAGACCATGTCAACCACCGGCCGCTCTCGCCACGCGCGCACCCCGTAGCGGACGTGACGTGCGTCACTGGTATTGGATCCTGGGATCGACCGCAGCGTAGCACAGGTCCGTGACGAGATTCATGACGACGAACGAGACTGCGAGCACGATCACGCACGCCTGGACCTGGACGTAGTCCCGCCCCGTCACGGAACCCACGAGGAGGCTGCCGATGCCCGGCCGGGCGAAGACGGTCTCGATCACGACGGTGCCGCCGACAACCTCCCCGGCGGCCAGCCCGAGGATGCTCAGGACGGGCAGCATCGCGTTGCGCAGCGCGTGCCGGTACACCACGACCCGGCGCGCGAGTCCCTTGGCCCGCGCCGTCCGGACATAGTCATCGCGCAGGACGGACAGGAGCGTCGTCCTGGTGATGCGCGTCAGATAGGCGAGCAACCCGGCGGACAGCGCGACCGCGGGCAGGACCGTGTGTGCGACGAGGGAGGCGGGCTGCGCGAACGTGCCCGCGCCAATGGACGGCAACCAGCCGAGCTTTCCCGCGAAGAAGATCAGGAGGACGATCCCGACGAGAAAGTTCGGCGCGGAGACGAGCAGCAGGGACAGAATCAGCGAGAGCCGGTCTGCGGCCGTGTCGCTCCGAACGGCGGCGACGATCCCCAGGGGAACCCCCGCGCCGATCGCGATCACGAGGGCGGCGAGGCCGAGCACGACGGTGAACGGCAGGGCGCTCACAATCTGGTAGGCCGCAGGCTGACCGGTCAGGAACGAGACGCCGAAGTTCCCGCTGAGGACGTTCCCGAGGTAGTGCACGTACTGCACCGGCAGCGGTTGGTCCAGGCCCCACATGTGCCGGAGCCCTTCCTCCCGGGCCTGCGTCGCGAACGGACCCAGCAGCACGGCGGCCGGATCGCCCGGGAGGAGGTGGACCACGAGGAAGACGCTGCTGACCACCCCCCAGATCAGGGGGATGATCAGCAGCACACGGCGCACGATGTACGGACGCATGCGGAGCCTCCCTTCGTCAGCGAGCGATGCACGACCTGTATCGGCGGCCCGAGGCGTCGCGGCAGGACACCTCGGCCGTGAGCGCGTCCACAATGCTCGGGACGTGCGTGAGACCGAACGTCAGCGCGCCGGGCTCGAGACGGACCGACGGCGGACTGGCATCCTCGCGAGGGCCCTGGCTCCGCGCCCGCGCGGCGGAGGCGAGGCAGGCACGTCACCCCGGCGCGTCTAGTCGCGGTGATGCGAGGGGACGTCCGGAAACCACGACCCCACCTCCCGGAGCAGACGCGCCGTGTCTTCCGGCAACGCGTCCACGACGAACGTCCCTGCCCCCTGCTCCGTTCCCGCGAGGTATTTCAGCTTGTCTGCGGTGCGCAGCGGAGGGTAAAACTCGACGTGGAAATGGAAGAAGTCTTCTTCGCCCTTCGGCGCGGCGTGCAGCACCATGACGTAGGGAAATGGCTTCGCGAACAGCGCGTCGTAGCGGCGGACCACCTCGCCCCAGACGTGGGCGAACGACGCCACCTCCGCGTCGTCGAACTGCCAGGGCCCCGCCCGCAGCGCCTTCGGGAGGATCCAGACCTCGTACGGATACCGCGCAAATGGGGGCACCAGCGCGGCGACCCGCTCGTCCTCGACGACCGTGTAGGTGCCTCCAAGCCGCGCGAGGAGGTCGAGCAGCACGGGCCCGTCCCGAAACGCCTCCGCCTCCCGCTGGAGCACCGGCGGCACAAAATCGTAGGCGTAGATCTGACCGTGCGGGTGGTGCAGCGTCACGCCGACCGCCTCTCCCCGGTTCTCGAAGGGCATCACACACTGAATCTCCTCGCGGCTGGAGAGCACGCGGTGGCGATCAGCCCATACCCGCACCAAGAGCTCCCGGCGTGCTTGGGACAGGGTGGCGACGCGTGCCTCGTGCTCGGGGCCGTAGACCACCACCTCGCACACCCCCTCGGCCCGGGCGGTGCGCACCGGCACGCGGGGAGGGTCGGGCGCCCCTGGAAGAAACGACGGGAACCGGTTCTCGAAGACCGCCACCTCGAAGTCCTCGAACGGGATCTCCGTGGGGATTCCCCCCGGTCGAGTGGGACACAGCGGACACGACTCCGAAGGAGGCAGGAAGGTCCGGTCCTGTCGATGCGTCGCGTACGCCACCCACTCGCCTCGGAGCGGATGCCAGCGCATGTGAGAGTGGGCATCGGGGACCCCGGCCGCTTCGTGGAGCGGTGGAAGCGTATGCGGGCGCATCCCGTACAGCAGGACCTCCCGGCCGTCACCCCTGCGGTGGACACGCCGGTGCCACCGAGCCGCGTCCGCTCCCGTGCCGTGCGTGCCGTCTTCAGATCCCACGCCCGTACGCCGCCCTTCTGCGTGCCTCGGCACCGCGAGAACATTTGCTCTCGGATGGCATTTCCTTTATATCTGGTGGTAGGGTCGGAGGCAAGGAGGATGGTTGACACCATGCCTGCTCACGCCAGATCGACGCGCCGACCACCGGGTCGCTCCGGATCAGTATCCCAACCGACCTCCGCCGCCGGTGCCTAGCGATTGGCCGTTCCTCGAGCGGATCTTCCGCGAACGCTTCGGCGTCGCCGCGGCCTGTCGCGTAGAAGCCCCGGGGCGCGTCAACCTGATCGGCGACCACACCGACTACAACGACGGCGTGGTGCTGCCCGCGGCCATCAACCGCTACGTCCGGCTCGTCGTCGGGACGAGCGATCGCCCGGTCCTCCGCCTCCACTCCGCGGATTTTGACCAGGGGATCGCGCTGTCCGTGGACCATCCCGGCGACGGGGCGGTCCCGCGCTGGGGACGGTACGTGCAGGGCGTCGCGGGGGCGCTGCAGCAGGCCGGCGTGCGGTTGCGCGGGATGAACGCGGTGCTTGGCGGAGACTTACCGATCGGCGCCGGACTGAGCAGCTCCGCGGCGCTGGAAGTGGTCGTCGTGCTCGGCCTCCTGCACGCGGCCGGGATCTCCTGGCCTCCCCGCGACACGGCGATGCTGGCGCAACGGGCGGAGACGGAGTTCGTCGGCGTTCAGTGCGGGATTATGGACCAATTCGCAGTCACCCTAACCCGGCCCGGCCACGCGCTGTTTCTGGACTGCCGGGCGCTGACGGTGGAGCACGTGCCGATCCCGCCGTCCGTCGCGCTGGTCGTCTGCAACACCGGGGTGCGGCGCGCCCTGGCGCACTCGGCCTACCACGACCGGCAGCGGGAGTGCGCGCAGGCCGTGGAGTCGCTGCGGCGCCTCCGTCCCGGCGTGCGTGCGCTGCGCGACCTCACGCCGGAGGACCTGGAGTTGCTCTCCGGACTCCCGGAACCCCTGCGCAGGCGCGCGCGCCACGTGATCACCGAGAACCAGCGCGTGCTCGACGCCGTCGTCGCGCTCCGTCGAGGAGACCTCGCCACGATGGGCGACCTCCTGCGGGCCTCGCACGCGAGCCTGCGGGACGACTACGAGGTGAGCGTCCCGGCCGTCGAAGCGATGGTGGCGGCGGCAGAGCGCGCGCCGGGGTGCGTGGGCGCGCGACTGACCGGGGCGGGATTCGGCGGGGCCGTCGTGGCGTTCGTTGAGCGCACCGAGGTCGACCGATTCGTCGCCGAGGCCGCCGACGCGTACCGGTCCGCGTCGCAGACGCCGGGCGTCCTGTTCGCGTGCGATGTGGTGGGGGGAGCGGCCATCCGCTCCGCGGCCACGAGGTGAACCAGGCGTCGCCGGGCCCGCGACCGGACCGCCGGCGAGCTCAGGCTGCGATCGCCGCGCTCCAGTCGGGCCGCCCGCGCGCTGGGTCTATGAACGAACGCGCCGGCGGGAAATCCCCCGCGACCGTTTCGGGAGCCCGCGGGCTACCGGAGCGGGGACGAATCGCCCTTGACTACGGCTTGCTGGTCTCGTCTTCTTTCCTGAGGATCTTCTCCGTTTCTCTGTCTATCCAGCCTCCGCCGGAGCTGCGGTAGGCGGAGATGTAGTGAGCGACGACGCCTATTCCCCAGAAGACGATGGGAAATATCGGCCACGGGAAGCCGGCGCCGGAATAGTACCAGATGGCGACGAGGGTGAGGTTGACGATGATGTAGATGGGCAGGTGCCACAGGAACCCGTACCGAACCTCAGCGACCTGCCTGGCCCTTCTCCTCTTCTCTTCATCAGTGCTCATTAGACCGAATCCTCCGACGGCACATATCCTGGGTTCGTAATCACGCTCCCATAGCAGCACGGCGCACGGTGTCCTTGGAGGCTTCCAGTGACCCGGAGTATGGGACGCCATGGCGGAGCCTCAGCGCGTACCCCCTCGAAGCAAGCTGCACGCAATCACGTTACGCATGAATGCCGTGGTGTCCTGCGTCATCGCGCCCCAGGATCGAGTCCCTTCACCGCGATCTGCGGCGCACTGAGGAATCCCGGCGCTCCGCGTCAGCAGGATCTGTTCGGTGTCCGTGAAACCCACGACCGCGCGACGACGCGCGCCGCGGGGCTCGATCGCGTGGTCCTCACAGCCAGCAGCGATCCTGGACCGCTCAGGTCCGCGCATCGCCGCCGCACTCGCGGTGAGTGGTTAGCGGTAGATCACGAGGCAGATCGACACGGGGTATCGTCCGGCGAGCGCGCCGAACAGCGTGATGCCGTTCGCGCAGGCGGGATCGACGACGTCGAACGACACGTCGACCCGCCCGGTCGTCCGAATCGCGCCCACGACCCCGTCGAGCAGCGCCGCCGCCACCGGCACCCGCAGCAGGTATCCGTACTGACCGGGCAGTCCCGCGCTCCACGACAGGCACCCGCGCGCGTCCGCCGGCGCGTCCGGAAGCCGGTCACTACCGATCTCCTCGCCCAGGAGGCGCATCCGTACGACGGTCGGAACGCGCACGTCGTCGGTCTGGGCCGGGGCGAGCACGCCGGCCGCCACCTCGCAGACCACCTCGGCCCTCGACGCCCGTCCGTCCCGCAGCCACGCCGGCGGCTCGCCGCCCGCGCTCGCCTCCTCCCACCGCAGGTCGTAGCGGAACGTCCCGCTGCCCAACCCGACGACGGCGTCGCCTGCGAGGCGTTCCCAGCGGTCCCAGCGTGCCTCCGCCGGCGCCCGCACGTCCGCCCGTAGGCACGCGAGCCCCTCCGCCGGCTGCCACCGCGAGCTCCCGGGGAGGTGGTCCCGTGCCGTCCCGCGGGGCGCGCCCTCATGCGCATGGATCCACACGAAGCTCCTCGCGAGCGGCGTTCCCCGTCCGTCCTCCAGCCACACGGAGAGGGTCCCGAGATGGGGCGTGTCCGGGAGGATCAACTCGAGCGGGCCAGGATCCAGGACGCGGTACGGCACGATCCGCACGGCGCGCGCGCCGGAGACCGCGGCGCGGTGCTCCCGACCGAACGCGTCCACCGCGTCGAGCCGCCAGCGGAGGGTCGCCCCGCCCGGGCCCACGCCCGAGAACAGGCTCAGGCGGAGGGGCAGGGCCAGGGACTCGCTGGGGGCCGCGCGCCACAGCGGCGGACCGCCGACCGCCACGACGTCCGCGGCGTGCACCCAGCAGAGCGGATAGCCGAACTCCTTGGGCCGACGATCGTACCGCACGACGCCGTTGTGCTCCCACTCCAGGTCCGTGAGC
>Ga0209415_10003431_pt1 | contig 29466 bp, 28 predicted proteins | sample PeaSoiSIISIP2007_FD_187696 | JGI IMG/M metagenome (GOLD analysis project Ga0209415, IMG submission 187696) | Peat soil microbial communities from Weissenstadt, Germany - SII-SIP-2007 (SPAdes) (version 2) | ecosystem: Environmental > Terrestrial > Soil > Wetlands > Peat | place: Germany...
CAACTGCTGGCGGGGCGGCGGGAAGGGCATTTCCTTGTCAGTTACGAAACGCCAGGCGGATGGATTGCCCTCAAGAAAGACCTGCTCACGGAGGTCCTTGGTGCGGGCCGCGATGCCGCCATTGTCGGGCTGCCGCTCGACGCGGCTCAGGTGTTGCGCCTCATGTGTACCGATCTGGTGATGCCGGAGAACGTGGCCGATCAGCCGGGCGTGCCGCCATCGATCGAGAAAGAGCGTTGGTGGATACCTGGTTTGCGGAAAACATGAGCCTCGGTCCGCCGTTCTGAGGTGTTGCCTGCGTAGCGGCTTCTCTCTCTGTCTGGCTGGGCTGGCAGTATTAGGGGGGGCCCTGAGCTGGCGGCCAGCCGGGCCCAAACCGCAGCCGAACGCTCATCCGGATGTGCGGTGCTAATTTTGAACGATCTTAGCGGCCTTCATCGCCAGGTTGCCGCCGGCCTTGATCTGCATATTCGCCCCGCTGATCACTGCGGTGTTGCCGCCGGCTGAAGTAGCGAAGTCGTTGCCGGCGGTGATCTGGGTATTTGCATCCGTGGTGAGCGTCGCGCTCGATGCGGACAGATTCAGATTCCGCCCGGCTTTGATCTCGGTATCCATTCCGGTGGTGATCACCGCATTGGCGCCGCAAGTCAGCTGCAAATTCGCTCCGGATATCACCGCGGTGTTCATCCCGGCAGTCAGTTGTATATTGGCTTGTCCGTCCAGGATGATGTTTCTGGCGTCAATTGTGATTGTTCCCGCGGTCTCCATGATGATTCCGCTGTCGGCAATGGTGATTTTGCTTCTTCCGGCTATCAGAACGATTTGACTGGAGCCGGAGCTGATCTGTAGCGCTTTCTCCAACACGGCGACACGGCTTTCCAAGGCCCTGGACGACGGATCCATCGAGTTCACTGGCGGCATCTGATTCTGTTTCCTCCTGGTTTCAATTTAGATGGCTGTTCTGGCTAGTGTCTGCGATCTAGTCAGTATACGCCGATCGCGCGAAGGTCAGAAATAGATCCACCCGTTCGACCCACACTCAGACTTGGGACCACCGTAGCCGTTGCGCCGCCGATCGCTGCTGCGCCCTGGCAGTTGTCATCGAGAAGGTACGGATAGCGGTGCGGTTGAATCGCCTGCAACTACTTCGCTCGCCCGAAACGCCGTTCGAGGAACTTTCAACTTCCAGGAAGATTTAAGGGATTGAACGAGAGTCCATCCGGGCCGGCTTCTGATCCACGCGGGCAGTGCAATCACACCGCTCGCAAGCTCGGACAACAAGGGAGGTAAACGCCCCTAATGGCCGTTCCCTACACTGTCGTCGCCGACGACTTTCTAACCAAAATCGCCAACAAGTTCGGTATAGCGGACTGGCGCACGATTTACTTTGATCCTTCGAATGCAGCCTTCCGCGCCAAGCGGCCAGATCCCAACCACATCTTCGCCGGGGACATTATTATGATCCCCCTGATTACGACTCCCCTGGCGGCGACGTCAAGTACCCCGCCTGCTCCATTGACCATAACGCCGATACCGCCACCGCCGCTTTTCCGTCGATGGAGCGGCATCGTTAAAGGCACTCCAATTGCGACAGCCGGCCCGATCGTGTTCGCGGGCGGCGACCACCTCGAGGTTCGCTTAACCAACAGCCTGCTGGATAAAACCGACCTGCAAGTCTCCGCTGTTGCCATCGGAGCGTCGGCACGTTTGAAGGCTAGCAAGTTGGTCTCGCTCACCGGCTTCGCGTCCGGCGTCGCTGCCTTCGTAGCGTTAGACCCGCCCCCAGTACGCTGGGAGGTGACTGTGATGATTATCGGTACGCCCGCAACGGTTATCGGGACTACACCCTGGACGCGTCCTCTAACGTTTGCGGCTAGTGGCGAGGTGAAATGGGAACTTTGGCTATAGGTCGGACGAAGGACGACGGCTTGTGTCCCCGGGAACCTACGCCACCCCACAAGCTAAGCTGGTCGTGTGTTCGATTCCATCCTCTTCGACTTCGACGGCGTCCTCGCCGATACCGAGCCGATCCATTTCCTCTGCTGGCGTGAGGTTCTGATTCCTTTCGGCATCGATCTCGAGTGGTCCTTCTATCAGCGCGAATGCATCGGCGTCTCAGACCGCGCCATGTTGGAGCGGCTGGGAGCCGCCCGGCATCCGCCCATCTCCGCGGATGAGATTTGGCCGTCTTACGCGATGAAGCAGAAGAGTTTTCAGGCTCGCATCGCCGCCGCGCCGCCATTTCTCGACGAAACTCTCGACCTTGTCAAGAACCTCCAATCCTCCTATAAATTAGCCGTGGTTTCTTCAAGCCATCGTTCAGAAGTGGAACCGCCGCTTGAGCGCGCCGGAATTCGCCAGTCCTTTGAGGCGCTTGTCTGCGGAATGGAGGTTCCCAACTTGAAGCCTGCCCCAGACCCGTACCTTCGCGCGGCCGAGTTGCTGGGAGCCCGCTCGCCTCTCGTCGTCGAGGATTCCGACGCCGGAGTCGCCTCGGCAACCGCCGCCGGCTTCGAGGTCCTGAGATTGAGTCGTCCGGAAGCCCTCAGCCAGGAACTGAACCGCATCCTGAGCCGTTGAAGGATAAAAAAAGGCCCGGCGAAGGCTCTCGCCTCACCGGGCCACACGAGGGAAGAAGGTAAAAACTCGTTAGCGGTGACCGCCGCCGCCGCTGTGCCCACCGCCACCACCACCGCCGCCGCGCGACGGAGCCGGGGCGCTATGCTGGGCCGGAGCCGAAGATGGCGCACTGCGCTGCTGCACGATCTGCGGATTCATCCGCAGCGGCTGCTGCTGCGCGGGAGCCCGACTCTGCGGCGTCGTCGCATACCGCGCTCCATTCTGCGCTCCCGCCTGCGCCGCCCCCTGCGGCGCATTGTTATAGCGATAATTCGACTGAGGAGCAGCCGTCGCTCCCCTGCCCGCTGCGCCTTGGGTGGCCCCTGGGGTGTTTCCATTCAGGTTCCGCCATTGCGAGGTTGCGCCCGCGCCGCTTCGGGACGCGCTCGCGCCAGCCGAGCCGCGGCTGCTGTAGAACCGCGTGTTGGCGCTGGTCTGCGGCATTCCGCGCGAATTAACCGCCGCGTCCGATACCCGCCTGCTCGCCGATGTCGCCGGAATTCCCGTTAGCGCCCCGCGAACCGCGCTGGCCCTGGCCAGCTCCGCGCCGTTGGGTCGCATCATGCCGACTCCGCTCACCCCCGCATGTCCGAAATCGGTGGCGCGCATGCTGCTGATAGCGCCATTCACTCGAGCGTTGCGGAACGCATTCGCTACCCCGATATTCGCCACGCCGGCCCGGCCGAACGCTGCCGCTCCCGCCCCATACCAGGGATGGAACGCTTCATACGGAGCCAGAGGCACCCAGCCTATATGTCCGAAGCCGAATCCGATGCCGACTCCAAATCCCGGGGCACCCCATCCGAAGAATCCCACCATGGCCGGCCGCCAATAATGCGGACCGAACCCGCCCGGCCACCAGGCCCAGCCAAACGGACCCACGTACCATGATCCGTAATGATACGGAGCCCAACCCCACGGATCGGCGCTGACCCAAGTCCATCCGTAATAATCCTCATCCACCCAGCGCCCGTTCTGGTACGGAGCCCAGCCCGGCGGCTCATTCGGCACCCAAACCTGGCCGTAATTCGGATCGTTCTGCCATTGCCCGTAAGGATCCAGCGCCTCGCCGCCCGTCTCATCCTGAGGAACTGCTCCGGGGCGATAGCTGGTGGTCTGCTGCATCACACGGTCCCGGTCGAGGTTGAAGCGGTCGAAATCGTCCAGCGGAATCGCGGATACAATCTGGAACTCCGGATCGTCCGCCGTTCCGCGCGTCTCCATGGTTTGCCCTTGCGCGAGAACCTCCGAACCGCGCGGCCCGTAGATCTCTGCCTGACCCGCGCGCACCGTGATTTCCGCGGTCCCATCGGGACGCACCATAATCCGATATGTGCCCGCCCGCAGCGGATGCACCGATACGATGGGCGTGCTGATTTCCACCTGCGTCTGTGGATCGGGGTCGCGCAGCACCCGGAACGACGTGAGTCCGGTCGCGATCTGCACCTGATAGCGCTTAAATTCGAGCTGGCTCAAGCGCACTTCGGTCGAGATCCCCAGCCGGATCATGTTCGTAAAATCGAATTGAATCTCAGCCGCGCCCTGGTCGCCCGTGACCACTCGATCCGTAGTTACCAAAGGAACGTTCGGAGCGGCGGGCGCAAGCTCACCCAGGTCGCCATGACGAATCGAAACATTACCTTGCACCACGCTCAACCGAGCCACGCCGTGGTCGGGAGCGTCGCCGGCATTCGGATCTTGCGCCCAGGCCGGCGCCATCGCCGCCACCAGGATCACCGCCAACGCCGTCGTCCGATTCATTGCCATCAAACCTTTCGCTCGTTTAATGGCAATTCGTCGGCCAAATAGTAACCGATTGATTTTATGGATCTTGCCCCGATTTCCCTAAGACGGGCGAGTGGCCGAAAACCACCACCATGGTTCTATCGAACCGCTTTTCATTTGTAACTCCGTGTATCATGACAACTTGAAATCGAATCGCGAACAACTGCTCGGCCCGTCGGTGCTGCTTGCAATCGTGATTCTCTTTTATTGGAAGCTGGTGCTGACCCATCAATACACCTGGTTGGAGACGCCCGACATGGCCAACCTGGTGCTGCCATGGCTCCAGTTCCAAGCTGGCGAATGGCATTGGCACGGCTTCCCGCTGTGGGACCCGAACAGTTGGTTCGGCCAACCTCTATTTGGGCAGGCTCAGCCGGGCTCGGCGTATCCGCTGAACTGGCTGCTGTTTCTTGCGCCACTCAAGAACGGCTGGCTCCGCGAATCGTCGTTGAACTGGTATTTCGTTTTGATGCGAGCCTTGGCGGCGCTGACCGCCTACGCGTTTGCCCGCGACCTTGGGCGCAGCCGCCTCGCTTCGATCCTGGCGGGATGCGTCTACGCGCTGGGCGGCTACGTAGCCTTTACTCGCGCTCCGCAGATGGTCAACGGAGCGGTGTGGACTCCGCTGGTCTTCTTATATCTGTTGCGCGCCCAACGCGGAGAACGCCCGTGGGCCAGTGCCCTGCTCTCGGGATTCTTTCTGGGCTTCGGATGGCTGGCCGGTCATCATCAGATGAATCTGTTTGTTTCAATCGCGGCGGTTAGCTTATGGATTTGGCTATGCATTCGGGGCGGTAAAATCGACTGGGCGATGGCTCGTCTCGCGGCCGGATCGCTCCTGATTGCCGTGCTCGCCAGCGGATTCCAGACCCTCCCGATGGCCGAATACGGACGCTTGGCAGTGCGCTGGAGCGGGCCTCCCGACCCCTTGCGCTTCGATCAAACCGTCCCTTATACGGTACATGAGGAATACGCATTAAAGCCCTTGGGATTACTAGGGATCGCGATTCCTGGCGTCGATATCGGCTCGGCGCAAGGTGCGAATCCCTATGTGGGCATCGTGGCGTTCACTTTGGCGCTGCTGGGCGCGATTCTGGCCTGGAGGCAACGGCCGGTTCGCTGGCTGGCCGCATTGAGCCTGAGCGGCATCCTATTTTCGCTGGGACCGAACAGCCTGCTCCACGGAGTGCTGTACGCGCTGGTCCCGTTGGTCGAGAAAGCTCGCGTGCCCGGAGCCGGAACCGTGGTGTTCGCCGTGGGACTCGCGCCGCTGGTTGCCTTCGGGGTGGATGCGCTCTGCGTGCCGGCGAGCTTTGAGTGGTCGCGGCGCTTCGGATGGGTGCTGGGCGGGCTGGCTGGAGTGCTGGCGCTGTTGAGCTTGGTCCTGTACGCTTTCAAAATCGCCAGCGGGCTGGGCGATGATCGCATCATGATCACGGCTCTCGCCGCGGCGCTGGCTTCGGGGGTGTTGGCTGCGTGGAGGGCCGGAGCGATCTCGGCCCGCGAGGGTGCCGTCGCCGCCGTCGGCCTGGTGTTGTTTGAGCTGGCCAACGTCAGCGGCTACTCGTTCCCAAATAGAAATGACCCGGCAGGCAATCGCTATCTGGCACCGCTAAGCCAACACAGCGATCTGGCCGATTTCGTCCGCGGACATGAAATGGCCGCCCGCGTGGCGTACGACGACACCCTAATTCCGTACAATATCGGAGACTGGTATGGGATCGAGGCGGTCAACGCCTATACCGCCGGGGTGCTAACCAACATCTGGGACATGGATCTTTTTTCAGACCGAGGCAGGCGCTTTTTCGGCGTCAAGTATTACTTCGGGAAAACCCCGCCGAGTCCAGATTTTAAAGAAGTGTTTACAGGCAGAAGCGGGCTGAAGGTTTTCGAGAACGCGGCGGCGTATCCGCGCGTCTGGAGCGTGCACGCTGCGACTTCCGTGCCAGCGATCTCCGGCATTCGACCGAAAATGGACGACCCGGCTTTCGATCCTCGCCACGCGGCTTTGCTGACCGAAGCAGCACTGACCGAAGCAGCGCCGCCAAATCTCGGCGGATGCGGCTCGGATGACGACGACATTCAGATGCCCCAGCACATGCCCAGCTACGTACGAATCGATGCCCACCTGGGATGCCGAGGGATGGTGATCCTGACCGACCCGTATTTTCCCGGCTGGCGCGCCTACGTGGACGGCAAGCGCGCACCGATCATCGAGGTTTACGGCGGCGTTCGCGGAGTGGTGGTCGAGGCGGGCGACCACTTGGTCGAAATGCGCTACCGCCCTTGGAGCGTGCTCCTCGGCGCGCTGATGACTCTCGCGGCGGCGCTGCTCACGCTGGCCGTGAATTTCCGGCTAACAGCCAGGGCGGAATCCTATGCTGACGTTCGAACTCACGCAGATGATCGAACGTGCCGATAAGGTCGCATGCCTTCGCGAATGGGCCTGACTGGACGCACCATCTTGCTGGCGCTTCCTCTGCTGGTCATGACCTGGATCGGCGTGTCGGCTTATCGAGGGATGGCGCAATACCGCCGGTCGTTCGCGCAAATAAACCAAACGTTCGATTTGCTGAGCGACACCGACGCCTTGTTCGGCCTTCTGAAGGACGCTGAAACCGGCCAGCGCGGCTACCTGTTGAGCGGGCGGCTTTCGTATCTCGAACCCTACCAAGCGGCGAAACAGGACATCGAAAAGTACCTAGGCCGTCTCGGCAGCCTGCCTGGCGAGTTCGAGCGAACGGAGCGGCTGCGGCCTCTGATTCGAGGCAAGATGGCTGAGCTAGGCGACACGATCGCGCTCTATCAAGCCGGGAGACCGGCTGAAGCCTTGAAACTTGTCTTCACCGATCAGGGCAAGCTCACGATGGACCAAATCCGGCTGGAACTAACAACTCTCCGGTCGGAGACGGAGGAACTGATGGCCGCCCGCAGCCAGAGCTCCTTCCATGTGGTCCAGCGATTCAGCCTGATCGCAACATTTGGGAGTATTACAGTTTTTCTGTTCGTGGCCATAGCAATCGAGCACGACACGAGGACCAAGATGCGCGACGCCGCCCGGATCAACGATTTGAACCGCACCCTGGAGGAAAAAGTCGCTGAGCTGGAAACCTTCTGTTACTCCGTTTCGCATGACCTGCGAGCCCCTTTGCGCAGCGTGGAAGGATTCTCCAATATCCTGGCGCGGGATTACTCCGGGAGGGCGCTCGACGACCGCGCCCTCAACCTATTGAAAAGGATGGTCGCGTCTAGTGTTCGCATGGGCCAACTGATCGACGATCTATTGAACCTTTCGCGGATCTCGCGGAGCGAGTTGGAAACAAGGGTGGTTGACTTGAGCGCGCTGGCCGCAGCCGTTGCCGCAGACCTAAAGGGGTGCGAGCCGGAGAGAAACGTCGAGGTTCGCATCCAGCCCGGCGTGAGCGGAAACGGAGACCCCCGGCTGCTCCGCGTGGCCCTGGAAAACTTGCTCGGGAATGCATGGAAGTTTACCCGCAAGGAAGTCCAGCCCTGTCTCGAATTCGGTCAACAACGAGCCGCCGAAGGGGCTGCATACTACATTCGCGACAACGGCGTCGGCTTCGACATGGCGCACGCCGACCAGTTGTTCCGTCCGTTCCATCGTCTTCACCGGACCAGCGAATTCGAAGGAACGGGGATCGGGCTGGCCACGGTGCACCGCGTCATCGAGCGCCACGGCGGACGCATCTGGGCCGAGAGCGCGCCCGGAAAAGGTGCATCGTTCTATTTCACCGTTGACACCGAAAAGAAGGACAAACATGCCTGAGACGAAATTGATTCTATTAGTAGAAGATAACGCCGACGACGAACTGCTCACCCTCGACGTGCTTCGCGACGGCCGACTGGACTGTGAAGTCGTGGTGACCCGCGACGGCGAGGAGGCGCTCGAATATCTGTTCGCCGCCGGCGCGTGGGCCGGACGGGATACGAGAGTGCAGCCGGATTTGATATTGCTCGACTTGAAGCTGCCAAAGCTCAGCGGCTTCGAAGTATTGACGCGTGTTCGCACCGACGAACGCACCCGAATCACGCCCGTGGTTCTGCTAACCACATCTTCGCAAGACGACGACATGGCGCGAGGTTATAGCTGCGGCGCCAATAGCTTTGTCCGTAAACCCGTCCAGTTCGCCAAATTCGAGGAGGCGCTCCGCCATCTCGGGCAGTATTGGCTCCTGGTCAACGAGGTGCCCGTCCGATAGCGCCTGCCTGACGGAATGGATACAGCATGCGGAATAAATAGAGGATGGGCCGGCCGTTGAAGGTCTTGATGATCGAGAACTCCGAGGACGACGCCGTCCTGGCAGCATATGAGTTGCAAAGGGCCGGCTACGACCTGACCTCGCACCGGGTCGAAACTGGACCGGACCTGGCCGCCGCCCTGGCTCGCGAGACGTGGGATTTGATTCTCTCGGACTACAATCTACCTGGCTTTAGCGGCCTGCACGCGCTGCACATTGTTAAAGACTCCGGGCTGAATATCCCCTTCCTCCTGAGGTCGGGCACGATCAGCGAAGGCGCACTGGCGGAGGCGCTACGAGCCGGCGCACATGGCCATGTATCCAAGGACCGCGCATCGGTCCTGGCGCCCGCAGTGGAACACGTCTTGCGCGAATGCGCCAGCCGCAGCCAGCTCCGGGGTCAAATCCTGCCCCACCAATAACGGTGCAACGCGAGGTCAACCCACGACCATTCGGCCTACCAGCGAAATCCTAAGGGACGCGATTCGGTTTCATCGGACGGCGAATCAGAGAAATTGCATACGCGGCGATACTCTATCTGTGTGCCGGTCGTTTGCGATTTTCCACTCGGTCGCCGTAGACCAAGGTCCCAGGGCAGCCCTGCGTCATTCCGGGGCGCGTTGCGCCGTTACATTTGGCCGCCCGAGCTCGGAGAGGCGGCCTGAGAAACATGAGGTTTCGGCTCCGTGAAGCGCTTTTTGCGCGATAGCCCATCCCTTTTCCTGCGCTACGGCTGGGCTCCCGTTACGGTTGCTCTGGCGATCTGGGGACGGCTCCTGCTGGACCCGGCAATCGGCGATCAGTACCCCTACGCCACTCTACTCCTCGCGGTCCTGCTGACTTCCGCGCACGGAGGATTCGGCCCGGCGTTGGCGGCAATCGTCCTCGGATCGTTTTCCGTGGACTACCTCCTGCTCCCGCCCCGAGGCGGTTTCAAAATGCAAGGTTCGGACGAGTACGTGGGCATGGCCCTCTATCTCGTCACCAGCCTGGGCATTGTGGTGCTTGGCGAAACGATGCGCAAGGCGCGGCGGCGGGCCGAGGCTGGCTCCCAGGACACGCTGAAGCAGGCCGCGCTCATAGACCAGACCTACGATGCGGTTCTGGCCTGGGATTGGAACGGCTCGATCACTTTTTGGAATCGCGGCGCGGAGCGGCTGTATGGCTTTCCTCGAACCGAAGCTTTTGGCAAGGTGAGCCACGACTTGCTGCACACCCGGACGGGGGGCGGTGTGGATGGCTTCGTCGGCGTTTTGGAGCGGGAGGGCCGGTGGGAAGGCGAACTGGAGCACGTAACTCGGGACGGCCGCAATGTAGTCGTCGAAAGCCGCATGGTGCTTATTCGCGAAACTGGACGCGCCTTCGTACTCGAGGCCAACCGCGATATCACCCTCCGTAAGAAGGCGGAAGCCGCGCTGCAAGAAGCCAAGGACCAGCTGGAGACGCGGGTCCGGGAGCGCGCCGCTGAGCTGGCCGAAGCCAACTTGGCGCTGCACGAAACCCAGGAACGCTTCCGGCTGATGGTGGCCGGCGTGAAGGATTATGCCATTCTGATGCTGGATCCTGAAGGCAACGTCGTCAGTTGGAACCGGGGAGCCGAACACATCAAAGGCTATCGCACGGAGGAGATTCTGGGCCAGCATTTCTCCCGCTTTTATCCCCAGGAGGACATTGACGGCGGTAAGCCGGAGTACGAATTGAAGGTGGCCATCGCCGATGGCCACTATCTGAATGAGGGCTGGCGCGTGCGCAAGGACGGATCGCGGTTCTGGGCCAATGTCCTCATCACGCCGATCCACGACGAGAAGGGGCAATTGCGGGGATTCTCTAAAGTAACCCGCGATATGACTCAAATCCGGCTGGATGAAGCCGCGCTAAAGGAGAGCCAGGCGCGGATGGGCGGCATCATCGACTCCGCCATGGATGCGATCGTCAGCATCAACGAAGAGCAGCGTATCGTGCTGTTCAACGCCGCCGCCGAGAGGATGTTCGGGTGCCCGGCGGCGGCGGCGCTGGGGCAATCCATCGGCATGTTCCTTCCAGCGCGCTTCCGCGAACAGCATCGGCAACACGTGCGGGACTTTGGAACCACGGGCGTGACGTCGCGCTCCATGCGCTCGCTGGGCGCACTCAGCGGGATACGCGTCAATGGAGAGGAGTTTCCCATTGAAGCGTCCATATCCCAGCTCGAAGTGTCGGGACAGCGGATCTATACCGTGATCTTGCGCGACATCACCGAGCGCGAGCGGGCCAACGAATCGCTGCGCAAGAGCGAGGCGCAACTAAGGACCGTCGTCGAGAGTCTGGACGAGGGTGTGGTGGTTTCCGATCTCACCGGCAAGTTGCAGCACTTCAACCGCGCCGCGCTGGACATGCACGGGTTCACCAGCATGGACGAATGCCTCCGCTGCGAGCCCGAGTTCGCCGATTCGTTTGAGCTTCGAAGAATGGACGGCGCGATTTTGCCGGTCGGCGAATGGCCGGTCTCCCGCATTCTGCGCGGCGAGACGTTGCGCGACATGGAGGTGCATGTCCGGCGCATCCACGTCGACTGGTCTCGGGTCTTCCGTTACGGCGGCACGATCGTCCACGACCCGGAAGGCCGCCCCCTGCTGGCGGTGATCACCATCGCCGATATCACGGAACGCGAGCACGCCGCGGAGGCAATTCGCCGGCTTAACGCCAGCCTGGAACAGCGGGTGGTGGAGCGAACCGCTCAACTCGAAGCCGCCAACAAGGAATTGGAAGCTTTCTCCTACTCCGTGTCGCATGACCTGCGCGCGCCGCTTCGCGCCATCGACGGTTTCGCACAGGCCTTGTTGGAAGACTACGGGCCGAGCTTGCCGGAGCAAGGCCAGCATTATGTGCAGACCATCCGCGCCGGAGCGCAGAGGATGGGCGAATTAATCGACGATCTGCTGCTGTTCGCGCGATTGAGCCGGCAGCCGTTGAATAAGGCGAGCGTGGATACGGCCAAATTGGTGCGCGACACCCTGAAGGAGTTGGACGTCGAGAGCGAATGGCGGGAGCGTGAGGGGCGGCGAATCGAGGTGCAGTTCGGCGAACTGCCGCCGTGCCAAGGCGACCGCGCTTTGCTGAAGCAGGTCTGGACCAATCTGCTGGCTAACGCGCTCAAGTACAGCCGCCGGCGCGACCCAGCCGTGGTAGAGATCGGAAACGCCTCGAAGGAGGGTGAAACCGTCTATTTCGTCCGCGACAACGGGACCGGCTTCGATATGAAGTATGCCCCCAAGCTATTCGGCGTGTTCCAACGGCTCCATCGGGCGGAGGAATTCGAAGGCACGGGAGTCGGCTTGGCCATCGTGCAACGCATCGTTCACCGCCACGGCGGCCGCGTCTGGGCCGAGGCGGCAGTGGACCGCGGCGCCGCATTCTATTTCACCCTGGAGGGGAATCCAAAGACATGAGTGACGCGAACGTTGTCGAAATTCTGCTGGTCGAAGACACTCCTGGGGATCTTGAACTGGCGCTGCGGGCCTTGCGCAAGGCCAACCTGGTGAATCACATCGAGGTCGCCCGCGACGGCGAGGAAGCGATCGAATTTATCTTCTGCGAGGGCGCGCATGCCGCGCGCTCGGTTGAGGACGGCCCCAAGTTGATTCTGCTGGATCTGAAATTGCCTAAGGTCGACGGATTGGAAGTGCTGCGGCGAATCAAGAGCGATCCGCGCACCAAGGCGATTCCGGTGGTGGTGCTTACGTCTTCGAAGGAACAGAGCGATGTGGTGGCGAGCTACCATCTGGGAGTCAACAGCTATATCGTCAAGCCGGTGAACTTCGATCAGTTCGCCGCGGCCGTGCAGCAGTTGGGGATGTACTGGCTTCTACTCAACCACCCTCCGGTTCTCAAGGAATGAACCGATGTGGGGCGGACGCCCCCGTCCGCGCCCGGCCCCCTGGCCGGGCTCGAATTGGATGCGCGGCCGGAGGGTCGCGCGCGGGTCAGGGGACCTGGTCAGAGGACCCGCCCCACAGTCTGCTTAATTGTGGACCGCTAGCACAACGCCGGTGGTCGAGGAAGCAGAACCGATACCGAACGGACCAGTGAGGGTCGCAATCACCGGCCAACTTCCATTGGGCATGGAGGCCGGCACCTGGATTGCCACCTGATACTCCCCTACAAAACCTGGCGCAAGCGCCGCGCCGTAAACGGTGGCCGGGACACCGTTGATGGTGACGGTGACAGGGGTGCTGGTGGCATACTCCTGGTCGCTGGGAGTCACATTCCCCGGCAGGGTCGCAGGTGTGGTTGCGCCAAACCCGGTGCCCCACAAAATAATTACTTCTCCGGGCTTCGCCGCAACGGTGGCCAGCGTGGGGAACGTGCCGGGCGCCACGGCATAACTGTAATCCTGGTGTGTGGCCACCACCTGGTTGTTGGGCCAAGGGAAAAACGCCGGGTCATACTGGGCCCCTCCGGCTGTAAAACCACCCACCGCGCCGTTATTGTTCACGGCGATATCCGAGGAAGAACCTGCGTCGGCCGGCGCCACGATGTTGATCTGGGTGGGACTGATGTACTCGATATAGGCGGGCGAGCCGTAGAACGTCACGGTTACGCCGTCGAGCGATGTGGGCAGTTGCCCGTTGACGATGGAATTGTTCCAGGTGTCGGTGGTGGAGGCAAGGTTGGTTCCCGTAATCGTCGCGAAGGAACCCGCGACGTATCCCGATCCCGGCGCAAAGCTGGCGCCGTTCTGCACATCGGTGATGACCGGTTTCGCCGGGACGGTCGAGGTGATCTTTACGTTGATCGCCACGGTGACGGGCGTGGTGTACCCCGGCGTCGTGGGAGTGATGGTGATCGTGCCCGTGTAGGTCCCTACCGCTAAGGGGCCTTGGACGGATACCAGGACACCTCCCTGCGTAACGCCGCCGACGTTGCTCGTCCCCAGCCAAGGGCCTCCCGACGTAGTTGTCCCCGTGATGGTATAGGCGAGGGGAGGGCCGGAAGTCGAGATTGTCAACTGCTGCGACCCGGGAGAACCGGAGGCCGAGCTGGCGGCGAAATATAGCGAATACGCGCTCGCCGAAAGACCCGGCGCGGTGGCTCCGAAGGTGATTTTGCGAACGCGGCTATCGAGGTAATCGGAAATATAGAGGTTGCCGGAGGCGTCCATGGCCAGGCCATCCGGCTGCAGCCCGGCATCGATGGGAAGACCGCCATCGCCGGCCGCGTTGGTCAATCCAACGCCGGCTATGGTGGTGATGGTTCCCGAGGTGTCCACTTTACGCACGCGAAAATTGTCGTAGTCGGAGATATAGACGTTGCCCGCCTTGTCCGCTACGATTCCTCGAAGATCGGCGAACTGGGCGTTGACGGCCGGGCCGCCATCGCCCGAGAAACCGTTGGTCCCATTGCCGGCGAAGGTGCTGATGATTCCGCCCGACACTTTGCGGACGCGCGCGCCGCCGCCCTCCGCGATATAGAGGTTGCCTTGGCCGTCCACGGCCACGCTGAGGGGACCGTTGGCGATTCCAGCTTTGGTCGCCGGGCCGCCATCGCCCGAGGAAGTGAAGCCACCGCCGCCCGCCACCGTGCTGATGATTCCCTGCGTGTTCACCATCCGCACCACTCCGGCCAGTTGGTCGGCGATATAGACGTTCCCCGCGTTGTCCACCGCCACGCCGCATGGCAAACGAAGTGAAGCCTGGTTGGCGGGGCCGCCGTCGCCACCGGAGCCGCCGCCCGCGAAAGTGGTGATGATTCCTCCGCTTACTTTGCGGACACGATTATTCCCGCCGTCCGCGATGTACAAGTTCCCTTGGGCGTCCACTGCCACTCCCGCAAAGGTCGAGGGGGGAGGATAGAGTCCCGCGCTGGTGGCCGGTCCGCCATCGCCGATGCTGCCGAGCAGCGATAGACCAGGCATTCCGTTGCCGGCCACGGTATTGATAATTCCGGAGGTGTTCACCTCGCGGACGCGGTACGTGCCGGTATCGGCGAAAAAAACGTTGCCCGAGTTATCCACCGCGACCCCTTCCGGAAAAAAGAGCCAAGCTTGGGCGGCCGGTCCGCCATCGCCCATGTAACCTTGGTTGCCGGTTCCTGCGATGGAGGTGATCACCTGCCCGCGACACAACGCTGAGGAAAAGATAATGAGCGAAGCCGTCTTTAATGCTTTTTTCTTTAGGAGGAGGACATGCATCCTGTCATTGTCGCAATTCCATGCACGAACTGATCGACCAGCTCGATGCGGGCCAGCTTGCCGCTGTCGGTAAACTACTCGAGGTCATGACCGATCCGGTGGCCCGGTCGTTGGCCGGAGCGCCGGTGGAAGCCGATCGGGTCTCCACAGAAGAAGCTGCGGCACTGGACGACGCGCACGCTGCCATCGAGAGCGGCGAGGGGATTCCGCACGAGGACATACTGCGGGAGTTTGGCCTGGCGCACAAATCCTAAGCGACGGCGACTGAGCGATGGCTAAACGGATCGTGATCTGGTCGCCGCTCTCTCAGCGCGAGTCTCGGATCGCGGCATCCGTTATAGCCGGCTGGCGAGAATCCGTTCAACATCGCGGTTGCCGTGGAGGATACTCACAACTTGCAACGGCTTGGTGGCGGGGCGATAGACGGTAAGGTAGGAACACACCGCGAAGAACCTGACGTCGGCCGAGGTGAGATCACCACGCCGGTGTCCTGCGCCCGGGGCCTCAGCGAGAAATGCGATCTTATCGCGGATGACGGATATAACCCTGTCGGCGATTTCGTCGCTGTTTTCCTTCCTGATGTATTGCCAGATCGCTACGAGGTCGTGCGCCGCCTCTGGCGCCAGGATGTAGCGGCGCGCCACGTCACTTCCGCTGGGACTTCAGCCGTTCGAGATGCGCGTCCAACTCATCCTCCGGGATTCCTTCGCCTCTCTCCAACTCCGCGATGCCCCGGAGAATCTTTGCGTCGATCGCCTCACGAGTGGCCGTGAGCCACTGGTCGCGCTCATGGAGCGCCTCAAGCGCCCGGTCAATCACTTCGTCCGGACTTTGATACGCCCCGGAGCGTACCGCTTCCGCGATACGATGCTCCTGGTCCGGCTTGAGATGAATCGTCATGATGCGACCCTATTATTGTCGCATCAGCTAGCGACGGCGCGCGGAGTTCTTGCCGATGATGCTGTGGCTAGCCCTGCCGCAAGCCAGCAATAAAGGCCATCACAAAGTAGAAAAGGATAACGACACCGACGGCCCAAGAGAGGGAGTTCGAGGTCGACTTCAACAGGCTGATGGAGCTTCCAGAACGGCTTCAGAGCCAACCAACGATCAAAAGCAGAATCACCGCGGCCAGCGTGGGACCTCCGCCATACAGCATCCGCCAAACAGCGAAATAGCCCTCGCCGATGTCACCCTGTGGGATGAGCAGTAGCGTTGCACCGCCCCAGCAGAGAAGCAAGCATGCCGCCAAAAACAGGAGCACGCACGCGACTTTCACTGGCATCGCCGAGGCTCCTGATCTTCTTGGCGCCCTACTTCGCGGTCGTCGCGATCTGGGTCAGCACCGCTTCGGCGTCGGCCTCGGTGAACTCCTGGGTCTTGCTCGAATGGTTCATGGAGCAGAACTTGGGGCCGCACATGGAGCAGAACGCGGCGTCCTTGAAGCCCTCCTCCGGCAGCGTCTCGTCGTGATAGGCGCGGGCGGTCTCGGGATCGAGCGAAAGCTCGAACTGGCGGTTCCAATCGAAGGCGAAGCGGGCGCGCGACAGCTCATCGTCGCGGTCGCGAGCTCCGGGGCGATGGCGCGCGATGTCGGCTGCGTGCGCGGCGATCTTATACGCGATCAGACCCTGCTTGACGTCTTCGCGATTGGGCAGCCCCAGATGCTCCTTGGGCGTGACGTAACACAGCATGGAAGCGCCGTGCCAGCCGATCATGGCCGCTCCGATGGCCGATGTAATGTGATCGTAACCCGGCGCGAAATCCGTGACCAAAGGCCCTAGCGTATAGAAGGGCGCCTCATGGCAGATGACTCTTTCCTTTTCCACCTGCATCTGGATCTGGTCCATGGGAATGTGCCCAGGACCTTCAATCATCACTTGCACGTCGTGCTTCCAGGCGATCTGGGTGAGCTCGCCCAGCGTCTCCAGCTCAGCGAACTGGGCGCGGTCGCTGGCGTCGGCGAGCGATCCGGGACGCAGCCCGTCTCCCAGCGAAAAACTCACGTCATGCTTCTGAAAGATCTTACATATGTCTTCGAAGTGTTCATACAACAGATTCTGGCGATGGTTTTTCACCATCCATTCGGCCAGGATGGCTCCGCCGCGGCTGACGATTCCGGTCACTCGCCGGGTGGTCAAGGGGATGTATTGGACTAGTACTCCGGCGTGAATGGTCATGTAGTCGACGCCCTGCTCGGCTTGCTCCTCAATGACTTCGAGCATGACGTTGATGTTCAGATCCTCGACGCGGCGCACCCGCGACAGAGCTTCGTAGATGGGGACAGTCCCGATGGGCACCGGCGATGCGTCGATGATCGCCTTGCGGATGCGAGGGATGTCGCCGCCGGTGGAAAGATCCATCACCGTGTCGCCGCCATACTTCACGGAATAGCGCAGTTTTTCGAGCTCTTCTTCAATATTTGATGTAGTGGAAGAGTTGCCGATGTTGGCGTTGATTTTGCACGTAGAGGCGACGCCGATGCACATAGGCTCCAGATTCGTGTGATGGATGTTGGCGGGGATGATCATGCGCCCGCGCGCAACTTCGTCGCGGATGGTTTCCGCGGAGAGGCGCTCGCGGCGAGCCACGTACTCCACCTCCTCGGTGATACGCCCTTGGCGGGCATAGTGCATCTGCGTGCGAATGCGGTCGTCGGAGCGCCGGGCTACCCATTGGTCTCGCATATGCCCCTCATTATACTCGCTGCGACGGCGCTGATTCAGTTGATAGAAAGTTTTGATTGGACCAAGGCCGGTTGCGCGTCTTACGCTCGGTTATGGTAGCTACAGAAACTATGAGTTTAACGGGACCCGACGACATCTCCGTTTTGCACAGAGTGAGCCGGATTGTCAGCTCGGAGTTGTCCCTGGATGAAATGCTCGGAGAGATCGTGGGATTGGCGGCGCGGGTGGCGGGATGCGACGCCTGCCTGGTGTATCTGGTGGAGACAGATACGGGTGAATTTGTTTTACGCGCTTCGCTGGTGCCCCACGCGGCCGACCTGGGCACGCTGCGCATGAAGTTCGGCGAGGGCGTGACGGGCTGGGTGGCGGAGCACCATTCGCCAGTGGCGCTGGCGTCTAAGGCGGCCAACGATTCGCGCTTCAAGATGTTCCCCGCCCTGGTGGAAGATACCTACGAGGCGTTCCTTTCGGTGCCGCTGATCAACAAGGGCAGAGCGATCGGCGTGATCAACATTCATCACCGCGACCGGCATGAGCACTCGGTTGAAGAGATCAGCACCATCCAGTTCATCGGAGAGCAGATGGGCAACGCGATCGCCAAGAGTCTTCTGGAGGAAGAGAACACGCGGCTGTCGGCGGAAACCGAGGAAATGAAGCGGCAACTGGAGACGCGCAAGGCTGTCGAGCGCGCCAAGGGCATCCTGCAACGGCGCCACAACTTGAGCGAGGAAGAAGCCTATCTGCGTATGCGCAATGAGAGCCGCCGCCTGCGCCGTCCCATGAAGGAGCTGGCGGACGCGATTATTCTGGCGGAGGAGTTCGCGCGCAAGGATTCGTCGTCGCCGGATTGAGTGGGGGGCAGATTGTGGGGCAGGTCTCCGACCTGCCATTAATCGCAGGCCATAGGAGCGTGGGGCAGGTCTGCGACCTGCCAATTCTAATCGCAGGCCACAGGAGCGTGGGGCAGGTCTGCGACCTGCCAATTCTAATCGCAGGCCATAGGCCCGCGCCACTAGCCCACCAGGCGGATCGGCAGAGGCGCGACGCGGCGGTGAAGCTGGGGTGCGGCTAACCATCCGGCCAAGCGGCCCAACTGATCGGAATCGTCCATAACCGAGCACACGGGAAGTCCGGTTCTATCCTCAGCTTCAGTGGCGCTAACGCCGGCTGGGACGCGGTTCAGCAGAAGAGCGGAATGTTCGTCCAAATCCATGGACCGGAGCCACGCGGCCCGGTATTTCGCCAATTCGATGGAGGATGGGTCCGAGTTCGTAACCAGGAAAATCCCGTCGGAAGAACGGAGCGCCTCCAGAGCCGAGTACTCCTTGGCTTCGGACAGATCGGCGCAGGTGATGTGATAGCGTCCGCGAGCGTGTTCGAGCAGACGCCGAATGTTGCTCGGGTGCACTTCCCGCGCTTCGAGCGTGTCGAACCCGCTCTGGCTTCTTAAGAACGCCCCCCAGGTGCGTCCGTCCAGCCGCTGCGGCGCCTCCCCTGAGCCCCATAGCGGAAAACCTCGTGCACAAAAATCTGCCAGCAGCACGGAGAGTCCGTAGCCCTCCGAAAGCTCGTGGCTCAGTTGTCTTGCGACTGAGTCCGCGTTGGATCCGCCGTGTGCTGGCATGACTGTGTACACCAGACCGGACGCCTCCGGGTCGACCGGTCCCACAGGAGTTTGTGATTTTCGCATTACTTCCATCTCGCTCTATCTCTATGCAAGCCGTCTTCCAACTGTGGCGCGGAGCGTAACTGTTGCAAGATTTGGCTTGGGCTGAGAGAGACGAAGGAGACGCTGCGCCATTCTGTCGCATTGAGACGGGACAATTTGGCTAAAGCGAATGGGGCGCTGGTACTGGAGAATGCTGGTGTCTTAGCGCCGCGGAGCGGCCAGCTCCGTCTTCATGGCCTGCGCGTTCTTATACGCCTGCTGTTGCATGGGGCCGGCGATGGCGGAGGACAGCTCGCTGTATTTCTGGCCTTCCACAATCTTGGTCCGGTCGCTGGTGGCTCTGCCGATCTGATAATCCGCCAGGCCCAGATAATAATAGGTGATGCCCAAGATTCGTGGATCCTTATTTACGTAAGGCACGGCCAATTTCAAATTGCGGTCGCAGTCGAGCCAGCCGGATTTGGCGCACGCCGTTGCGCCGGCGATGTAGTAGCCATCGCCGAGCATACTGGCCTTCTTCTTTTCCCAGTCCGCCTCGGCAACGCCGTCGGGTTTGGCTTTGGCCTTCATCACGGTGAGCAGGCGCGTGGCGTAGCTGCTGGCACGGTCGGGACTGCTGCTGAGATAACCGTTCGCCAGCACGTCCAAGGCGTCTTCGTTATTGGCGTTGGCGGTGAGAAGTTTTTGAGCCGCCGCCAGTTGTTTTTCGGATCCCTGCTTGGCCATCGCCGCCAGATAGGTAGACGAACACAGGGTCAAGTACTGGCTCTTGGGGTTGAGGCCAATCAGCGCATCCACCAACTCCTCCATCTTGTCCTGGTCGATGCCGGGGCTGATGGCCGCCGAAGCGAGCGAGTATTCGGCGAAGAGGTCCACTTCCTTGGCGAACTCCACGCGCTGCTTCCACTCCGCGACCGCTGCGGCGTCGGAGGGCTGAGGCAAAGCCGCTTCAGCCCGGGCCAGCTTCGAGGTTTCGAGAGCCAGCTTCCTCACCGTATCGGGATCCTTCTTGGTTTGGGTGTCCTTCAATTGAGCATAGTGGTCGTCCAGATCGTTGGCGTACAGCCCACCGGCGAACGCAAGCGCGAGCGCAAGAGTCCAGAATTTCATAACTCCTCCCAGCAGCAGCGATTATACCTCAACGGAATGATTCGGTTAGGACTACGAGGCAGTTCCCTACCCCGCCACCAGAGCGCCCCAGTGAAAGCCGGCTCCAAAGCCCGCGAAGACGACCGGGCCTGGGGGGGTATCGAGACTGGACCATTCCGCGGCGGCGATCAGCAGAGACGCCGAGGAGGTGTTGCCGTAACGGGCGATATTCGAAAACACGCGCTCGGGAGGGACCGCGAGCGCTTTCGCGACCCGCACCAGCAGATTCTGGTTGGCTTGGTGCACCAGAAAAGTGGACACGTCGGCGGGGGCGATGGACTCATGCTCGAGGACTTCGCGGATGGCGGAAGGGATCTTGCGCGAGGCGTGCAAAATTACAGTGCCGCCGTTCATCTTGAGGGGCGCTTTCCAATCGAAGGCAAGGTCCTGGCGAAGCTCGCCGTTGGTGTGAAGCACGCTGTGCAGGATGCGGCGAGGACTCGGACGATTGCCAATGAGAACCGCGCCGGCGCCGTCGCCAAACAGAATGGCCGTGTTCTGATCCAACGGATGGGCTTGAATGACGGCCGACATTTTCTCGGCAGCGACCACCAGAATGTCGCCCACAGAATCGGCGAGCCGGGCGGCGAGGGCCATGCCGAAGAGACTCCCCGCGCTGGCGATGGGCAGGTCGAGGACGGGCGTGGATTCGAGACCGAGCCGGGCCGCCACTTCGGCCGCGGGTCCAGGGAAGCCAGGCGGCGCGCTGCCGGAGGCGAGAATCAACATTCCGAGACCCGACGCCTTGATGCCAGCGCGGGCCAAACAATCTTCAGCCGCTGCGACCGCCAGATCGGCGACGGTTGTATGGTCGTCGGCCCAACGGCGCTCGCGAATGCCAGAGACGGATTCGATCCACTCTGGTGTGCAGTTCACGCGCTCGGCCAACTCGGCGTTCGAAACCACGTGCTCGGGAAGGTGCGCTCCGAAAGCGTGCAAGTAAGCGCTCATGCACCCGTTGTGCGGCTCGCAATATAGTCTTCCATGCGGGCGATGGAATCGAACTTGCGCGGCGTCAGATCCTTGTCGGGGATCTTGATGGCGAACTCTTCCTCGATCGCGGCGACCACGTCGGTGAGCGCGAAGGAATCGAGTACTCCGCTCTCGAACAACGATTCATCGGGGTCTTGTGGGATCGGTTTCTCCGCGATCTTTTGGACCAGGTTGCGGAGGCGTTTCTGGGTATCGTCGGGCATGCACCTAACATCCTGACATAACCCTCACCGCCTGACATACCGTCATCGCCGATAGCGGCCAGCCAGCTTGTAGTAATGAATCATCAGCAGGTCCAGGAAAAACTGCGGGCCCACCATGATTCCGACCTTGGTGCCTTCCACGTTGTTCCAGCGCACCGCGACTTCGATCGCCGGAAGGCCCAGCACGCGAGCGATAAAAAGATCCTCGACGTCGAAGCTGAAGCCGTCCAATTGCTGCCGCTCGAAGATGAGGCGCGCCGCGTCTCGGGCGTACAGCTTAAAACCGCATTGCGTGTCGGCGAAGGGCAACCCGGTGGCCATGCGCATCACACGATTCAGCGCGATGCCGACGAGCTCGCGGGAGCGAGCCTGGTGAACTCCGATGAGCGAACGATCCAGGGCTCGGGAGCCGATGGCGACTTGGGCGTGGCGCTCGACCGCGGCCGGCAGGAGTTTGTCGAGCTCTTCGATGGGGGCAGAGAGGTCGGCGTCGGAAAACAAGATCCATTCGCCGCCCGCTTCGAGCATGCCGTGGCGGACCGAGTATCCCTTGCCGCGATTGCCGGGGTTGCGCAGCAGACGCACGCGCGGATCCTCGCGGGCGACGGCCTCGACCAGCGCAGCGGTGCCGTCGCGGGAGCCGTCGTCGACGACAAGAATTTCCGCATCCGGATAGGCGCGGGCGTCAAGATAAGCGCGGACGGCGGCGAGCGTCGGCGGGAGCCTTCGCTCTTCGTTGTACGCTGGAATAACAATGGATAAAGTGGGCAGAGCCGCCAAAGATCTTCATTATAGCCGAGCTTTTCTTTACAGCCGATGCGGAGCCCGACGATGATTCCGTTCGCCGATCTGAAGGCGCAGTATCTCTCCATCAAGGACGAAATCGACGCGGCCATCGCGGGCACGCTCGAATCCAGCCAGTTTATTCTCGGCAAGGAAGTCGCTGCGTTCGAGGAAGAGTTCGCGGCGTTTCAAGGCGGGACCCGGCACTGCATCGGAACCAATTCCGGCACCAGCGCTCTGCACCTTTCTTTATTGGCTGCGGGCGTCGGCGAGGGACATGAAGTGATCACCACGCCGTTCACCTTCGTCGCTACGGCGGCGGCGATTTTGTACACAGGCGCGCGGCCGGTGTACGTGGACATCGAACCCGAGATGTACAATCTGGATCCGGCGCGAATCGCGGCGGCGATTACGCCTCGCACCAAGGCCATCATGCCGGTGCACCTGTTCGGCCATCCCGCGGACATGGACCCGATTATGGAGATCGCGCGGAGGCACGGGGTGGTGATGATCGAAGACGCCTGCCAGGCGCACGCGGCCGAGTACAAGGGGCGGCGCGTGGGCGGCATCGGCGACATCGCGTGCTTCAGCTTTTATCCCGGCAAGAATCTGGGAGCTTATGGCGAAGCCGGCTGCGTGACGACCAACAATTCGGAGCTCGCGCGCACCGTGCGCTTGCTTCGAAACTGGGGTGAAGAGAGCCGCTATCATCACATTCTGCGCGGCTACAACTATCGCATGGAGGGTCTGCAAGGCGCGATCCTGCGGGTGAAGCTGCGGCATCTCGAAGCCTGGACCGAAGCGCGCAGAAGCCGGGCGCGGGCGTATGCGCGGGCTTTCGAGGGAACCGAAGTGAAGCCGCCTCGCCAGATGCCTTGGGCTCGGCACGTCTATCACGTCCACGCCATCGAAAGCGAATTTCGCGGCGACATCCAGCGCGAGCTCTCGGCGCAGGGCATTCAGACCGCGATTCATTATCCCGAGCCGATCCATTTGATGGCGCCGTATCGCGATCCCGCGTTCCCGCAGGGAAGCATGCCGACTGCGGAACGAGTCGCGAGCCAGATTCTCTCTTTGCCGATTTATCCGGAGCTGCCCGAAGCGGCAGTGGAAGAGGTCGCGGCTGCGGTACGGGCGGCTTCAAATCAGAAGCCCGGCGGAAGCGTCCAAACCGTCACCGTGTTGAGATCGTCATCCACGGCGGCAAAACGTACCGAGCCTTGAGAAGCCGCGCTGGCAACTCCGAACGCGGCGCCCGGCGCGCCGGCGTCAAGTTCGTATTGGGCCACCAGGAATCCCTGCAGCGTGAATTCCACCAATTCGTTTTGCGTGCCTCCGGAAAACACCGCGTCGCCATTGGCGGTAATCAAATTCCCATTTGGCGCGAGAACCAATCCTAGCGGGCCGTGCAAAACCGTTTGATTCGCGAATACGACAAATCCCTGACCGCCGCTGCTGCTCCGCGCTGCCGCTTCACCGATAGCGAAGATCTTGTTATCGGCGGTCGAGGCCACGTAGAGCGTGTCGCGGTTTGGATCGTACGCCAGACCGGTGGGCCCGACGACCACGGCGGCGGAGTTGGGCTGGTGAGCATAGCCCGATCCGATCTGGGTCTTGCTTACCAATGTGACCTGAGTGCTGGAGACGGAGAGATTCAGCCGCGTCACGGTGCCGCTGAGAACGTTGCTGACAAATACCTGCGCCTGCGAGCCTTGGTCGTTGACCGGGAGATCCCAGGGGCTATCGAGCAACGTCGGATCGTTGAGTGTGGCCACCAGACCTCCGTTGCGATTGAAGATCTGGAGCGATCCCTGCCCCGGCGTCGCGACCCTGCCAGGATAGGCGACCGGAAGGTTCCCCACGATCACGAATCCTCGCGACAGAACCCCGAGAGCCGTGTCCAATCCGATGAGCGTCGACGTGGCGAAGACCGATTGCTTGCCCGTCGGAGTGATGCTGACGATGGTGGTTCCGGTTCCCTGAAGGTTGCTGCTATTGTTGAAATTCGCGATCAGCACGTCTCCTGCCGCGATGCTGCCCCCGGACGGGAATCCGGCGGGAACGAACGCGACTCCGTAGGGATTCAGGTCGCCGCTCGGAGGTATCGTAGAGGCGGTAATGCTTTGGAGAGAATCCAGCAGCGAGTTGCTATGGAAAAATGAGTTTTGGGCTACCCCCGACGATTCAAGCGAAAGCAACAACAGCAGACATGGGAAGTGAAATTTGTGTCTCATATCGCATGAGACAAGCACCCCCGTACCAGCGTTCCGAGCGGGGTGTAAACAAATTGTAAAATCTGGCGTGCGTGCTATTCTGACAACTTCGTTACTTTATGGATATTGTCACCGGCCACATTGGATGGATCGAAGTCGTCTGCGGTCCCATGTTTTCGGGCAAGAGCGAGGAGTTGATCCGCAGGCTGCGGCGCGCCAAGATCGCGCGCAAGCGGGTGCAGGTTTTCAAGCCGGTTCTGGACAACCGCTACTCGCTGGATGAGATCGTCTCGCACGTGGACCAGCGCATGAAATCCAACGTGGTCTCAAGCGCGAAGGAGATTCTCGAGCAGACGGATGGGCGCACGCAGGTGATCGGCATCGACGAATCCAATTTCTTCGGGCCGGAGCTGGCGGACGTTGCCAGCCAATTGGCCGATACGGGCAAGCAGGTGATCGTGGCCGGGCTCGACACCGACTATCTCGGCCGCCCGTTTTCGCCCATGCCGGAGCTGCTCTGCCTGGCCGAATCCATCACCAAGACGCTGGCGATCTGCATGCGTTGCGGCAATCCCGCCAAGCACACGCAGAGGCTGGTGGAATCGCAGGACCTGATCGTGGTCGGCGCGTCGGGGATGTACGAGGCGCGCTGCCGCCGCTGCTTTGAACCGGGCATCCCCAAGCAGGAGTGGATGGAGTTCGCGCGCCCTCAGCCTCCCGGCCGCGATGTGTCATAAACTAAAACCATGCGGGGCGGAGTTCTCGTTGTTGCGATGCTGAGCCTGGGTGTCCAAGCTGGGACGCCAGGGGCCGGGACGCCAAGCGCCGCGACGCCGACCTTTCACAAAGACATCGAGCCGATTCTCCAGAAGCGCTGTCAAAACTGTCATCGCGACGGAGAATCCGCGCCGATGCCGTTGCTGACCTATGAGCAGGCGCGTCCCTGGGCCAAAGCCATTCGAGCCGCGGTGTTCAACGGCAAGATGCCGCCCTGGCAAGCCGATCCACGCTACGGCAAGTTCAGCAACGATCTCTCGCTGGCGCCGGGGGAAAAGGAAAAGCTGATCGCGTGGGTGGACGCGGGCGCGAAGGAAGGCGACCCCGCCGACGCTCCCAAGCCGATCGCGTTCCCGGAAGGCTGGCGCATCCCTAAGCCTGATGTGGTTTTTGAAATGCCCGAGGAGTTCGATGTTCCCGCCAAGGGCGTGCTCGACTATCAGTACGTCCCCGTGCAAACGCACTTCACCGAGGACAAATGGGTGGAGATGGCGGAGGTGCGGCCGGGCGACCGGAGCGTGGTGCATCATGCCATCGTGGTGGTAGACACGGGCACCGGAACCAACAACCAGGAATATTTGGCGGGCTACGCTCCGGGCAGCTCGCCGCAGGTGTGGAAGCCGGGACAGGCGCGCCTGATCAAGGCCGGCGCCACGCTGGTATTTCAGATGCATTACGCCACCACCGGCAAGGCCGCGCGCGACCGCACTCGCATTGGGCTGATTTTTGCGAAGAAGCCGCCCAGCGAACGCATCGTTTCCATGCAGGTGATGGATCCGAGCCTGACCATCCCGGCGGGCAACGGTAACTTTCGCGTGGACGCGTCGTTGACGATCCAGCATGCCGCCCGGCTGGCGGGGATGCGCGCGCACATGCACCTGCGCGGAAAGTCGTTTCAGTTTCGTGCGGTCTATCCCAACGGCGAAACCGAAATCCTCCTGGATATTCCCAAGTACGATTTCAACTGGCAGCCTTACTATTATCTGGAAACACCCAAGGTTCTTCCCGCGGGAACGCGCATCGAATGCACCGCGTACTTCGATAATTCCGCCAACAACCCGTTCAATCCGGATCCCAACGCCGTGATCCGCTGGGGACCACAGACGTGGGATGAGATGATGATCGGGTGGCTGGACATCGCGATGCCGGTGGGGCAGGAGCATTCGTTGCGGGGACAGCTCCGGCAGTAAGCGGGCATTTACAACCGCTCCTTCACAATCGCGGCTCAGAATCGGTGTTTCAGAGCCGCGCGCGTTAGCGAGCGGTTGGGGTGTTTCTGCTATGCTAGCCGCTTATACGTTTCGCCATGAGTATATTTGCGGTCAAGCCGCTGGAACTGATTCTCGCCGACGCCGAGCATGCCTCGCTGAAGCGGTCGCTCACGGCCTCACAACTGGTGTCGCTGGGGATCGGCGCGATCATCGGCGCGGGCTTGTTTTCGCTCACCGGACTCGCCGCGGCGCAAAACGCTGGACCCGCCGTGGTGATCAGCTTCGCGCTGGCCGCGGTGGGATGCGCGTTCGCGGGCCTGTGCTACAGCGAGTTCGCGACCATGATCCCCATCGCCGGCAGCGCGTACACGTACTCGTACGCGACCATGGGCGAGCTGATGGCATGGATCATCGGCTGGGACCTCGTGCTCGAATACGCGGTAGGAGCCTCCACGGTGGCCGTGAGCTGGTCCGGCTACGTGGTCAGCTTCCTGAAAGACTTCGGCATCGAGTTTCCGGCGCAATTCGCCGCTTCTCCGTGGGAGCCGGTGACGTTGCCCGGCAGCACCGAAGTGATTCAGGGAATCGTCAACCTTCCGGCGCTGTTCATTGTGGTGCTGGTATCGGCGGTATTGATCATAGGCATCCAGGAATCGGCGCGGGTGAACAGCGTCATCGTGGTGCTGAAAATATCCGTGGCGCTGCTGTTCATCGTGTTGGGTTGGTCCTACATTAATCAGGGAAACTACAGGCCGTTCGTTCCGGCGAATACCGGCGATTTTGGCCATTTCGGCTGGAGCGGCGTATTGCGTGGCGCGGGAAAAGTGTTCTTCGCGTTTATAGGATTCGACGCCGTCTCCACCGCGGCGCAGGAAGCCAAGCAGCCGCAGAGGGACATGCCCATCGGCATCGTGGGATCGCTGGCGGTTTGCACCGTGCTGTACATCGTGTTTTCGCACGTGCTGACCGGGATCGTGAGTTACAAGGATTTGAACGTGGCTGCTCCGGTGGCGGTGGCGATCGACCGGACCGCGTATACGTGGCTGCGGCCCGCGGTGAAGTTCGCCATCATCCTGGGCTTTACGTCGGTGATCCTGGTGATGCTGCTGGGTCAGAGCCGCGTGTTCTTTTCCATGGCTCGCGACCGGCTGCTGCCCAAGGTGTTCAGCGACATCCATCCGCGGTTCCGCACGCCGTGGCGCTCGAATCTCTTGTTCATGGGGTTCACGGGGCTGTTCGCGGCCTTCGCGCCGCTGTCGGCTCTGGGCGACATGACCAGCATCGGGACTCTGTTCGCATTCGTCCTGGTGTGCATCGGTGTCATGGTGATGCGGCGCACGCATCCGGAACGCCACCGGCCTTTCCGGACTCCGTGGGTGCCGCTGGTGCCGGTTTTGGGGATCGCGTTCAATCTTTTTCTGATGTACGGATTGGGCTTGAGCAACTGGCTCCGGCTGTTCGGCTGGATGGCGGTCGGGCTGGTGATCTATTTCAGCTACAGCCGCAAGCACGCCGTCACGCGCGGGTCATAAAGGCGGCACAGGACCGGAGCGGCACCCGCGACTGGCGAGGACCTGCGATGATCCGGCCGCGACAGGTTCCGTTGTGCCGCGTTCACAAAAGATGCGCGGGTGTTGCGCGCAGCTTAATCGGGCGGCGTGAGCGTAGCCGCAAATTCACTTCTTCGAGCGAGCCGAAGAATCCCGCAAACGAAGTGCGCAGATGGTGCGGCCGCCGCAGCCTCTGGCGAAAATCCCGATGACGGAACAGATCTGTCGAAGCGATGACGGCTGCGCCCATGGGCCGATATTCGTGAGTGCCCTGCGCCCATGCTAAGCCGCCGGCGCGGTCGATCCATAGCGCGAACCCCATCCAGTATCTAGTATGGAGTGTTGTCCGCGCGGCGCCAGATTACGCGGCGTTCGCGGATCGGCCGTTCAGCCGCACCGAATAAAAGATACCGACAGCCGCAAGTCCGATCAGCATGAGCCAAACGGAGGAGGGGGCGGGCGTAGTTGGGGCCAACGGCACCGCAAGCGCGCCCGCCGCGGTGAGGAGATTTACGACCGTGTATCCCGAGCTTCCCGACGTGTACGTCACCGCGACGCTGGTGAGCATTCGCGTGGGATCGGGCGCTAGATTGATTCCATAGATGAAGGCGCCGTTTGGGCTGTTGGGGACTTGATAACCGCTGGCAGGGAAGAGGTAGGCCGCTTGCCGCGCCATCGCCGGCGTCAGCGCGAAATAGGTTCCAGCCGCGCCCGCCGCGGATCCGCCGACTCCGCTATACCAATCCGGAAGCGTCACACCCGACAGCAGCGTGGGAGAACCGGTGGAGTAAGTTAGCGTGATCGAAAGGGTCGAGCTTCCGCTGCCGCCCGAACCGAAAATCGCAAACTGCGAATATTGACCGTTGGGCACGGAGAAGGTGAAGCTGCCGGATGTGTTTGAGTGGATCGCTGTGTTCGTGCCCGTCGGCGTCGCGTCGGTGAATCCCAGTTGCACATCGTAGAGCCGAGCCCCGCTCGCCGAGTACAAGCCCGTGTCGTTAATGCCAACCGGCGTCGGAGTAAGCAGCGATTGGGTTAGCGCGAGCTGGTTCGCGGCGCTCTGGGTGATCATCCAATCGTCGACCCCGCCTCCCGGAGTTGCGTTATCCCACGAGGTACTTGGCGTGGTGTAGACGCCGCCGCTGTAGCGAAGGACGGGGTCGGCGTTAAAGTACGACGCAAGACTTACTTGAACTCCTGCGCCGTAGGCCGATCCGCTGGATACGAATACCGGTCCGGCAATCAGGACCATGGCGCAAATAGAACGCTGCCAGACTGCTAAACCAGATCTCATCTCTTTGATCTCCCCCGATGGTTTTTTGGAGCTATAGAGTCTCGCATAATACAGTGACAGAATACTCAAAGAGAAAGGCCGGCGTGTCGGAGGAAAGAAAACGGCAGT
>Ga0209415_10003433_pt1 | contig 29455 bp, 24 predicted proteins | sample PeaSoiSIISIP2007_FD_187696 | JGI IMG/M metagenome (GOLD analysis project Ga0209415, IMG submission 187696) | Peat soil microbial communities from Weissenstadt, Germany - SII-SIP-2007 (SPAdes) (version 2) | ecosystem: Environmental > Terrestrial > Soil > Wetlands > Peat | place: Germany...
AACCGCTCCGGTGCGCGCCCCCCGGGTCCCGGTTCGCGCCACCGCGCTCGTGAGACCGCCCTCGTCGCCGCGGTGGACACCGAGCCCGTGGCGGTGCCCGTGCCGCCCGGGACCAGAGGCGACAGCGGTGAGTTCCATCACAACCGCCGCCGGGCGCTGCTCATCTCGGCGGTGCCGGGCGTGGCGGTGTTCGTGGTGGTCGCCGTGGTGGGTGTCGCCATCGGTCTCGACATCGTCGGTCTCGTTGCCGGCGTCGTTATCGGGCTCCTGGTGTGGTTGATGGTGTGGCGCGGCGCCACACGCTTCGTGCTGCGCGCCCTGGGGGCGCGCCCTGGGGGGGAGGTGGAGCTGGCGCGAGCCGAGAACCTGGTGGACGGTCTGTGCGCCACCATGGGTGTCGAGCCCCCCGACATCCTCGTCATCGACGAGTGGACCCGCCAAGCGTTGGCACTGGGCCGCAAGAGCGGGGCCGCCGTGCTGGTGGTGACGTCGGGCCTGTTGCAATCGCTCGACCCGGTGTGTCTCGAGGGAGTGCTGGCGCACGAGCTCGTCCACGTGAAGCGCGCCGACGTCGCTCCTGCCACCATGGCGGCCGCCATCGCGCTCCCGCTGGCGTCGTTCTTCCCCGTGTCGGGGCTCGTGCACACGCTGGCGGGCCGAGGTCGCGAATTCCGGACCGACCGTCTCGCCGTGGCGGTGACGCGCTTTCCGCCCGGACTCCACGACGCCCTGGTGCTCATGGCCGAAGGGCCCGCGCCACGCCCCCCGTCGTCGCTCACCCGACGCGGCGTCTCACGCACGACGCGTTGGCTCTGGACGGTCGCGCTCCCCGAGGCACCGGGTGGCGACGTGATGCGTTGGGACGTGGTGGACGAGCTCGACGCCCCCGCCCTGCGCGTCTCCTCGCTGGCCGAGTGGTGAGCACGGACCCGTAGGTCCCAGGCCCGGCGACGCCCGGCGACGCCCGGTGGGCCCGGCGACGCCCGGGAGTAGACTGGGGCCATGGAGGACGCCCCCACTGCACGGCTCACTTCGGCACACACGTCCGAGCGCGTCGTGGTCGAGGCCCCGACCGGGAAGCGGCAGACCGGGACGTTCACGGTCAAGCGCGGACTGGCCGACATGCTGCGTGGTGGCGTGATCATGGACGTGGTCACCGCCGAGCACGCCCGGATCGCCGAGGATGCCGGCGCCGTCTCGGTCATGGCGCTCGAGCGCGTGCCGTCCGACATCCGCGCCCAGGGCGGCGTGGCACGTATGAGCGATCCCGCCCTGATCGAAGCGATCCAGCGGGCGGTCACCATCCCGGTCATGGCGAAGGTCCGCATCGGCCACTTCGCCGAGGCCCAGATCCTCGAGGCACTCGACGTCGACTACATCGACGAGAGCGAGGTGCTCACGCCCGCCGACGAGGCCCATCACATCGACAAGCGCGCGTTTCGCGTTCCCTTCGTCTGTGGCGCCACCAACCTCGGTGAGGCGCTGCGCCGCATTTCCGAAGGGGCGGCGCTGATCCGCTCCAAGGGCGAGGCGGGAACGGGCAACATCGTGGAGGCCGTGCGCCACCTCCGGTCCATCCTGGGCGACATCGGCGCGCTCACCCAGGCCGACGGGGCCGAGCGCTACGCCTGGGCCAAGCGTCTCAGCGCACCGATCGACCTCGTGGAGGAGGTGGCCGAAACCGGGCGCCTGCCCGTGCCGCTGTTCTGTGCCGGTGGCATCGCCACGCCGGCCGACGCCGCACTCGTGATGCAGCTCGGGGCGCAGGCGGTGTTCGTCGGATCGGGGATCTTCAAGAGTGAGGACCCGGCGCGCCGGGCGCGCGCCATCGTGGAGGCCACTACGCATTTCGACGATGCGCAGATCCTCGCCAAGGTGAGTCGTGGTCTCGGCGCGTCGATGCCGGGCCTCGAGGTGGCGGGGCTCGACCAGCGCATGGCCGACCGCGGCTGGTAGGCCGGTGTCCCCACGCGCCGCCGAGGTGCCTCCAGGTGGATGTCGGCATCCTCGCACTGCAGGGCGACGTCGCTGAGCACAGCGCGGCGCTGATCGAGATCGGGGCATCGCCCCGGCGCGTGCGCCGGCCCGAGGACCTCGCCGGGCTCGACGGCATCATTCTCCCGGGGGGCGAGTCCACGACGATGTCGATGTTGCTCGAGTCCTCGGGGTTGGCCGACCCTCTCGGTAAGGAGCTCGACGCCGGGCTGCCCGTCCTGGGGACTTGCGCCGGGATGATCCTGCTCGGGGCCGGCGCCGTCGACGGGCGCGCCGACCAGCGGTACTACGGCACCATCGACATCACGGTGCGGCGCAACGGGTTCGGGCGCCAACTCGAGTCGTTCGAGTGCGACCTCGAGGTCCCTGTGCTCCCCGGCGGTCCCCTGCGAGCCGTGTTCATCAGGGCACCGCTGGTCGAGGCGAGTGGGCCCGGCGTCGAGGTGCTCGCCACCTTGGTCCAGCCCGGCCACGCCAACCGGGGAGACGAGCCCCTCGTTGGCGACACCAGGGTCGTGCCGGTGCTGTGTCGTCAGGCAAGCGCGCTCGTGGCCGCGTTCCACCCCGAGCTCACGCCCGACCGGCGGGTCCACGAGTTGTTCGTGTCGATGATCGGGGACCGCCGATGATCGAAGCCATCGGAAGCAAAGGACGGTAGGCATGTCAGGGCATTCGAAATGGGCGACCACCAAACACCGCAAGGCGGCTGTCGACAAGGTGCGCGCCAAGGTGTTCGCCAAGCTCATCCGCCAGCTCGAGGTGGCGGCGCGAGAGGGCGGTGGTGACGTCACCACCAATGCCACGCTGCGCACCATGTTCGAGAAGGCGCGTGCCGCGTCGCTCCCCATGGACAAGATCGAACGGGCCATCAAGCGGGGGACCGGTGAGCTCGAGGGCGTGCACTACGAAGAGGTGTCCTACGAGGGCTACGCGCCGAGCGGCGTGGCCATCATCGTCGACTGCCTCACCGACAACCGCAACCGGACCGGCGCCGAAATCCGCAACGTCTTCACCCGTAACGGTGGGTCGATGGCCGAGCCCGGGGCGGTGGGGTGGCAGTTCGCGCGCAAAGGCGTGATTGTGCTCCCGTTGTCGTTCGACGAGGACACGATCATGGAGGTGGCCGTCGAGGCCGGCGCCGAGGACCTGGCCCGCGACGGGGACCAGTGGGTCGTCACCAGTGCGCCCCAGGACCTCCACGCCGTGCGCGACGCGCTCGAGGCGGCGGGCATGACGCCGGAGTCCGCCGAGATGGCCATGGTGCCCTCGACCACGGTCCCGGTGACCGAGGAGGGCCAGGTGCGGCGCGTCCTGCGACTGCTCGAGGCCCTCGATGACGACGACGACGTGCAGAACGTCTGGTCCAACTTCGACACCCCCGACGAGGTGCTGGCGGCCGCCGTCGCCGATTGAGGCACATCCACCTCCGCCCCACTCGCCCTGGCTAGTGTCGAACGCGTGTTCGTCCTGGGTATCGATCCCGGGCTGTCCCGGTGCGGGTACGGCGTGGTGCGGCAGTACGGCAGCGATCTGACCGCCATGTCCGGGGGGGTGGTGACCACGGAGCCCGAGCTCCCGCTCCCGCAACGGCTGCGGGTGCTGTTCACCGAGCTTCGGTGCATCGTGGCAGAGACCCGGCCCGACGCCGTCGTCGTGGAGCGCGTGTTCTTCCAGACCAACGTCCGGACCGCCATGGCGACGGGCCAGGCGGGCGGCGTCGCCCTGCTGGTGGCGGCGGAGGCGGGGTGCGAGGTCGCTCAGTACAGCGCCAACGAGGTGAAGCAGGCCGTCGTCGGCTTCGGCGGTGCCACCAAGGACCAGGTCCAGCGCATGGTGGCGGCGCTGCTGGGACTGGCCGAGCCCCCCAAGCCCCCTGACGTGGCCGACGCGCTGGCGTTGGCGGTGTGCCACCTCACCGCCCAGCCCCTGCGACGTGCCATCGAGGCGGCCGGGTCGGGGAGGCGACCGTGATCGGCTGGCTGCGGGGGGAGCTCGTCAATCGCAGCCCCGAAGGTGAGCTCATCGTCGACGTGGGCGGCGTCGGCTATCGCCTCACCGTGGCGCCGACGTTGCTCGCGGCGGTGGGCGATCGGGGCTCGCCCGTCGAGCTGCACGTGCACACCCACGTCCGCGAGGACGCCATCGTGCTCTACGGCTTCGCCACCACCGAGGAGCGACGGTGCTTCGAGGCACTGCTCGGCGCGCACGGGGTGGGGCCCGCCCTGGCCCTTGCCGTCCTCGGGGCGCTTCGTCCTGCCGACCTGATCCGGGCCGTGCTCGACGAGGACCTCGGGGCGCTGTGCACCGTGCCCGGCGTGGGACGCAAGACGGCGGCCCGGCTCGTCCTCGACCTGCGCTCGCGCCTCGAGCTCCCCGCCTTCGCCGGCGACGGCGTGCCCGGGGGCGAGGGGAGTCCATCCGAGGCGCGCGGCGAGGTGCGGGCCGCGTTGGCCGAGCTCGGGTACGGGCCCGACGAGATCCGACGAGCCCTCGAGGGTGGCTCGGACGAGGGCACGGTCGAAGAGCTCTTGCGCCAGGCGTTGCGTGAGCTGGCGGGGGCCCGGTGAACGGCCGGCGCGAGGTCCTGTCGGCGCCTACCGCACCGCAGGCGGAGGACGTCCCCGTGACCGCGTCGGCGCCCGACGACGCCCTGGCGCGGCCCGTGAACCCCCTTCCCGACCCGTCCGAGCTCGCCGACGAGGCCCGGCTCCGGCCCCGGCACCTCGCGGAGTTCAACGGGCAGCCGCAGCTCACCGAGCACCTCGAGATCGTGCTCGAGGCGGCCCGCCGACGGGAGCAACCCGTCGACCATCTGTTGTTCGCGGGGCCTCCCGGGCTCGGCAAGACGTCGTTGGCGGGCATCGTGGCGGCCGAGATGGGCGTGGGGCTGCGGATCACCTCGGGGCCGGCTCTGGTCCGGGCCGGGGACCTGGCCGCGTTGCTCACCGACTTGCAGCACGGAGACGTGTTGTTCATCGACGAGATCCACCGTCTGCCCCGCCCCGTCGAAGAGGTCCTGTATCCCGCCATGGAGGACTTCCAACTCGACATCCTCATCGGCAAGGGACCGACGGCGCGGTCCATCCGGCTCGACCTTCCCCGGTTCACGCTCGTGGGGGCGACCACGCGCACGGGGTTGTTGACGAGCCCGCTGCGCGACCGCTTCGGCTTCGTGGGGCGGCTCGACCTGTACGCACCCGAGGACCTCCAGGGCATCGTGGTGCGCTCGGCCGGCATTCTCGGCGTGGCCGTGGAGCTCGAAGGGGCCCGCCACATCGCGTCCCGAGCCCGAGGCACCCCCCGGATCGCCAACCGGCTCCTGCGCCGGGTGCGCGACTTCGTGGAGGTGCGGGCCCAAGGCGCCATCACGGCGTCGCTCGCCCTCGAGGGGCTCGAGCTCTTCGGGGTCGACGAGCTCGGGCTCGACAAGGTCGACCGTGCCATCCTCGACGCACTGTGTCGTCGTTTCGACGGACGCCCGGTGGGTCTCGTCACCCTCGCCCACTGCGTCGGAGAAGAGCCCGACACGGTCGAAGACGCCTACGAGCCTTACCTCCTCCAACAGGGCCTCCTCCAGCGGACGCCCCGGGGTCGGATGGCCACGCCCCGAGCCTTCGCCCACCTCGGTGAGACCGCCCCCGGTGCGGAGCTCGAGGGAGCCGCTCCCACGCTGTGGTGAGGCCGGGCCCGGGCCCGCCCGGGGCGCCGGGGAGGCCTGGAGTAACATCGGCCGTTCTCAAAGCCGGAGCCCACCATTCCACTGATCACTCCCAGCCTCCACGCCGTACTCACCGTCATGGCCGCGTCGTCGAGCTCGAAGACCACCAGCGGCAGTTCGGCGTATTCGTTCTTGTTCCTGATCGTCATCTTCGGGGTCGGCTACATGTTCTTCATCCGCCCCCGATCCCAGGCGGCGCGCCGCCAGCGCGACACGCTCATGGAGCTCTCCCCCGGTGACGAGGTCCTGACCGGAGCCGGGATCTTCGGGACCGTGCTCGACGTCGAGTCCGATCGCGTCACCATCGAGACGGCGCCCGGCACCCGCATCACGGTGCTGCGGTCGACCATCGCCCGTCGGATCACCGACCCGGCCACCGAGGCCCCGAGTTGGGACGAGCACGACGAAGACGAGGCGCACGGGGCGTATCACGAGTACGAGCACGACCTGCCCGACGACGAACACGACGAGCACGACGAGCACGACGAGGCCGAGACGGGCGAGGCCGAAGGCGAGCACGACGGCGCCACCGACACCCCCGTCGTCGACGGGCAGGCGGAGACCGAGCACCATGGCGCGTCCGACAGCGACGGAGCCGAGACGGGCGAAGCCGAGGACAAGAACAAGACATGAAGCGGTCGCTGGTCATCAGCCTGGTGGCTACCGTCGGGATCACCATCATCGTGTTCGCGGCCACACTGGCGGCGGGCTGGGCTCCGAAGCTGGGCCTGGACCTGGCCGGAGGGTCCGAGGTCGTCTACAAGCCAGCGCACACCATCTCGAGCGCGGACATGGACACGACGGTCAACGTCATCCGCAACCGGATCGACGGTGCGGGGGTGTCGGGAGCCACCGTGGACTCCCAGGGCGGCAACGTGGTGGTGCAGTTCCCCGGCGTGAATAACCCCCAGGCGCTCATCAGGCTCATCGGCACCACGGCCCAGCTCTACTTCCGGCCTGTCCTGTGCGGTGCGCCGGCCTACACAGCTCCGGCCAAGGGAAAGACACCTCCGTCGGGGCCCCTGCCCTCGTGCGGCCAGTACGCCACGACGGCGGCAAGCTTGAACGTGAACACGACGTCGGGGATACCCGGGAACAACATTCCCCCCAACCCCGCCTTCGCGTCTTTCCCGAACACCAAGGTCGATGACCCGAACAAGATCGTCCTGCTCCCCTCCGACCCCCAAGCCGGGGCCCAGCAGTACGCGCGCTTCGTCCTGGGTCCATCGCAACTCAAAGGCACGGCCATCGCCTCGGCCGTGGGCCAGTTCGACACCCAGAACAGCCAGTGGGTTGTGAGCTACAACCTCAAGCAGGTGGGACCGTGGGACACCGTGGCCCAGGAGAACTTCCACCAGTACGTGGCGATCGACCTCGACGGGTTCGTGGAGTCGGCGCCGCTCATCCAACCCAACCAAACCTCGTTCTCGTCGTTCCAGGGGAAGGGACAGATCAGCGGGAACTTCACGCAGGCGACCGCCAAGACTCTCGCCCTGCAGCTGAACTACGGCTCGCTGCCGGTCAAGCTCAATGTCCTCACTCAGGAGACGGTGTCTCCGACTCTGGGCAAGTCATCGCTGAAGGCCGGGCTCCTGGCCGGCATCGGGGGGCTGCTTCTGGTCCTGATCTACACGATCCTCTACTACCGGGTGCTCGGTATCGTGGTGGTGGCCGGCCTTCTCACCACCGCCGCCTTGCTGTGGGCCATCGTTTCGGCCCTGGGGCATTCGTCGTTGAACCTGACCCTGGACTTATCGGGTGTCACCGGAGTCATCGTGTCGGTGGGGATCACAGTCGACTCCTACATCGTCTATTTCGAACGCCTGAAGGACGAGGCGCGTTCGGGGAGGTCGGTCCGAACCAGCGTGGATCGGAGCTTCAAAGGCGCCTTCCGGACCGTCCTGGCGGCCGACCTGGTGTCGCTGGCTGCCGCCGTGGTCCTGTACATCCTGGCCGTGGGCACCGTCCGTGGCTTCGCCTTCTTCCTCGGTCTCTCCACGCTGTTGGATGTGTTCACCACGTTCTTCTTCACCCGGCCTCTGGTCATCCTGCTCGGGCGCAGCACCCGAATCACCGAGGCGCGCGTCATCGGGGTGGCCCGGGGCCTGGCCGTTGGAAGTGAGACCGCGACGTGAGTGCGACCGATTTGGCCGTCGAAGAGCGCGCCGAGCGCAAACGCCCTAACCCGTTCGTTCGTGTCTACCGGGGTGAGACGAAGTTCGACTTCGTCGGCCGGCGCCGGTGGTGGTTTGCGATCTCGGCGCTCATCATCGTGCTGGGCCTGGTGTCGTTCGGAGCGAAGGGTTTCAATTGGGGCATCGACTTCAAAGGCGGGACCGCGTGGCAGGTGCCTGCCAACGGTGCCACCGTGAGCGACGTCCAGAGCGCAGTGGCCAACGCCGGTGTCTCCGGCGCCACCGTGCAGATTCTGGGCCACGGTTCTTCTGCCACCGTCCAGGTCCAGGCGGACCTGACCAAGGAGTCGAGTACCCAGCAGGCCGCCAACAAGACGGCGGTCACGAATACTCTGGCCCGCCTTGTTCACATCTCGCCGAACCGGGTATCGCTCACCGACGTCGGACCCACCTGGGGGAGCCAGATCAGCGAGAAGGCCATCATCGCCGTATTCGTCTTCTTCATCGTGGTCGTGGTCTACATCTCATTCCGCTTCGAGTGGAAGATGGCCATGGCGGCGCTCATCGCCGTGATCCACGACTTGCTCATCACGGCGGGGATCTACTCACTGGCCGGCTTCCAGGTGACCCCGGACACCGTGATCGCCTTGCTCACCATCCTGGGGTACTCGCTCTATGACACCGTGGTCGTCTTCGACCGCGTGAAGGAGAACAGCCGGGGCCAGTTCGGCGCGGGTCGCATGACCTACACCGACATCGTCAACTTGTCGATGAACCAGACCCTGGCCCGGTCGATCAACACGTCGCTCGTCGCTATCCTCCCCGTGCTGGCGGTCCTGGTCATCGGGGCGCAGCTGCTCGGGGCGACGACCCTGCAGTACTTCGGGCTGGCGCTGGTCATCGGGCTCACATCCGGGGCGTACTCGTCGATCTTCATCGCCTCCCCTGTGCTGGCCGGCCTCAAAGAGCGCGAGGTCCGGTACATCAACATCCGCCGCAAGCTCGAGAGCCGGTCCGAGGGACCGGGTCTGCTCACCCCGCGCCAGGCGGCGGTCCTGGCCCAAGCGGCGGCGCCTGGTGGCACGCGGGCGGGATCGGCCAGTTCGGCGCGCCCGGCCGCCCGGCGCCAGTCCGGCGTCTTGCGCCCCGGAGCGGCCACGCGCCGACCCGTGCCCGACGACGGCGACGGCGACTTCGACCTCGATGACGACGAGGTCGCCTCCGTGCCCGCTCCCAACGCGAAGAGCTCGACGAGCCGGTCCGGCGCGACGAGCCGCGCCAACGGGGCCGGCCGCGCCACCGGTACGGGGCGCGCCGGTGGCGGTGGGGCCACGACCCCCCGGCGTCCTCCGCCCCGGCCCCGCAAGGGCAAGGGTGGCGCCAGGAAGGGCGGCAAACGCCGGTAGGACGGCGCGCACCGGGGCGACTCGGGCGCCCAAGGGTGCCGCGTGGGCCGGTCGGCCAGGTACGGTGAGTAGGTGGTCACCGTCGAGCGTCTGGCTGCGCCGTTCCGCCGGCCGGCGATGCTCGACGACCTGGTGGCGGGGGTGCTGGCCGCCTACGACGCCCGCCGGCCCCGGTCCAGCGCCGCCGACCGGAAGCTGATCGTCCGGGCCGGCAAGGTCGCCGAGCAGTCCCACGTGGGTCAGCTCCGCCAGACCGGGGAGCCCTACATCACCCACCCCGTGGCGGTGGCCACCATCGTCGCCGAGCTCGGCCTCGACGCCAGGTCGGTGGCATCGGCGCTGCTGCACGACGCCGTCGAGGACACCGGGCTCACCCTGGAGCTCGTCACCGAGGAATTCGGTCCCGAGGTGGGCGCCATCGTCGACGGGGTCACGAAGCTCGACCGCCTGCAGTTCGACTCCAAAGAGGCTCAGCAGGCCGCCACCGTGCGGAAGATGCTCGTGGCCATGGCGACGGACTGGCGTGTCCTCGTCATCAAACTGGCCGACCGCCTCCACAACATGCGGACCGTGGCGGTGATGCCGGAATGGAAGCAGCGCCGGACGGCCCAAGAGACCCTCGACATCTACGCGCCCCTGGCGCACCGTCTCGGGATCCAGGAGCTCAAGTGGCAGCTCGAGGACCTGGCCTTCGCCACGCTGCACCCCAAGCGCTACGCCGAGATCGAGCAGATGGTCGCCACCCGTGCCCCCGAGCGCGACGAGTACCTGGCCCGCGTGCTCGTGGCGGTGCGCGAGCGACTGAGCGCGTCGGGGGTGAAGGCGGACGTGACCGGTCGTCCCAAGCACCTTTGGAGCATCTACGAGAAGATGGTGGTGCGTGGCAAGGAGTTCGCCGAGATCCATGACCTCGTGGGGCTGCGCGTCATCGTCGAGTCAGAAAAGGACTGCTGGGCCGCGCTGGGATCGATCCACGCCATCTGGAGCCCGGTCCAGGGTCGCTTCAAGGACTACATCAACAGCCCGAAGTTCAACCTCTACCAGTCACTGCACACCACCGTGATCGGGCTCGAGGGCAAGCCCATCGAGGTCCAGATCCGGACTAACGAAATGCACCGTCGCGCCGAGTACGGCATCGCCGCCCACTGGGGGTACAAGGAGCACTCCAAAGACGGCGCCGCGGCCACCACGGCGGAGATGGCATGGCTCCAGCGCATCGTGGACTGGCAGCAGGAGACCATCGATCCGCTCGAGTTCCTCGAGACCCTGAAGCTCGACCTCGAGCAGGACGAGGTCTACGTCTTTACGCCCAAGGGAAAGGTCATCGCCCTGGCGGCGGGGTCGACGCCCATCGACTTCGCCTATTCCATCCACACCGAGGTGGGCCACCGCTGCATCGGCGCCAAGGTGAACGGACGCCTCGTCCCCTTGGACACGCCCCTGCAGTCGGCCGACACCGTCGAGATCATCACGTCCAAGGTCCCTTCGGCGGGGCCGTCTCGTGACTGGCTCCAGATCGTGGCGTCGCCCCGGGCCCGCAACAAGATCCGGCAGTGGTTCTCGCGCGAGCGCCGGGAAGACGCCATGGAGACCGGCCGCGAAGAGCTCATCAAGGCGCTTCGTCGTGAGGGCCTGCCCGTGCAGAAGCTGGCCGCCTCCAACGCTCTCGAGCGCTTGGCGGCGGCCATGAATTACGTCGACCTCGACTCCCTGCACGCGTCGATCGGCGACGGGCACGTCTCGGCGCGCTCGGTGGCCCAGCGCCTGGCGCGCGACCTGCGTGGCGGCGGCGGTGAGGAGCAGCTCCCCACGTCGGTGGGGCCCGGCCTGCGGACGCGCACGCGGCGGGGGTCTCCCGTCGGGGTCTACGTCGAGGGTCTCGACGATGTCATGGTCCGGCTGTCGCGCTGCTGCACGCCGGTCCCCGGCGACCAGATCGTGGGCTTCGTGACGCGCGGGCGCGGCGTGAGCGTGCACCGGGCCGACTGTGCCAACGCCACCGCGCTGGCGGCGGGGGGCGAGGAGCGGCTGATCGAGGTGGAGTGGGACCGCGAGGGCACGACGGTGTTCGTGGCCTCGGTCGAGGTGCTCGCCTTCGACCGTTCGCGTCTTCTGTCCGACGTGACGCGGGTGGTCTCGGAGCACCACCTCAACATCGTGTCGTCGTCGTCACAGACTTCGCCTGATCGCGTCAGCCGGATGAACTTCGACGTGGAGCTGGCCGACCCCGGGCACCTGGAGTCGCTCATCAGCTCGCTCAAGCATCTCGACGGCGTGTTCGACGCCTTCCGCACCCTCCCCGGCCGGAAAGGCTGAGCCCCGGGGTGGACGATCACGTGGCGCCGCTGCGCGCCCCTGCGGGCACCCACGACGTGTTGTGGCCCGAGTCGGCGCGCTGGGAACGGCTCGTGGCCGAGTTCGCCCGGCGCGCCCAGCAGGCCGGCTTCGGCCTCGTGCTCAACCCCATGTTCGAGGACGCCCAGCTCTTCCGGCGAGGCATCGGGGACGAGAGCGACGTCGTGCGCAAGGAGATGTACGAGTTCGCCGACCGCGGCGGGCGCGAGGTGGCCCTGCGGCCCGAGGGTACCGCTTCGGTGGTGCGGGCCTTCGTCCAGCACCACCCCCCGGTCCCGTGGAAGGCGTGGTACGTCACCCCCGCCTTCCGCTATGAGCGCCCCCAGGCGGGCCGGTACAAGCAGCACCACCAGCTCGGGGTGGAGGTCCTCGGCACCGACGACCCCGACGTCGACGTCGAGGTGATCACGCTCGCCGCCGACCTCTACGCGTGGCTGGGGCTCGGTCACGTCGACCTGGCGCTCAACTCCATGGGGTGCGGGGAGTGCCGGACCGTCTACGTGGCGGCGTTGCTGGCGTATCTCGAGGAGCACGCCCCCGAGCTGTGCGACGAGCATCGGGAGCGGTACCGGGTCAATCCGTTGCGGGTCCTCGACTGCAAGCGGCCACAGTGCCGGGCCGTGATCGAGGGGGCGCCGCGCATCACCGACTACCTCGACGAGGCGTGTGCCGCCCATCTGGCCCGGGTGCGCGAGGGCCTCGACGAGCTCGGCGTGGCCTATCGCCTCGAGCCTCGACTGGTGCGCGGCCTCGACTACTACACGCGCACCACCTTCGAATTCGCGGCGACGTCACTCACCTCGGCCCAGAACGCCATCGGTGGCGGGGGACGGTACGACGGGCTGGCCGAAGCCATCGGGGGTCCTCCGAGCCCCGGCATCGGCATCGGCATCGGCATCGAGCGCCTGCTCCTCGCCTGTGATGCCGAGGGTGTGTTCGCCGTGGAGGCGCCCCCTCCCGACGCCTTCGTCGTGGACGTCACCGGAGGAAGGGCGGCCCGGGGGCTGTGCGGCCAGTTGCGCCGGGCCGGGATGGGGGCGGTGCGCGCCTACGATGGCCGTTCGCTCAAGGCGCAGCTCAAACAGGCGGACCGCTCGGGAGCCCGCTACGCACTCATCGTGGGCCCCGAGGAGCTGGCCGAGGACACCGTGACAGCGAGGCCCCTTCGCCACGAGGGACCTCAGGTCGCCGTGCCCCGGGCGTCGGTGGTCGACTGGCTGGCGGCGCGTTCGGCGACGGAGACGAAAGAAGACCAGTGACGTCCACCACCGGGATGCGGACCCATCTGTGCGGCGAGCTGCGGGCCGAGCACGTCGGCGCGCGCGTGGCGCTGTGTGGCTGGGTGGCGAGACGGCGCGAGCACGGGGAGCACCTCTTGTTCCTCGACCTGCGCGACTACAGCGGCACCGTCCAGTGCGTGGTCGACGGGTCCATCGACGTCCGCAGCGAATGGGTGGTGCGTGTCGGGGGAACGGTGCGTCTGCGTCCCGAGGGTACCGTCAACCCCGAGCTGCCCACCGGTGAGGTCGAATTGGCCGAGGTCGAGGTCGAGGTCCTGTCCCAGGCCGAACCGCCTCCGTTCCCCGTCGACGACCGGGCCGAGGTCGACGAGTCGGTGCGCCTGAAGTACCGGTTTGTGGACCTGCGACGGCCCCACATGCAGCGGAACCTCCGGCTGCGGGGCAGGGTGCTCGGCGCCATGCGGGCGGCGATGGTACGCCAGGGCTTCTGCGAGGTGGAGACGCCGCTGCTGTGGACCCCCACCCCTGAAGGGGCTCGCGAGTTCGCGGTGCCGTCGCGGTTGAACCGGGGCAAGTTCTACGTCCTGCCCCAGAGCCCCCAGATCGCCAAGCAGCTGCTGATGGTGGCGGGCATGGACCGCTATTTCCAGATCGCCCGTTGCCTGCGCGACGAGGACCTGCGCGCCGATCGCCAATTCGAGTTCAGCCAGCTCGACCTCGAGGCGTCGTTCGTCACCGAGCGCGATGTGCAAGACGCCGTCACCGTGGCCGTCGTCGACGCCACCGAAGCGGCGGTGGGCGAGACGCCTTCGGCCATCGAGCGCATGACGTGGCACGACGCGCTGGACCGGTTCGGCGTCGACAAGCCCGACCTGCGCTTCGGGATGGAGCTCGTCGACCTGGGGCCGGCGTTCTCGGGCACCGAGGTGCGCGCCTTCGCCGCTGCATGCGTCAAGGCGATCCGTGTGCCCGACGGGGCCGCGCTCGGGCGCAACCGCCTCGATGGTCTCGTGGACCGGGCCAAGGAGCTCGGTGCCAAGGGACTGGCCTGGTTCAAGGTCACATCGGACGCCCCGGTGGCGTTGACGTCGCCGCTCGACAAGGTCCTCTCCGACGACGAGCGCACCGCCATCGTGTCGGCCACGGGTGCAGGCGCCGGAGACCTCGTGCTGGTGGTGGCCGACGAATGGCGAACGGCGTGCGAGGTCCTCGGGCAGATTCGCCTGGACCTCGGTCGCCCCCCCGTGGGCGAGGGCGAGCGCCGCTTCCTGTGGGTGACCGAATTCCCCCTCTTCGACGGCACCGACGACGACGGCAACCCCCAGGCTGCCCACCATCCCTTCACGATGCCCCATCCCGACGACCTCGACCTGCTCGAGTCCGATCCCTCCCGGGTGCGGTCCCAGGCCTATGACCTCGTCCTCAACGGCTGGGAGCTCGGCTCGGGGTCGATTCGTATCCACCGCGAGGACATCCAGCGCCGGGTCTTCGACGCGCTGGGCATCCGCCCCGACGAGGCCGAGGCCCGCTTCGGGTTCCTGCTCGGGGCGTTCCGCTACGGCGCCCCCCCGCACGGGGGGTTCGCGATCGGCGTGGACCGCTTCGTGGCGGTGCTGTCGGGAGAGGAGAACCTGCGTGAGGTCATCGCCTATCCGAAGACCCAGTCCGGCACCGACCCCATGACCGGTGCGCCCAAGGCGCTGCCGGAGCGGGCGCTGCGCGACCTGGGCCTGCGCATCATCCCCGCGGGCGACTGAGCCCGGCACCCGGCGACCGGGAAGCGGACACCGATGGCGAACCGGGCACCGCGTCGAGGCGGCCCGGGACCACCCGACCTCTTCGCCCAGGCGGCTGCCGACCAGCTCCGGCACCGTGCCCCCCTGGCGGCTCGGCTGCGACCCCGGACACTCGACGACATCGTGGGTCAACGCCATCTGGTGGCCCCCGGCGCGCCCCTGCGGGTGCTCATCGAGGCGGACCGTCTGACCTCGGCGATCCTGTGGGGACCGGCCGGCACCGGCAAGACCACGCTCGCCCAGGTCGTGGCGGCCGCCACCGCCAAGGCCTTCGTGCCCCTGTCCGCGGTGAACGCGGGCGTCGCCGACGTGCGCGCCGCCATCGACGAGGCCCGGCGCCTGCTCGGCGAACAGGGCCGGGGCACCATCCTCTTCGTCGACGAGGTCCACCGGTTCAACAAGTCGCAGCAGGACGCCCTCCTCCCGGCGGTGGAAGAGGGGCTCGTGGTCCTGATCGGCGCCACCACCGAGAATCCGTTCTTCTCGGTCAATTCGCCCTTGCTGAGCCGGGCCACGCTGTGGCGCCTGGAGCCGCTCGGGGACGAGGACATCGCCGAGGTGGTCCGGCGCGGCCTCGAGGCCGAGCAGGCCCGCGCTGACGTCGACGCCGTGGCGGCCCTGGTGTCGGTGGCCGACGGCGACGCCCGTGCCGCCCTCGGGACCCTGGAGGTGGCCGTGGCGCTGGCGGGGGCCGAGCCCATCACCACCGCCGTCGTGGACCGGGCCCGGGCGGGCCGGCTGCTGCACCAGGGGGCCGACGCCCACTACGACCAGGTCAGCGCGCTGATCAAGTCCGTCCGGGGGTCGGACCCCGACGCCGCGCTGTACTGGTTCGCCCGCATGCTCGAGGGGGGTGAGGACGCCCGGTTCATCGCCCGGCGACTCGTGATCCTCGCCAGCGAGGACGTCGGGCTGGCCGATCCCCTGGCCCTGGTGGTGGCCGACGCCGCGGCCCGGGCCGTGGAGTTCGTGGGCCTGCCCGAAGCCCAGCTCAACCTGGCCCAGGCCGTCGTCTACCTGGCGTGCGCACCCAAGTCGAACCGAGTCACCACGGCGCTGGGGCGGGCGCGGGCCGACGCCCGCGAGGGGCCGCGCGCCGATGTCCCCACCCACCTGCGCGACGCCAGCTACCGCAGTGCCACCGACCTCGGCCACGGCGAGGGGTACCGCTATCCCCACGACGACCCCCGGGGCTGGGTCGAACAGGACTACCGTCCACCCCAGGTGGCGGGGCACGTGTACTACGAGCCGAGCGGGCACGGCGCGGAAGCGGCGCTCGGGGAACGCCTACGCCGGCGTCATGGCGGCGGCCGGGACGACCCCCAGGACGGAGAAGACTGAGCGCGTGATCCTCGTTCGTGCCGGACATCGGCGGAGGATCGCGGCGGTGACCGCCTGCCTGGTGGGGGCGGGCTCCGTCATGGCGGGCTCGGCGCTGCGGGCGGGCGCCGCGGGGGCGTCGCCGTCGACGCCACGGGCATGGGTGCGAAGCACGCGCAGCGTCCCCGACCTTCCGAACGGGGCGCGGGCGCTTCACGCCGTGGCCCCGGCCACCGCGGTGCGCGGCGACGTGGTGCTCAAGCCCCGCGACCCGGCCGCGCTGGACGCGTTCGACACGGCGGTGTCGACGCCGGGCACCCCGTCGTTCCGGCACTACCTCGCCCCCGGGGAATTCGTCCGGGAGTTCGGGCCACGCCCGTCCACCATCTCGTCGGTGCGCGCGTGGCTGGTGGGCCGGGGCCTCACCGTCGGCCCCACGTCGGGTGACGGGCTCGTCGTCCCCGTCTCGGGCACCGCCGCACAGGTGGACGCGGCCTTCTCGGTGGGCCTCAAGCAGTACCGCCTGCCCTCGGGCCAGGTGGTGCGCGCCCCCGATGCCGAGCCGATGGTGCCCGGTGCCCTGGCGGGGGACCTGTACGGGGTGACGGGCCTCGACGACCTGAGCCGACCCGTGCCCGAACTGGTTCGTCCCGCCGACCGGGGCCCGGTGCCGGCCGCCCCGGCGACGGCGGGCGCAGCGGCCCAGGGCCCCGCCACCGGCAATACGGCGGGTGCCGACGTCGAGCCCCGGGCGGCGGGGCCAACGCCCACGGCGGGGTGCGAGAACACGATCCAGTCCGACGGCTCGAGCGCGGGCGCGCTGACCGTCGACCAACTGGCGTCGGCGTACTCGTTCTCGAGCCTCTACTCGGGCGACGAAGGCGCCGGGGTGACCGTGGGTGTCTACGAGTTGGAGCCCTTCCTCCAGTCCGACATCAACGCCTTCAAGAACTGTTACTCACCGGCCATCGCCGCGTCGGTGAGCACGGTGAGCGTCGACGGCGCCAACCCCAACGCCGGTCCCGGAGCGGGTGAGGCGGCGCTCGACATCGAGATGGTCATCGGCATGGCACCGAGCGTGAGCGTCAAGGTCTACGTTGGCCCCAACAACGGGACGGGGCCGCTCGACACCTACGCGCGCATGATCGATAGCGACAGCGTGGGAGTGATCTCCACCAGTTGGGGTGAATGCGAAGCGCAGCTGCCGACGGCCTACATCGAGGCGGAGGCGTCGATGTTCCAACAGGCGGTGTCCCAGGGCCAGACGGTGGTCGCCGCGGCCGGAGACGAAGGATCCGAGGACTGCTACGCCTTTCCGAGCTCCACCGACGGGCGGCTTCAGGTCGACGACCCCGGCAGCCAGCCGTGGGTGACCAGCGTCGGGGGGACCACCGTCGATGCCCTCGGCCCACCCCCGACCGAATCGGTGTGGAACTCCGGTCTGTTCACCGGCACCGGCGGCGGTGGGATCTCGACGACATGGACCATGCCGGCGTGGCAACGGGGCCCGGGCGTCCAGAGCTCGTACACCAAGGCGCAAGACCCCTTCACCGGGGCGCAGCCCTGTCCCTTGAGCTCGGGCCCGGGCACGCTGTCGTGCCGTGAGGTCCCCGACGTGGCGTCTGATGCCGACCCCCGCACGGGCCTGGCCATCTTCTGCTCGTGCGTCGGCGGGGGGTGGGTGAGGATCGGGGGGACGAGCATGTCGTCGCCCCTGTGGGCGGCGCTGGTGGCCCTGGCCGACCAGGGCCAGCCGTCGGTGGGCTTCATGAACCCCACGCTCTACCAGGCGCAGTGTGGGGGGAGCACGTCGTTCGACGACGTCACCGTCGGGAACAACCAGCCGGTCGGCTCGGCACCGAGCAACCCCCCGCACAGCCCCGCCGGGCCGTACTACCGAGCCACGCCCGGCTACGACCTGGCGACGGGACTCGGTACCCCGATCGCCAGCGCGCTCGTGGGTCGCCTGCGTTCACCTCCCGGCTCGACGTGTCCCGTGGTGAGCACGGTCTCGGCGTCGTCGGGCCCGGCCTCGGGCGGCACCACGGTAACGGTGTCGGGTTCGAACCTGTCGGGAGTGACCGAGGTCGATTTCGGCAACGGCGACCCCGGCGTGATCACGGCGCTCACGTCGTCGTCGGTGACCGTCGTCTCACCGTTGTCCCCCACGGGGGGATGGGCGGCGACCGACGTGATCGTGAAGGCGGGCGCCGACGCGCTCGGGTTCGACGGCGCCATGCCCTTCACCTATCTCGGGCCCCGTGGGTACCGGACGGTGGCCTCCGACGGTGGCGTCTTCTCGTTCGGGCAGATGGGGTACTACGGGTCGATGGGGGGCAGGCCACTCGATCAACCGATCGTGGGCATGGCCGACACCCCCTCGTCCAAGGGCTACTGGTTGGTGGCGTCCGACGGCGGCATCTTCTCCTTCGGCGACGCCGGTTTCCACGGGTCGACGGGCAACCTCAAGCTCACCAAGCCGATCGTCGGCATGGCGGCCACTCCCGACGGGGGCGGCTACTGGTTGGTGGCGTCGGACGGCGGTGTCTTCGCGTTCGGCGATGCGGGATTCGACGGCTCCACGGGCAACCTCAAGCTCACCAAGCCCATCGTCGGCATGGCGGCCACCCCCGACGGGGGCGGCTACTGGTTGGTGGCGTCCGACGGCGGCATCTTCGCCTTCGGGGACGCCGTCTTCCACGGGTCGATGGGGGGCACGGTGCTCGCCAAGCCCGTGGTCGGGATGGCCACCACCCCCGACGGGGGCGGGTACTGGTTGGTGGCGTCGGACGGCGGCGTCTTCTCCTTCGGCGACGCTGCCTTCCACGGGTCGACGGGCGACATCAAGCTCACCAAGCCGGTGGTGGGCATGGCGGCCACCCCCGACGGCAACGGCTACTGGTTGGTGGCGTCGGACGGCGGCATCTTCTCCTTCGGTGGAACCTACGGCGGGTTCTTCGGTTCGACCGGCGCCATCCGACTCACCAAGCCGATGGTCGGAATCGGCGCCCCCTGACCTGGCGCCGTAGGATGGCGTCGCCATGTCCGCCGACAACGTCGCTGCGCTGGTCGCTGCTATCGCCGCGGGCACGGCATCGCTCGTGCTCGTCGGGGTCGTGGTCGTCCTGAGCCGACGCGTGCGCGAGCTCGGCCGAACCGTCGACGAGTTGCGACGAGAGACGGTGCCGTTGTTGCACGGCGCCCGTGTGGTCGTCGACCAGGCCGCCACCGAGATGGTGCGTGTCGGCGACGTCCTGGACTCGGCCGAGGCGGTGTCGTCGACGGTGGACTCCGCATCGCGCCTCGCCTACCGCGCCTTCTCCAACCCGGTCGTGAAGGTTCTGGCCTACAGCACCGGGCTCGGCAGCGCCATGCGACGGTTCTTCGGGCGCCGGCCCGCGCTCGACGCCAGGCCCGTGGTCCACACCAACGGCCGGGCGCGTGGCGTCGATCCGCCCCGACCCGCGGACCGACCCGACAACGAGCACGACGGACCGGCCCGGGCACGACCCCGGCGCCGCCACGCGGGGGCGCCGCGGTGATCCGCCGGCCCCTCTGGCTCGCCGCCGGCGCCGCGCTCGGCGTGGGCGGCACCATGTGGACGCGTCGTCGGGTCGAGCGCCTGTCGCGGCGCGTCCGCCCCACCGCGGTGGCGACCGAGATCGCCTCCGTCGTCGAACGCACCCGGCGGGGGGCGGCCGAGCGGGTGCGCGACGCCGTGGACACGGGCCGGACCGAGGCCCAGCGACGGCAGGACGCCTTGTGGAACGACCTGGCGGGCCGCGACCGCGCGTGACGGTACGCGGCCGCTGAACACCCTGGATGGAGGCCTGATCGGGGCGCGGCCGGCGCCCCGGGTGGGCGAGGTCGGCCGGTAGGATCGTCCGATGATGGACGCATCCCAGCTCCGCTCGACGTTCACCGGCTTCTACGCGCAGCGGGGACATGTCGTGGTCCCGTCGGCCAGCCTCGTGCCGCACGATCCCACCGTGCTGTTCACCATTGCCGGCATGGTGCCGTTCAAGCCCTATTTCGTGGGGGAAGAGGAACCGCCCTTCCGACGCGCCACCTCGGTGCAGAAGTGTTTCCGCACCGTCGACATCGACATCATCGGCACCGACCAACGGCACTGCACGTTCTTCGAGATGCTCGGCAACTTCAGCTTCGGGGACTACTTCAAAGAGACCGCCATCCCCCTCGCCTGGGAGCTGCTCACCGAGGTCCTGGGCATGGATGCGGACCGGCTCTGGATCACGATCTTCGAGACCGACGACGAGGCGCACGACATCTGGCTCTCGGTCCCCGGGGTGCGCGAAGAGCGGGTGCAGCGTCTGGGGTACGAGGACAACTTCTGGCAGATGGGCGACACCGGCCCGTGCGGTCCGTGCTCCGAGTTGTTCTACGACCGCGGGCCGGAGTTCGGGGCCGACGGCGGGCCCGCCCGGGGCGGGGCCGATCGATTCGTCGAGATCTACACCCTCGTGTTCATGCAGTACGACCGGGGGGCCGACGGATCGCTCGCCGACCTTCCCTTCAAGGGCATCGACACGGGGGCGGGGCTCGAGCGCAATCTGCCCGTCCTGGAGGGGGTGCAGTCACTCTTCGAGACCGAGATGTTCCGTCCCGTCCTGGCCGTGGCCGAGGACATCACCGAGGTGCGCTACGGCGCCGATGTCCATTCCGACGTGTCCCTGCGCATCCTGGCCGACCACGCCCGGGCCATGGCCATGGTCGTGGCCGACGGGGTGCTGCCCTCGAACGAGGGGCGCGGCTACGTGCTGCGACGTGTCATCCGCCGGGCGGTGCGTCGGGCATTCCAGCTGGGCGTGCTCGAGACCATCACCCCCCGGCTCGTGGCCGCGGTGGCGGACGTGCTCGGTGACGCGTACCCCGTCCTCGTCGGCGACCTCGACCGCATCTCCGAGACCGTCGAGCGTGAGGAGGGGGCGTTCCGGCGCACCCTCGACGCGGGTTCGGTGATCCTGGAGGAGGCCTTGCGCGACGGGACGGGGCGCGTCTCGGGCCAGACGGCGTTCCGGTTGCACGACACCCACGGGTTTCCCATCGAGCTCACCATGGAGATGGCGGCCGAGGCCGGCGTCGAGGTCGACGCCGAGGGCTTCGAGCACGAGATGGCGGCCCAGCGCGAGCTCGCCCGCGCCGACGCCCGTCGCCGGCGCCAGGCTGTCGCCGACGAGAACGTCTACCGGGAGATGCTCGCCCGATCGGGCCCGACCCGATTCACCGGCTACGAGCACTACGAGGAGCCCGCCCAGGTGGTGGCGGTGCTGGCGGGGGCCGAGCCCGGCACCGCCGAGATCATCCTCGACCGCACCCCGTTCTACGCCGAGTCCGGCGGTCAGGTGGGCGACACCGGCGTCATCACGACCGAGAGCGGGCGGGCCCGGGTCCTCGACACCCAGATGGTCCTGCCCGGGCTCATCGTGCACCGCGCCACCGTCGTCGAAGGCGAACTGTTCCCCCTCCAGGACGCCCTGGCGGTGATCGACGCCGGACGGCGTGACGCCACGCGCCGGCACCACACGGGCACGCACCTACTGCACAGCGCGCTGCGTCAGGTCCTCGGCGACCACGTGCGCCAGCAGGGATCGCTCGTGACCCCCGACCGGCTCCGCTTCGACTTCTCCCACCCCAAGGGGCTACGGCCCCAGGAGCTCGCCGAGGTGGCGCAGGCGGCCAACGCCGACGTGCTGACCGACGCAGCGGTGGAGGTCATCGAGACGTCGAAGGCCGAGGCCGAGGCGCTCGGCGCCCTGGCGTTCTTCGAGGACAAGTACGGCGATCGCGTGCGGGTAGTACGCGCCGGCGCCCATTCGACGGAGTTCTGCGGCGGAACCCACGTCGACGCCCTGGGCATGATCGGCCCCATCACCGTCGTGTCGGAGGGATCGATCGGGTCGAACGTCCGTCGCATCTTCGCCGTGACGGGGCCCACGTCCCTGGCGCTGCTCGAAGACAACCGTCGCACGCTCGAACAGGCGGCGCAGCTGCTCAAGGTGGAGCCCGGGGGCGTGCTCGACGCGCTCCAGAAGGTGCTCGACCGTCAGCGCCAGGCCGAGAAGGAATTGCAACGCCTGCACGGAGCCCGTCTCCAAGAGGAGGCGGGGCGCCTGGCCCGCCTCGCCGAGGGCGGGGTGGTCGTGCACCGCCAGGACGGGGCGACCGCTGACCAGCTGCGTGATCTGGCCCAGGCCATCGTTCGCCACGGTGCCCGGGTGGCGGTGGTGGCCGGGTCGCCGGGCGGGTCGAAGGTGAGCGTGGCGGTGGCGTCGGGCGACGGGTCCGTCGACGCCGGGGTCACCGTCAAGGAACTGGCGCAGCTGGTCGGCGGCGGTGGCGGGGGCTCGGCCGAGCTGGCAGTGGCGGGGGGTTCGGACCTTTCGAAGATCGACACCCTGCTGGCGGAGGCGCGGCGCCGGCTCGGTGCCTGACGCCGTGCCGGTGGCCTGAGCGCAGTGCGGGTGGTGGGGGTCGACCTCGGCGCGCGGCGCATCGGTGTGGCCGTCTCCGACGGCACGGGCACCCTGGCCTCGCCCCGCACCACGATCGAGCGCAGTGGCGACCGCGCCGCCGACTGGGACGCGCTGGCGGCCGTGGTCGAAGAAGCCGGCGCGCACCGGGTGGTGGTGGGACTCCCCCTGAGCCTCAACGGTCGGCGCGGCCCGGCCGCGCAGGCGGCGCAAGCCGATGCCGACGAACTGGCCGCCTTCTTGACCCCGCGTGGCGTCACGGTGGAGACCTTCGACGAGCGCCTGACGACGGTGAGCGCGGCACGATCGCTGCGCGACGCCGGTCGCCGAGGTCGCGCCCAGCGCGCCCGCATCGACCAGAGCGCGGCCGCCGTCCTGCTCCAAGCGTGGCTCGATGGTCACGACCGACGCGACGGTGGACACGATGCGTGACGTCGAGCGCCGTCCCATGACGGCGGCGACAGCGGACACCGGTGCCGGCCCGGGGCCCGGAGGTGCCGGGCCCTCCCCGCCGTCGGACGCGCCCAGGCCGGGGCCGCGCCACGGCGGGCACAGGCGGACCCGACCCGAGGTGTACCGGCGTCGGCGCGTCCGGGTGGCGGTGGTGCCCGTCGTGGTCCTGGCCCTGGTGGTGGGGGCCGTGGCGTGGTACCAGGGCCAGCTGGGCGGTCCCGGTGGGACCCCGGTGGTGGTGGCGGTGTCGCCGGGGTCGTCGATGAGCGCCATCACCGCAACGCTGGTGCGCCGACACGTCGTGGACAACTCGCTCGCCTTTCGCATCTACCTAACCCTGCACGGCACCCCCACGGTCCAACCGGGGAGCTACCTCCTGCGCCGCCACGACTCGTTCGCCGACGTCCGGGCCGTCCTGGCGGCGGGGCCCAACGTCTCGAGCGTGACGGTGCTGCCGGGCTTCACCATCAACGAGGTGGCCACCCAGGTGGGAGAGGTCGTGGGTCACGACCCCTCGCACTTCCTCGCCCTCGCCAACTCCGGCACGGTGCGGTCCCCGTTCGAGCCGGCCGGCTCCACCAATCTCGACGGCCTGGTGGGGACGGGGACGTACCTCGTTCTGCCGGGGGAGTCCGACCAGACGCTGCTGGGGGACATGATCGCCCGTTTCGACACGCTGGCCGACGGCGTGGGTCTCACCAGCGGGGCTGCGGCGGTCGGTGTGACGCCCTACCAGGCGATCACCATCGCGTCGATCGTGGAGAAAGAAGGCGTGTACCAGAAGAACCTGGGCAAGGTGGCGCGGGTGATCTACAACCGCCTGGCGCGCGGCAAACCTTTGCAGATGGACTCGACGGTGCTGTACTCCGAGCATCGCGACGGCGGGCGCGTAACCTCGGCGGACCTGAAGCTCGATACTCCCTACAACACCTACCTGCACACCGGGCTCACCCCCACGCCCATCTGTTTCCCGGACAAGGCCTCGTTGGAAGCGGCCCTGGCGCCCACGCCCGGCGACTGGCTCTACTTCGTCGTCGTGTCCAAGGACGGCACCGAGGCCTTCTCCTCGACCTTCGCCGCGCAGCAGGCCAATGAGCGCCTCGCCCAGAGCCGGGGCCTGGGGTAGACGCCGTGCCGCCGGGGGGGGAACCGACGCGATCGTCGCCGTCATGGCCCACCGGGGCCTCGACCGTCGTGGGCGTGATCGGAGACCCCGTCGCCCATTCGCTGTCGCCGTTGCTGCACAACGCCGCCTTCGACGCTCTGGGCCTCGACTGGGTGTCGGTGGCCTTCCCGGTCGGTGCCGGGTCCACGGCCGACGCGCTCACCGGGATGCGCGCCCTTCGGATCGCCGGGTTGTCGGTCACCATGCCGCACAAAGACAGCGCCTTCGCGGCGGTGGACGACACCACCGAGGTGGCCCGTCGGCTCCGCGCTGTCAACTGCGTGACGTGGCGCGAGGGAGCGCTGGTCGGTGACTCGACCGACGGCGGGGGATTCTTGGCCGCCTTGCGACGGTCGGCGGGGTTCGACCCCGGTGCCAAGCGTTGTCTCGTGATCGGTGCCGGCGGTGCGGCGCGCGCCGTGATCCTGGCCCTGGCCGAAGCCGGCGCTGCCGAAGTGGTGGTCCTGAACCGGACCGCGGCCCGCGCCGAGGTCGCCGCCGCGCTGGCGGGCGCGGTGGGTCGGGTGGGGTCGGACGCCGATGTCCCCGGCGCCGAGCTCGTCGTCCAGGCGACCCCGATCGGCATGGCCGACGGGGGGGCCAGTCCGTCGGGCGAGCTCCCCGTCGATCCCGGCGCGTTGCACGGGGGGCAGGTGGTCGCCGACCTCGTGTACTACCCGGCGCAAACGCCTCTGCTGGCCGCCGCGACGGCGCGCGGCGCGGTGGCGGTGGGTGGGCTGGGGATGCTCGTGCACCAGGCCGCCCTGGCGCTCGAGCAGTGGACCGGCCGTGTCGCGCCGGTCGAGGCCATGTGGGCGGCGGCGCGGGGCCAGATGCTCCTTTGATCGAGCTCCGGCGCCGTCAGTGATCGGCGGCCGGGCCGGCGGGGCCCGGTGGGTCCGCCGTCGCCACCGCCGGGGCCGGCAGGGCGAAGACGTCGTGGTCCTGCAGTCGGTGCGCGATCTCCTCGCGCAGGACCCGGGCGACGCGTTCGCGATCGTCGGTGGTCGTCCGGACCGAGACCCGGCACGTGAAGGTGTCCGCCGCCATGGCGACCACGCCCCACACCCGTGGGGGTTCGAGGCACAGCGATGCGTAGTCGGGGTCGTTCGACACGGCGTCGGCCGCGGCCCTGATCGTGTCGAGCACGGTGTCGACCGCGGCGGTGACCGGCACAGGCACGTCGACGGTGGCCTGGCCCCAGCCCCGAGAGGAGTTGGCGAGCTTGCGGATCTCACCGTTGGGCACGTACCAGACGGTGCCGTCGTCGGAGCGCAGGCGCGTGACGCGCAACGTCAGGTCCTGCACGGTGCCGGTGGTGTCGCCGACGGCGATCGTGTCACCGATGTCGAATTGCCCCTCGACGGTGAGCAGGACCCCGGCCAGCAGGTCGCGCACCATGCTCTGGGCACCGAAGCCGAGCGTGGCCCCGATGACGGTGGCTCCGGCCAGCAGGGGGGTGAGGTTCAGGCCGATGGTGCCGAGGATCACGAAGAAGGCGATGGCGGCCACCACGCCCCGCCACACGTTGGCGAGCAGGCTCGTGAGGGTCAGCGCCCGGGCGGCGGCACGGGGCGAGTCGGCGTGGGCCACGGCCTTGTGGGCGGCCGCCCCCACCCAGCGCCGGATGATCCGGCTGCCCAGCCATCCGATGAGGATGGCCACCCACACCACCACGAGGACGGTGACGGGCTTGATCACCACCCCCTGCCAGTGGGCGGCCGTCGGCTCGCTCACGCCGGCCCAGCGCAGGACGTCGTAGAGCCACCCTTGGTCGACCACCAGGGGTGGAATGGCGTGGAGGGGCACGACCGGTATTCTGGTCCGCCGGAGCACCCCGGTTGAGCACCTCTCTCGCACACCGCCCGGCAACGGGTCGGCCCCTGGCATTACGGGTCGATTTCGCTCTGGTGCTGAGTACGCTGGCGGCGGCCGGCTTCGGTGTCGTGCTCGTCTATTCGGCCACCCGGTCGAAGCTGGCGGCGGCCGATGTCAACACCCACTATTTCCTCACCCACCAGGCGGCGTATGTCGTGGTGGGGTTCGTCTTCATGGTGGTGCTGGCCGCGCTCGACTACCGCTGGCTCGAACACGCCAGTGCTGTGCTCTACGTGGCCATGATCCTGGCCCTGCTGGCGATGTTCAGCGGCATCGGGTCGAGCGCGCTGGGCGCCACGCGGTGGGTCCAGATCGGAGGGGTGCAGATCCAACCCTCAGCGTTCGCCACCCTCGTGCTCATCGTCACCGTCGCCACCTTCTGCGCGCGGCGACCGGAGGGTCTGGGCCGCAACGACATCCTCAAGGTCCTGGCGTTGGCGGCGGTGCCGATCCTGTTGGTGGTGAAGCAGCCCGACCTCGGCAGTGGGATCGTGATGTCGGTCGTGCTCCTCGTGATGCTCATCATCGCGGGGATCCCCAACCGCTACCTGATGCTCCTGGTGCTGCTCACCGTGACCGGCGCGTTCGCATTGGTGCACTTCAAGCTGCTCAAGGGCTATCAGCTCACCCGGATCACCTCCGTCTTCCACATCGGGAAGAACCTCCAGAGCACCGGGTACAACGTGGGCCAGTCGGTGGCGGCCATCGGGTCGGGCGGTTCGTGGGGGACGGGGTTGTTCCACGGGTCGCAGACCAACCTGGCCTATGTGCCCGAGCAGCAGACCGACTTCATCTTCTCGGCGTTGGGCGAGCAGCTCGGCTTCGTCGGCGCGGCCGGCGTCCTGGCTCTGCTCGGGGTCCTGTCGTGGCGCCTGTTGCGCAGTGCCCAGCTGGCCCGCGACGCTTTCGGCCGGCTCCTGGCGGCGGGCTCCTTCACCCTGGTGGCGTTCAGTGTGTTCGAGAACGCCGGGATGGCCATGGGCATCATGCCCGTGGCCGGGATCCCGCTCCCGTTCCTGTCGTACGGAGGATCGGCGACCGTGGCCTTCTTCGCTGCCATCGGCATCGCGCTGTCGGTGCAATTGCGCGCCCAGCGATGACCGACGTCGACGCCGGTGGCAGCACCGGTGACGACCACGACGCGTCGGCGCCGGACCAGATCGGCACGGGTTTTCCGCCCACGCCGCTCGAGGTGCTCGACCTCTCTCCGGAGGTGTGGAGGATCGTGGCCGTGGCCGGCGTCGAGATGGAGCTCCCGAGCGCCAACCCCGAGGTCGTGCTGCACGAGGCGCAAGACCCCTGGCGCGAGCTTCGGATCCCCGTGGGCATGGCCGAGGGCACCGCCATCGCCTTCGCGTTCCGCGGCATCGACACGCCCCGGCCCCTCACCCACGAGCTCGTGACCGAGATCCTCGACCGCCACGACGTGAGCATCGAGGCCGTGCGCGTCACCGTCCGACGGGGGCAGGTGTTCTTCGCCGAGATCGACACCATGGGGCCGCGGGGGCGCCGTGTCCTGCCGTGCCGACCCTCCGATGCCATCGCCCTGGCCCTGCGCCAGCGGCTCCCGACCCCGATCCTGGTGGCCGAATGGGTGTTCACCGGCGCCGACGCCCCTCCCGGGGTGGGGCCGGAAGGGTCCGGCACCGCGCCCTGAGGTTGCACCGGGTGGCGCCCGTTGCGCGGGGTGGCGCCCGTCAGGAGGGGGTCAGCGTCCGGCGACCGGCACCGCCGCGACGGGGGCCGGTGCCACCCGTTGGGCGGTCGCCTGGTCGACCACGATGGCCCGCTCGCCTTCGTCGGAGATCCGCATGAGCAGGGCGATGAGGACGTAGTTGGCCACCAGTGACGACCCGCCGTAGGCCATGAACGGCAGGGTGATGCCGGTGAGCGGGAGCAGGCGGACGATGCCGGCCATGATGAACAGCGCCTGGAAGCCGAGGATCACGGTGAGCCCGGCCGCCACCATCTGGGCGAACTCCGAGCGCGCCGTCTGGGCGGTGCGGAGGCCGGCCCCGATGAGCAGCATGAAGGCGAACAGGATCGACGCCGTGCCGAGCAACCCCATCTCGGTGCCGAAGGCGGTGAAGATGTAGTCGCTGTGCACCTCGGGGATGACGCGCACGTCACCGAAGCCCAGTCCCGTGCCGAGGAGCCCTCCCGTCCCCATGCCGTACAGGCCCGCCATGATCTGGCCCGTCGGCTGGGGGTGGAGCCACTCCGAGACCCGCACGTTCACCTGGGAGAAGAGGCGGTCGGCGGCGAAGGCCCCGGCCACGAAGAGCACGGCGCCCAGGGCGAGATAGTTCCATCGCCCCGAGGTGAGCCACAGCATGGCCATGAACAACACGAAGATGAGCAGCGCGAACCCGATGTCGTCCTCGCCGCCGAGCACGAGCATGGTGAAGCCCCATGCCACGAGGATGGGGACGAGGGGCCGGGGGTCGAGCATCAGCCGGTTGCCGACACGCAAGGTGGGCACCGACAACAACTCGCGCTTCTCCACGAAGTAGGACGCGAAGAAGATGCACAGGGCCAACTTGGCCAGCTCGATGGGTTGGCCGTTGATGGGCCCCACCCCCACCCACAGGCGCGCCCCGTTGTGGTTCTGGCCCAGGTGCGGGATGAGCGGGGACAGCATGAGCACCACCGCCACCAGCAGGAGCAGGTACCGGTACCGGTCGAGGTCGCGCGACCGACGCACCACCGCCAGGGTCACGACGTAGGCCCCCACGCCCACCGCCGTCCAACCCGCCTGGGCCTGGGCCCAGTGCTGGGCGATGCGGGCCAGCATCACGTAGCCGAGCCCGTTCAAGAGCGTGGCGATGGGGAGCAGCACGGCATTGGCGTCGGGGGCGTAGACGCGGTTGGCGACATGGGCGACGAGGGCGAGCCCGAGCATGACACCCAGGAACGGCCCCAGGTTGGCGGGGATCTTCGACGTCGTGCCCACCGAAGCGAGCACGTAGGTGGCGACGACGATGAGCGAGCCGAAGACGAGCAGCCCGAGCTCGGTCCGCCTCTTCGGCTTGGGACGGCGGGCCCGCATGCCCTCGGTGGGCGCGAGGCGACTCAGGAGTCGGGGCACCGGACCGAGCCTACTGCCGGTCCCGTGGCGGACCCTGGCATCGAGCCCGGCACCGAACCTGGCGCCGGGGCCGGAACACGGGACCCTGTCGGGACCCCACCGGCGGTACCCTGGATGTTTGATGCAGGCCTTCGATCCGGCGCGCGGCGCCACGGCCGCTCACCCCGGCTCCCTTGGGGGTGAGGCGGCGCCGACACTCACCCCGGTCGGGGTAGAGGACGCGGTCACCGCCCGCGGCCCGGAGCGGTTCTCCAACCGGGAGCTGTCGTGGCTCGAGTTCGGGGCCCGGCTGCTCGAACTCGCCGACGACGAGCGGGTGCCGCTGCTCGAGCGGGTGAAGTTCCTGGCCATCTTCTCCGAGGGCCTCGACGAGTTCTTCCAGGTGCGGGTGGCGGGGCTCAAGGACCAGGTCGA
>Ga0209415_10003434_pt1 | contig 29455 bp, 31 predicted proteins | sample PeaSoiSIISIP2007_FD_187696 | JGI IMG/M metagenome (GOLD analysis project Ga0209415, IMG submission 187696) | Peat soil microbial communities from Weissenstadt, Germany - SII-SIP-2007 (SPAdes) (version 2) | ecosystem: Environmental > Terrestrial > Soil > Wetlands > Peat | place: Germany...
GACCGCCACCCGGCACGGACCCGCCCCGCCAGCCAAGACCACCACCCGGCACGGACCCGCCCCGCCAGCCAAGACCGCCACCCGGCACACACCCGCCCCGGCCGAAAAGGAAAGGGCTTCCTTGAGCCGTTCTTGGTGGTCTCTTAACGAAGACTGGAGTTTGTTTAGTGCCCATGAGACATCTACACCGACTTCGTGCTGAGCGTGACGAAGGCCTGCGCAGGCTCTCCAAGCTGACCTGGCGCACCGCGCAGCTCAGCGCCGTGGCCGCCGTCGGCATCGCCACCTTGTTCTCCAGGAGCGCGACGGCGACCACCGCGGCGAGCCAGGCTACGACGCCGTCCGCCAGCCCGAGTGCCAGCGCGCAGGGAACCCCGAGTCCGAGCGGGAGCAAGAGCGCGAAGGCCAAGCCGAAGGCCAAGCACCACTCCGCGAAGGCGTCCAGGCCAACCTCGTCGGCCTCCTCCTCGTCGGCTCCGGCGCCGCGGCCCACGTCGTCGAGCCCCAAGCCCAAGCCCTCGCTGAAGCCGCCGCCGACTCCCCCGGCGCCGAGCCCGACCCCGGCTCCCACCAAGACCAGCGGCTCCAAGTCTGGCGGAGGCTGATGTCCCCTATGGCCAGCCCAACCACCGCGCCAGCAGCCGCCGGCGCCGCCCCAGCAGCCGCCGGCACCACAGGCGCCGCAGGCACCACAACGGCAGCCGCAGGCACCACGGCGGCAGCCACAGGCACTACAGGCACCACAGGCACCACGGCGGCAGCCGCAGGCACCACAACGGCAGCCGCAGGCACCACAACGGCAGCCGGCGCCACGCCAGCAGCCGGCGCCACGCCAGCCTCTACCACCGCGACGGCCACCAGGCGCCGGTTCAGCCCGATCACTGCGGTACGTCCGGCCGTGCCCGCGCTGGCCGGCTGGACGGGCCGCGCCCTCGGCACGTTTTGCTCGGTCCTGGTGACCAGGCCGGCCGCGCTGGACGCCGCGATGCACCTGCTGTCCGACCAGCTCGCTGAGATCGATCTCGCTTGCTCGCGGTTCCGCCCCGACTCGGAGATCTCCGCGCTGAACCGGGCCGGAGGCCGCCCCGTCACGGTCAGCGAGCTGTTCGCCAGCGCCCTCGAGGTCGCGCTGCGGGCAGCCGAGATCACCGACGGCGACGTGGATCCCACCTGCGGGCGCTCGCTGATCAATCTGGGTTACGACCGGGACTACGCACAGCTCGCCGCCGACACCTCGGAGCTGACGCTGCCCCCCGCGCCTGCGGCCGGCTGGCGCTGCGTGCGGTACGACACCGAGCCGCGGCGCGTCCGGGTACCCGACGGGGTCATGCTCGATTTCGGCGCGACCGCGAAGGCGCTCGCCGCCGACCGAGCCGCCGCCAGCATCGCCCGGCGACTCGGCTGCGGCGTTCTGGTGAACCTGGGCGGGGACGTTGCCGTCGCCGGCCAGCCGCCGGACGGTGGCTGGCGGATCGGCGTCGACGACGGTCTGGGTGAGGATCCGGTGGTGACGATCGGGTCCGGGGGGCTCGCCACGTCGAGCCCGTCGGTTCGCGGCTGGCGCCGGGGTTCGCGCGAGCTCCACCACATCCTGGTGCCAGGTACCGGACAGCCGGCCGAGACCTACTGGGCAGCGGTCACGGTTGCGGCGGCGAGTTGTGTTGACGCCAATATCGCGACTACTGCGTCGATCATCCGCGGCCGGAGCGCCCCGGCCTGGCTGGAAGAAATGTCCCTGCCGGCCAGGCTGGCCAGGACGGACGGAACGGTGCTTACCACGGGAGGCTGGCCTGCATGAGCATGAGCATGAGCCTGAACGGCCCCGGGCTCTGGTATGTCACCAGAGCCGCGGGCCTGATCACGCTGGTTCTGCTGACCCTCAGCCTGGTGCTCGGCATCCTGAACGCCAGCCGGTTCACCAGCTACCGCCTGCCCCGGTTCCTGGTCCAGGGCCTGCACAGGAACGTGTCACTGCTGGCCCTGGTCTTCCTCGCGCTGCACGTGGGCACGACGGTGATCGACAGCTACACCTCGATCGGCATCCAGGACGCGGTCGTGCCGTTTCTCTCGCCCTACAAGCGCTGGTGGCTGGGGCTCGGCGCGATCGCGTCGGACACGATGATCGCGGTTGCGATATCCAGTCTGGCCAGGCAGGTAATCGGCCACCGGCTCTGGCGCGCGATCCACTGGGCGGGCTACCTGTGCTGGCCGGTCGCGATCGCGCACGGCCTGGGAACCGGCACCGACCACGGCAGGACCTGGGTGCTCGCGCTGACCTTCAGCTGTATCGGCGCCGTCGTGCTTTCCGCCATCTACCGGGCGGTGCAGCTGATCCCGGCCAGGGGGCTTGTCCGATGACCGTGGTCGCGACCACCACCTGGCGCGGCGCGCCAGACCGCAGGATCAGGCGGCTGCCGCGGCTGCTTGCCGGGCTGACCGACGGACGGACGACCGGCCTCAATGTGCACGAGCGCAGCTATGGCCCGGTGCCGCTGCCCGCCGACACTGGCCGCGGCCGGGCCGCCCGCGCCAAGGCGTCCCGGCTGATCGACGTCGTGGAACGCTCCGGCCTGACCGGGCGCGGCGGGGCCGGCTTCCCGACCGGCCGCAAGCTCCGCTCGGTCGCGGCCGGACCGGGACCCGCGGTCGTCGTCGCCAACGGCGCGGAGGGCGAGCCAGCCAGCCGCAAGGACCGCCTGCTGCTCAGCCGGGCGCCGCATCTCGTGATGGACGGCATCTCGCTCGCCGCCTTCGCGGTCGGCGCGACGCAGGCGTACCTGGCCGTGCACGACGACGATCCCCGGCTGATGGCCAGCCTGGAGGCAGCGGCGCAGTCCAGGACCGTCGCCGGCATCGACCAGGTCCCGATCCAGATCGTCGGGATCGAGGGCCGGTACGTCGCCAGCGAGCAGACGGCGATCGTGCAGCACATCAACGGCGGCCCTGGCCTGCCGACGTTCACGCCGCCGCGCACCCATGAGCGGGGCGTCGCGAACCGCCCGACCGCGCTCAACAACGTCGAGACACTGGCTCACCTGGCCCTGATCGCCCGGTACGGAGACAACTGGTTCCGCGAGGTCGGCCTGCCATCGGCCCCGGGCTCCACGCTGGTCACGGTCAGCGGCGCGGTCGGCAGGCCAGGCGTCTACGAGATCGAGCTTGGCACGCCCATCGGCGAGGTGCTGATGCTGGCCGGCGGCCCGGTCGAGCGGCCGCAGGCCGTGCTGGTCGGCGGGTACTTCGGCACCTGGCTCGAGGCCGAGACGGCCTGGCCGGTGCCGATGTCGCATGCCGCGCTGCGATCCGTCGGCGGCGCGATGGGCGCGGGAATCCTGATCGTGCTGCCTGAGTCGTCATGCGGTCTCGCCGAGACGGCCCGGGTGATCAGGTACCTCGCCGACGAGACCGCCGGGCAGTGCGGACCGTGCATGTTCGGCCTGCCCGCCCTCGCGGACGCGCTCGCCGATCTGGCCTATCACGGCGGTCGCGGCGACGCTGCGGCGCGGATCGCCGGCCTGATCCCGCTGATCGAGGGCCGCGGCGCCTGCCGCCACCCAGACGGGGCGACTCAGCTGGCAGTCAGCGCGCTCTCGGCGTTCCGCCACGACGCACGGTGGCATGACGAGCATGGTCCGTGCTTCGGCATCCGGCACGAGCCGCTGCTGCCGATTCCGGGGGATGTGGAGTACTGGTGAGCCAGCATCTTCGGGTCAACCCGATCATGTGCACCGGCCACGGCATGTGCGCCGAGCTGCTGCCCGAGTTCATCAGGCTGGACCCGTGGGGCTACCCCATCATCCCGGCCGAGCCGGTCCCCGGCGAGCTGCGGGGACTCGCCAGGCGCGCCGCCGCCGCCTGCCCGACCCTGGCCTTGCTGATCGACCAGCGCCGGGACTGACCTGCCTGGCCCGGGCGGCACGGCGCCAGGCCGGCCGTCCGACTCGGTCAGTCGTCGTGGCCGCCGCCGTCATCCCCGCCCCAGTTGAGCTGGGAGACATGGGCGACAGGGCGCCCGCCGCTACAGGACACCTTCAGCACGACGCCGCTGGTCGAGCCGCGGAACGTGACGCTCGCCACCGCCGCCGGGCCCTGCACCACGTGGTCAGCCTCGAACCCGTTCTGCGGAGTCCAGTACACGAGGTAGGCGCCGCCGGGCTTGCACTCGGCAAAGGCGGTGCCGTCCTGGGACGCGACGACCTTCCCGGTGCCGATCGTCGGTCCGGGCGTGCCGCGCCCGACCGGCCTGGTGCTCCTGGCGGTCCTGCTCGCGCTGGGGGTCGGAGCGGACGATCCGGTGCTGGCCTGCGGCCGGGTCGTGGCTTCGGCGCTCTCGGCGGCCAGCTTGGCGTTGACCGCGGTGACGGACAGCTCGGTGGTCTGCTGCGCGAGCATGCCCTGGCCGAGCTGTTCTACGGCCAGCAGGCTGCCGGCGGTCGCGGCCACGGCGCCGAGCAGCCAGGCGCCAGCGCCGAAGAGAACCCTGGATCGCACGGCATCCAGACTGGCCGGGATGAGGTTAAGGAATCGTAAAGAACTCCTCAACTCCCGCGCCACACCGTCGCCGACAGGTCGTATTGCCCCGTTATGCGATGTCTGTATCCCTGATCATGCGGCAGCCAGCCAGCCAGACCGGATACGGTCGACCTGTGGCGCAACTGCTGCTTGTGGAGGACGATGCCGCGATCCGGGGTGCGCTGATCCGGGCCCTCACCGAGCGCGGGCACGCGGTGTCGAGCACGCCCAACGCGATGGAGGCGCTCCAGCAGGTTCTCGATTCTCCGCCAGATCTGGTGATACTCGACCTGGGCCTGCCCGGCCTGGACGGTTACGAGGCGCTTCGCATGCTCAGGGCGATCAGCAAGGTTCCCGTGGTGGTGGCCACGGCCCGCGACGACGAGGCCGACATCGTCAGGGTGCTTGACGCCGGCGCCGACGACTACCTGGTGAAGCCGTTCGGCATCGGCCAGATAGAGGCGCGGGTCCGCGCGGTGCTCAGGCGGGCGAGCGGGGACGACGGCCGGCGGGCCGAGCCGGTCGTGGTCGGCGGGCTGTGGCTGAACGGGGAGGCATACGAGGCCGCGCTCGACGGCGTTCCGCTCGATCTGTCCAGGCGCGAATTCGACCTGCTGTTCTACCTGGCGGTGCGGGCGGGCCAGGTGGTCACCAAGCGCGATCTGCTCACTCAGGTCTGGCGGCTGCCTTACGGCGGCGCGGACAAGACCGTGGACGTGCACATCTCGTGGCTGCGCCGCAAGCTCGGTGAGAACGCCCAGCAGCCCAGGTACCTGCACACCATCCGCGGAGTCGGGATCAAGCTGACCGCACCATCATGACCAGGCCGGCCGCGTCCCCATGAAGATCCGCGTGATCCTGCTCGTTCTGGCGGTCAGCTCGCTGATCCTGGTCTCGTTCATGCTGCCGCTCGCGCTGCTGCTCCGCAGCTTCGCCGCCGACCGGGCGGTATCCGCGGCGCAGATCCAGGCGCAGGACATGGCGACGCTGGTCGCCACCCTGAACCCGGCGGCACTGGGGTCCACTGTCGCGCAGGTCAACGCGCAGAACCCGAGCCAGGCCATCACGATCTTCCTGCAGGACGGTCAGCGCCTGGGCGTCCGGGCCGCCCGGTCGTCCGGGGTCGAGCTGGCTGCCCGCAGCGGCGGTAGCTTCACCGAACGGGTACCTGGCGGAGTGGCCGTCTTCGCGGCCGTCCTCGGCCTGCCGAAGGGGCCGGTAGTGATCAGGACCTTCGTGCCAGACGCTCAGCTGCACCGCGGCGTGACGCAGGCCTGGATGCTGCTTGGCGCCGTCGCTCTCGGCTTGCTCGTGCTCGCGGTCATCGTGACCATCCAGCTCACCAGGAGCCTGGTCCGCCCGCTCGGGAACGTCGCGATGGTGGCCGAGCAGCTCGCCCAGGGTGACCTCACCGCCCGTGCGCCGGTCGACGGGCCGCCCGAGATCCGCCAGGTCAGCAACGGCCTGAACCGCCTGGCCGCGAGGATCGGCGAGCTGCTCACCCATGAGCGGGAGACTCTCGCCGACCTGTCGCACCGGCTGCGGACCCCGCTGACCGCGCTGCGGATCGACGCCGAGTCGCTTTACGGCGACGAGGAGATGATGACCCGGGTGATCGGCGACGTGGACGCGCTGACCCGCACCGTCAACGAGATCATTTCCGAGGCCCGGCGGCCGACCTCCGACGCCGCCGGCGCGACCTGCGACGCGACGGCCGTCGTCCGTGAGCGCGCGGCGTTCTGGCGCGCTCTGGCCGAAGACCAGGAGCGGTGGATGACGGTCGAGATCCCGCCGCACACCCTGCCGGTGCGGGTTCCCGACCAGGACCTGGCCGCCTGCGTGGACATCCTGCTCGAGAACGTCTTCTCGCACACCCCGGATGGCACCGCGTTCTCCGTCCGGGTCTCACAGCGCGCGGCTGGCGGCGCCTGGCTCGTCGTCTCCGACAACGGCCCTGGATTCTCGCACCCTGACCCGGCCAGGCGCGGCCAGTCAACCCGCGGGTCTACCGGCCTCGGCCTGGACATCGCCCGCCGGATCGCCGAGGGTTCGGGCGGGACGCTCACCCTGGGCCGCTCCCCGCACGGAGGCGGCGCGGTCACGATCGGACTCGGTCCTGCCGCGGGCCCGGTCCGCAAGCCGAGACGGCATGTCCGCACCAGGCGGCCGCTCCATAACGCGAGGGCGGCCGAGGACGCAAGGATCACCGCCGAGCTCTCCGAATGGGCCGTCATCGCCGACCGGGATCCCGAGGACTACTGGCGCAATTAGAACGTCCCGCGCCCTCCCTACACCCGCACCACGCGGCCGCGGAACCAGGACATTCACACCTCCCGCCCCTAGGGAACCATCGTGATACTGAACTAGAACGCACATTCGAATTAGAGTTATGATGTGCCTCGTGACCCCCTATGTACCACCTGGCTGGCCGCCCGGCGTGCACCCGCCGTCCAGCGCTGAGTTCGAGCAGACCGCCGTGGCCTGGCTGCTCGGCGTCGTTCCGCCCGACTACCTGCTGCACGGCGTGCTCAAGCGTCACCCGGTCGCGCTCGCCTCGCTGGCCCGCCATCACCTGAACGCCTGCGTCGAAGGCGCCAGGAGCGGCTACCGGACCGCACGATCGGAACTCGGCCCGAGCCTGCCGCCGAAGGCTGTCGAAGCGGTGCTGACCGCGTACCGCAGCGAGGGCGGGCGGCTGGCCGACGCCGCGCGCGCCGCCGATCTCCTTGAGCGGGCCATGCGCGGCGAGGTCTTCGTGCGCCAGCTCGGCGGCGCCAGGGCAGACAGGTCCAGGGTCGCTGGCGCCAGGCCAGACCGCGCCGCCGGCACCAGGCCAGACAGGTCCCGGGTCGCGGGTACCAGGCCGGATAAGGCCGGGGTCGGCACGGAACGGCCAGATAAGCCGGGCGGAGGCGACGACTAGCCGGATGAGTCAGGCGCAGGCCGGGACCAGCCGGTCTCCGGGCGATAGCCGCGGACCACCCGAGCCGGCATGCCGGCGATCACGCAGTGGTCCGGGATGGTACCGCGGACCACGGAGCCCGCCGCGACGACGACATTGCGGCCGATCGCAGCTCCGGGCAGGATGACCACGCCGGTGCCCAGCCAGGTACCGGACCCGATCGAGACCGCCGAGTTCACCGGCCACTGCCGGCCGATCGGCAGATCGGGATCTGAGTAGCTGTGGTTCTGGTCGGTGATGTAGACGTACGGGCCGGTGTAGACGTCGTCGCCGATGTCGATCGAGTAGTGCGCCACGATGTGACTGCCGCGCCCGATCACGCAGCGGTCCCCTACCCGCAGGACCAGATCGGGACCCAGATCGTGGCCCGGCATCATGCCAGCGCACAAGGTGACCTGCTCGGCGAGCATGGTCCGGTCGCCGATCTTGATCCAGCGTTCGCCGAAGACAGTCCCGGTCGGGAAGGCGATCAGCGAGTGCGGTCCGAACGCGGCGAACCTGCGGCCAGCGGCGGTATCGGCGGTGATCATCCCGGCCTGCTGCAGGCGGCGCCAGGCGGCGTGAATCACGTCGGCGACGAGTGCCCGCCGCCGACGTGCTGGTGAGCGCTTTCCTGGCATCGCCGACCACCGTAGCGGCGCGATACCCGCGCCGACCAGGCAACCCCGGCTTGGGCAACGACCAGTGACGATGCGGAAGCCTCGCGGATCTCGGCTAGCGGGCGGGCTGCCTGTCACGACCGCGAAGGTCAGCCATGACAGAGCGGCGCCTCACCGAGAGTCGCTCTGCCTAGCCCGCCTCGGCTCAGGCCGAGCCGGGCGCGCGGCTGGCCTCAGCTCGGCTGGCCGCCGCGAGCTGACCGCAGGCGCCGTCGATTTCCCTGCCTCGGGTGTCGCGGACCGTGACTCCGATACCGCGATCGGCCAGCCGCGCCTCGAACTCCGCGGCTACCGATGGCGCGGAGGCGGTCCATCGTGAGCCGGGAGTCGGGTTCAGCGGGATCAGGTTCACGTGCACCAGGCGGCCGGCCAGCAGTCTGGCCAGCGCGTCGGCCCGCCAGGCCTGGTCGTTGACGTCGCGGATCATGGCGTACTCGATCGAGATCCGCCGCCCGGTCGCCGCCGCGTAACCCCACGCCGCGTCCAGCACCTCGGCGACCGGCCACCGCCTGTTGACCGGCACAAGCTCGTCGCGCAGCTCGTCGTCGGGCGCGTGCAGTGACACCGCGAGCCGGACGGACAGGCGCTCCCTGGCCAGCCGGCCGATCGCCGGCACCAGCCCCACCGTGGAGACCGTGACCGCTCGCTGCGAGATGCCGAGCCCGTCGGGAACCTGATCGGTGATCCGCCGCACGGCCGTGACCACGCTGGCATAGTTCGCCAGCGGCTCGCCCATGCCCATGAACACCACGTTCGAGACCCGTCCTGGTCCGCCGGCCACCTCGCCGCTGGCCAGTGCCCGGGCACCGGACACCACCTGAGTCACGATCTCGGCCGCGGACAGGTTGCGGGTCAGGCCGGCCTGCCCGGTGGCGCAGAACGGGCACGCCATCCCGCAGCCCGCCTGCGACGACACGCACACCGTGACGCGGCCCGGATAACGCATCAGCACCGACTCCAGGTACGAGCCGTCCGTCGCCCGCCACAGCGTCTTGCGGGTCATGCCGCGGTCACAGGTCAGCTCGCGCTCCGCGGTGAGCAGCCGGGGAAGCAGCTCCTGCGCGAGCGACTCCCTGACCGCGGCCGGCAGGTCGGTCATCTCCTCCGCCGACTCCGTCAGGCGGCCAAAGTAGTGCCGTGCCAGCTGGTCCGCACGATACGACGGCTGGCCAAGAGCGCTGACGGCGGCGCGGCGCTGGGCGGCATCGAGGTCGGCGAGGTGCCTGGGCGGGCGACCGCGGCCCGCGCGGGCCGTGGTGACCTGTAGGACGTCCAAGCAATCCCCTCACGATATCTGCGCTGTTGCTACGTGATCTGCGCACAGTAAGTAGATTTTCTTACCATGCAATCGATGCGCGCCAGGACCGGTCATACCAGGGTATCCGCGAAGCCCGGACGGCCGGTCACACTGCTTGACAGCGAGAGTCCCTACGGCAGCAGGCGCGTGGTGGTGGAATACGACGGCTGGACGACCGCCGCCTACCTGCACGATACGACCGCCCCGGTGGCCGCCACCTGGATCGCCAACCACCGCGGCGCCCCGCAGGATATCGACCTGGATCTGCTGGAGTCTGGCCAGGCACCTGAGATGCCTCAGGCCCACACCAGGCATCCGGAAGGGCGTCCGCGGCTTGACCCGCAGTCGCTGCGTGCGGTGTGGTTCGAGGAGGGAGACGGAGTCGCCCTCTTCGAGGCGGGCGAACTGCTCGCGGTGATCCCCGGCTGGTCGGACATGTCCAAGGGGATGCCCGGCTACAGCAGGGACGTCGTCGGGCAGACTCCGTTCGGCTGGTCCCTGGACGAGGCGATGGAGGGACTCGGCCCGAGGGTGACCGAGGCCAGGGACTTCTGGCGGTGGCGGCTCGACCCGCAGGCCTGGGCGCAGTTCCAGCAGGGCATGCTCGGCCACCTGCTGGCCAGGCTCGGTCCGGGCGCCAGGTACTGGGATGTGTCGGGCTCTCGGCAGCCGCTGGTCGGCGTCTCGGAGCGGCCGCCGACCGGACGCCGCGGCTACACGGTGCTTACCACCGTCGGGATGAGCTGCCAGCGGATGCCGGTTATCGAGCAGACCGGCCCGGACGCCGCCCGCCGGGCCAGGATCGAGCTGGCCGTCGCGACCGACCTGCCGAGCAACACCGCGGCCCGGATCTTCCTCTGGCTGGCGCAGTATCCGTGGCGCGAAGTCGCCTGGCTCGGGTCTGGCCAGGCCATCCGCTGGTATCACGAGCCTGCTACGTTCCCGCTCGACGGCGGAAACGAGGCGGTGCTCTTCCTCGACGACCCGTCGAAGCTGCTCGGTCCCGACGTACCCGATCTGTCTGGCTTCACGGTCGTCGGCGAGCCGGTTACCTGGCTGTGGATCATCCCGATCACCAACCGCGAGCGGCTGCTCGCCGACGGCCGCGGGGCGGTTCATCTGGTGAACCAGATGGCATCGCAGAGCCGCAGCTGGATCGTCGGCTAGCCGCGGGTTCCTGGCAGCCGCCCGCGCCGCCCGCGCCGCCCGCGCCACCCGCGCCGCCCGCGCCGCTCTCCCGTAGGCGGCCGATCAGCTTCGCGTCGTGCGCGGCTAACCCAGGCGCTCACGGGCGGCACTATGAGATGTGGATGGCGGTTGTGCGGCGCTGCGGCCAGACTCCGAACTCGTCCGGATCGCCTTGCGGGGCGACAAGGACGCTTTCGGTGAGCTGATCACCCGGCACTGGACGACCGCGGTAGCGCTCGCGACCAGGCTGCTCGGGTCGGCGGACCTCGCCCGTGATGCGGCGCAGGAGGCCACCATCACGGCGATGACTGGCCTGGACCGGCTCCGCGCGCCGGACCGGTTCGGTCCCTGGTTCTGCGGCATCACCCTGAACGTGGCGCGGCGCTGGCTGCGCCAGCTTCGCGCCGAACGGCCTGCCGTCCTGCCGGACCGGACGTCGGACGACCCGGGCCCTGACGAGCTTGCCGAGCTGGCCGAGCTGGCCGCCGCGGTCCGTGCGGCCGTGGCCCAGCTTGCCGATGGCCAGCGACAGGCCGTCCTGCTGTTCTATCTCCAGGGTCTGACTCATCGCGAGGTCGCCGCCGAGCTCGCGATCTCGGTGGGCGCCGTCAAGGCCAGGCTGCACCAGGCCCGCGCGGCGCTCACGCCCAGCCTCACCCAGCTCATCACTGCCCCCGAGGAGCCCCAGATGACCGCGACCGCTTCCAGCTCAGCGTGGACCGATGTCGTCGTGACCGAGATCCGCCGCGGCGATGCCGAGGACTCAGCCAGTCGCGTGCACGTGATGGTGCTCGCGGAGCGTGACGGGCAGCGTCAGCTGCCCATCTGGGTCGGTCCCGCCGAGGCCACCGCGCTCGCCCTCAGCCTCGAGTCAGCCGAGACCCCGCGCCCGCTCACGTATCAGATGATCGGGGGCATCCTCGAGGCGAGCGGCTCGCACGTCGCCGAGGTCAGGGTCACCCGGCTGGCCGAGAAGATCTTCTACGCGGTTGTTGTCGTCGACGGGCCGGCCGGCCGCCATGAGGTCGACGCCAGGCCGAGCGACGCGGTGAACCTGGCCCTGGTGACCGACGCGCCGATCCTGGTCGACAGCGCACTGCTCGACGACCCGCGGGCACGCGACGCCGACCATCCGCACTGGCAGGACCTGCCAGCCGGCACGGCGGAGCTAGCGGCGGAGGCACAGCAGATGCTCAGGGCCTTTCCGCAGGCCCGGCCCTAGGAAACTGGTCTCGCGGTCGAACACCGCCGTCCGCCGTGCCCGTCACGGCGCCGTCTGCCCGGCGGTCAGCCGCCGTGCGCCAGGAATATTGTCAGCAGCAGCCAGGACACCGGAGCGACGATCAGCAGCGAGTCAAGCCGCTCCAGGACTCCGCCGTGCCCGGGCAGGAACGTGGACATGTCCTTGATCTCCAGGTCCCGCTTGATCATCGACTCGACCAGGTCACCGAGCGTGGCCGCGGAAACCGCGGCGGCGCCGAGGATCAGGCCCTGCCAGACCTTCCCGTGCAGCAGCAGAGGCAGCCCTATGGCACCTCCTGCCAGGCAGGCCACCACCGACCCGGCCAGGCCCTCCCAGGTCTTCTTCGGGCTGATCACCGGTGCCATCGGATGGCGCCCGATCACGATCCCGGCGAAGTAGCCACCGACGTCGCTGCACACCGTCACGATCGCGAACAGAAGTGTGCGGTGCGCGCCGTTGCTCTGACTCAGCATCAGCGCCACGAAGACGGCCATTGTCGGCATGTAGATCAGGGCGAAGATGCCCGCGGTGACATCGCGCAGGTAGCCGGGGGCGCCGCCGGGCAGCCGCCAGGCGAGCACGGCGATAAATGTGACCGCAAGCGCCGCGAGCGCATCCCGCGGACCTTGCCAGTAGGCCAGTGCCACCATCACCGCGCCGCCCGCGGCGACCGGGATGACCGGGATCCGGATCTGCCGGGCCCGCACGGCGCTGGTCAGCTCCCACAGCGCCACCCCGACGAGCAGCGCGACCGGAATCAGGAAGGTGACCTTGACGGTTAGCAGGGTAACGAGCACCAGCGCGCCCAGGGCCAGGCCGACCGCGATCGCGGCCGGCAGGTTACGGCCCGTGCTGATCGCCTTCCGCTCGCTCACCCGGCCCGCCCTCCCATGCGCTGGCTGGCAGCCAGGACGATCTCTTGCCCTGAGATCATCGCAGGGCAGCCAGCCAGGGCCAAACCGGCCCATCGGGGCACCGCAATCCGCTGCGGAACGCCTCAATGCGATGCAAACCTACACCTCGAGCAGCTCTGCTTCCTTGTGCTTCAGCAGCTCGTCGACCTGCGCCACGTAGGTGTGGGTAAGCTTGTCAAGCTCGCCTTCCGCGCGGCGGCCGTCGTCCTCGCCGGCCTCGCCATTCTTGACCAGCTTGTCGATGGCGTCCTTGGCGTGCCTGCGGATATTGCGGATGGAGACCCTGCCGTCCTCGGCCTTGTGCCTGGCGACCTTGATGTACTCCTTGCGCCGTTCCTCGGACAGTTCGGGGAACACAACCCGGATGATCGAGCCGTCGTTCGTCGGGTTGACCCCGAGGTCGCTATTACGGATCGCCTTGTCGATCGCCGCCAGGGATCCCTTGTCGAAAGGCTGGATAATGACCATTCGCGGCTCGGGCATATGGAACGAGGCCAGCTGGTTCACCGGAGTCGGCGTGCCGTAATACTCGGCAGTGATCTTGCCGAACATCGATGGATGCGCGCGCCCGGTGCGGATGGTAGCGAAATCCTCCTTGGCGACAGCGACAGCCTTCTCCATCTTCTCCTCGGCCTCGAGCAGGGTATCGTCGATCATCGCGGCTCCTCAGCGCCCGTTCCTGCCAACTAGCGTCCCAATCCGCTCGCCGCGCACGGCCCGGACCACGTTGCCCTGCCCCATCAGGTCGAAGACAACGATCGGCAGGTCATTGTCCATGCACAGGCTGACGGCCGTGGCGTCCATGAACTTCAGCTCACGACGCAGAACCTCACTGTAGTCAAGATGGTGGAACAAGGTGGCATCGGGCGTTTGCTGCGGATCGGCGTCGTAGACGCCGTCGACCTGGGTGCCCTTCAGCACCGCCTCGGCGCCGATCTCCAGTGCCCGCTGCGCGGCGCAGGTATCCGTCGAGAAGAACGGCGCGCCAAGGCCGGCACCGAAAATGACGACGCGACCCTTCTCCAGATGCCTGATCGCCCGCCGGGGTATGTACGGCTCCGCCACCTGGCCCATGGTGATCGCCGTCTGCACCCGCGTCTCGACGCCCAGCTTCTCCAGCACGTCCTGCAGCGCCAGGCAGTTGATGACCGTCCCGAGCATGCCCATGTAGTCGGCCCTTGCCCGGTCGATGCCGCGCTCCGACAAGGAGGCGCCGCGGAACATGTTCCCGCCGCCGACCACGGCCGCGACCTGCACGCCCATCCGGCTGGCGTCCCTGATCTCGCGGGCGATGTGCAGGACCACGTCGGGAGAGATTCCTACCCCTTCACCGCCAGCGAATGCCTCGCCGGACAGTTTCAGCACGACCCGCTGCCAGCACGGACGCTCCTCGCGCAGGTCGCTGGAGCTGTGCCCGGCGACCGGGCTCGCGCCGCTCATCACCGCACCTCCCCCGGCCGGGTGCTATCTGGCAACGCGCGCTCCCATCGCCTCGGCGGCCGCCGGGCATGAACTCAACTTGCCTGCCCGATCTGGAACCGGGCGAAGCCGCGGACCGCTGCCCCGGACCCGGCAAGCAGCTGCTTGACCGTCGTCTTGGGATCGCGGACGGACGCCTGCTCGATCAGCACGACGTCCTTGAAGAACGCGTTCAGGCGGCCCTCCACGATCTTGGGAATCGCCTGCTCGGGCTTCCCCTCGTCACGGGTCACCTGCTCGGCGATCCGGCGCTCGTTGGCGACGACGTCCTCGGGGACCTCATCGCGGGTGATGAACTGCGGCCGCATCGCGGCCACCTGGTGAGCCACATCCAGAGCCACAGCAGCGCCGGCCTCGTCGATGTCAACGAGCACGCCGAGCGTGGGCGGCAGCCCGGGGTCGGACTTGTGCAGATAGCTCACGATGTAGCCACCGCGGTACGCGGCGAACCGGCCAAGCTCCAGCTTCTCCTTAAGCGAGGCGCTGGCCTCCTCGATCAGCTCGGCGGCGGTCTGGCTCCCCCTGACCGGCAGGCCGAGCACGGCAAGCCGGTCGGCGGCGCCCGCCGCCAGCGCAGCCGCGGCGATGTCGGCCGCGACCTGCTGGAACATGTCGGTCTTCGCGACAAAGTCGGTCTCGCAGTTGAGCTCGACCAGGACCCCTGCGCTGGTGCCGTCCATAGCCGCGGTCACCAGCCCGTTGCCGGCCGTCCGACCGGCCCGCTTGCCCACGTCCTTGGCCCCCTTGATGCGCAGGGCCTCGACCGCTGCCTCGAAGTCGCCATCGGCGTCCACCAGGGCATTCTTGCAGTCGAGCATTCCGGCCCCGGTCATCTCGCGTAGCCGCTTCACGTCTGCGGTGCTGTAGTTCTCCATGTCCTCATCTTTCGCGCTCATCTCATGCTGTCCGGCGGCGAACCGGGCTTGGTCGCGCCAGGCTCGCCGCTGCCAGGTCTGGCCGACCCGCTATCGCGCAGGTCAGGCCTGGTCGCCAGCCGAATCGCCCGAGGAGGCCTCGGCAGGCGCGGCCCCTGCGGCCCCAGACTCCGCAGGCACGGCCTCCGCAGGCACGGCCTCCGCAGGCACGGCCTCCGCCGACGCGGCCTCCGCGGGCCCAGATTCCGCGGGCCCAGATTCCGCGGGCCCAGATTCCGCGGGCCCAGACTCCGCGGGCCCAGACTCCGCGGGCCTAGACTCCGCCGACGCGGCTTCGGCGACCGCGGCCGGTGCCGCGGGGCCAGCGCCGACGGCGGCGGTCTCGGCGGCATGCCTCTGAGCGGCGCTGGCCGTGCCCGCGCCATTCACGGACTTGCCCTCGAGCAGCTCGCGCTCCCACTCGGCCAGCGGCTCGGCCGCTCCCAGCTGCCCGTCCGCGGTCTGCGGCTTCTCCTCGCCCGCGGCCCGGCCCGCCCTCGCGATCAGGCCGTCAGCCACGGCGTCGGCCACGACCCTGGTCAGCAGGGCGACGCTGCGGATCGCGTCGTCGTTACCGGGGATCGGATAGTTCACCTCGTCGGGGTCGCAGTTGGTGTCCAGGATCGCGATGACCGGGATGCCCAGCTTGCGAGCCTCGCTGATCGCGATGTGCTCCTTCTTGGTGTCCACGACCCAGATCGCGCTCGGAACCCTGGCCATGTCCCTGATCCCGCCCAGCGAGCGCTCCAGCTTGTCCCGCTCGCGCCGCAGCTGAAGCAGCTCCTTCTTGGTCAGGTTGGACCCGGCCACGTCCTCGAAGTCGATCTCCTCAAGCTCCTTGAGCCGCTGCAGCCGCTTGTAGACCGTCGAGAAGTTCGTCAGCATGCCACCGAGCCAGCGCTGGTTGACGAACGGCATGCCGACCCGGCGGGCCTGCTCGGCGATCGCCTCCTGCGCCTGCTTCTTGGTGCCGACGTACAGGACCGAGCCGCCGTGCGCGACGGTCTCCTTGATGAACTCGTACGCGCGGTCGATGAACTGCAGCGACTGCTGCAAGTCGATGATGTAGATGCCGTTGCGCTCGGTGAAGATGAACCGCTTCATCTTCGGGTTCCAGCGCCGCGTCTGATGCCCGAAATGAACGCCGCTCTCCAGCAGCTGCCGCATGGTGACGACCGGAGCCATGCCGGTGTCCCCTTCCTGTCGTGCGCCGGCCCGTGGGCCCGGCGCGGTCGGTTGTTCCTGGCGCCCGAACTCACTCACCGCGGGTGACCCGCGGACCGATGAGGTGCGTTCCGCCAGGAGCCGAAGCACGACTCCTGAGCGGCTAGCGGACGCGCGAAATTCGGTCTCCGAGTGCGTAGGCGCATGCCGGATTCATCGGGGACCGCCGATCAGTCTACATCCCGCGGGCCGTGTCGCTGCTACGCGGTAACTGGCCAGCCAGCGCCGCCAGCCTCATCCCGCGGGGCCGCCAGGAGCGCCGCGGCTCACGCTCTGGGATGTGCCTGCCGGTACGCCGCCATCAGCCTGTCGATCGAGACATGGGTATAGATCTGGGTCGTCGCCAGCGACGCGTGCCCGAGCATCTCCTGAACGCTCCGCAGGTCGGCACCGCCCTCGAGCATGTGCGTGGCAGCGCTGTGCCGCAGGCCGTGCGGACCGGTATCGGGCACCGAGCCTGCCGCGCCGATCCTGGCGTGTACCACCCGGCGCGCGATCCGCTGATCAATCCGCCCGCCCCGGGCGCCGAGAAAGAGCGCAGGTCCGGACGCATCGCGGGCCAGGATCCCCCGGCCGTCGCTCAGCCACCGGTCGACCGCGGCCACCGCGGGGAGCCCGACCGGGACGACACGTTCCTTGGCGCCCTTGCCGAGCACCCGGATGGTCCGGCGGCCGGCATCGATGTCATCGATGTCGAGCCCGCACAGCTCGCCGACCCGGATCCCGGTGGCGTACAGCAGTTCCATGATCGCCGTATCCCGGAACTCCAGGGCGGCGGCGGCAGGGTCCGCCGCGTCCGGCCGCTGCCCGTCCAGGACGGCGCGCATCTGGTCAGCCGCGAGCACCCGAGGCAGATGGCGACCGGTCTTCGCGACGCCGAGCAGTGCTCCGGGATCGCGGTCAAGCCAGCCGTGCTCGTGAGCGAACGAGGTGAAGGCCCTCGCCGCGGCGGCGCGCCTGGCGATCGTTGCCCGCGACTGCCCGGCGCCATGCTGTGCGGCCAGCCAGGCTCGGATGACGGACAGGTCAAGCTCGGCGATCCTCTCGACGCCGCACATGCTGGCGTGACCCAGCATCGACCGCATGTCCCCGGCGTAGGCGCGGACGGTATGCGACGACAGGCCGCGGGCCGAGGCCAGATGCCGCTCGAACGCGGCCAGCGACCCAGCGAGCGACCGCGGCAGCGGCTCGGCGGTGAAAGCAGGTTCGGCACGCGGGCGCACCCCCCCAGTCTGCGCCGGCTAACCACTGGCATCACGCTGCCGCGCCCAGATCTAGTCGCATCGGCCAGGACCACGCCGCTGCCGCCAGCCCTGGCCGCAGCGTTCCACATGGCCGGCTGCGGCAAGCAGTCCCAGGCAGCGCAGGGCCGTGTCCAGGTCCACGCCAGCGAGCGTGGCAATGGTGGCCGGACCGCGCCCGCCTCGCTGCGACACGGCCTGGAGCACCTCGGCAGTTACCGGGTCAAGGTACTGCGCCGACACGGCTGGCTCCCGCGCTGACCCATTCGTCTCGCCGATCGGAGCAACCATCTCAAGAACGTCTCCCGCCCCGGTGACGCAGACGGCCCCCCACTCCCTGATCAGCTCGTGACAGCCGGCTGACTGCTCCGACGTGACCGGCCCCGGCACCGCCATCACCGGGCGGTTGGCCTCTCGCGCATGCCGCGCCGTGCTCAGCGCTCCGCTGCGCAGCGCCGCCTCGACGACAACGGTGCCACGGCTCAGGGCCGCGATCAACCGGTTGCGGGTGAGGAATCCCGGCCTGGTCGGCGCCTGGTCTGGCGGGCACTCGCTGACCAGCACGCCGGTCTGCGCGATCGCGCCGAACAACTCGTGATGGCCCTTCGGGTAGCCGAAGCTGAGCCCGCTTGCCAGCACGGCGACCGTGCATCCGCCCACCGCCAGCGCGCCCCGGTGCGCGCAGGCGTCGATACCGTAGGCTCCGCCTGAGATCACCGTCCAGCCTCGCACCGCCAGATCGGCCGCCAGCTCCGCGCCCACATGTGTGCCATATCCAGTGGCGGCCCGCGCACCCACCACCGACACCGAACGCAGGCACGCGAAGCGCAGGTCGGTCGCCCCGCGCAGCCACAGCACGACGGGCCGTGCGTCGCCCAGGTCATCGAGCTGCGTCGGCCACTCCGGCTCGCCCGGACACGCCAGCCTCAGCCCGCCGCGCTCCCATCCGGCCAGCCTGGCCGGAGTCGGAACGTCGCCGAGCCGGGTCCGCCACCGGCTCATGGCGCGGCCAAGGCCGGGCCCACCCGAGCTTGCGGCCGGGAGCGCCGCACGCGGATCGCCGCCTGACGACAGGGCAGCGAGTACCTCCGCCGGGCCGCACGACCGCAGCAGGGCGCCAAGCGCGGGGTCGCCGGGATCGGCCAGGAAGCTCAGCGCCGCCCTGGCCTGCCGTTCCTGCTCGGATACGGCACTCACGCCCGAACCGCCTCAGCATCCACCAGCACCACCTCCGGTACTGACGATGGCGCAGCCGCACGGCGATCCGCTGCCCGCGAACTCCTGCTGTGGATAACAGCGGCGGACCCTGCGTCGCCTGTGGATACGGCCGCCAGGCTGTCAGCCCGACGTGCTAGTGCTGGCCGCCTGCTGCCGGGCGCCGAACGGACCGGAGCCCGCCGTCCCGCGAGACCCGCCGCCGGCGCCCGCGACAGCAGCCGGCCGGACCCGCCCGGTCGGCAACACGGACCGTAACGCCAGGCAAGCGGTCCGCTAGCGCGGCGGGACCGTCAACGGATTGCTCGCGCCGCGGCCGTGCGTCACCGTGGCCAGCAGCACGATCCGGTAGACCCGCGACCGCGGCCTGGGTCTGATCAGGAACGCCGCCTGACCGCCGCGGTGCAGCCGGTGCTCTCGCACGCTCAGCCAGGCGCCCCTGTACCAGATCTGCAGTACCACCGCATCGCCGGGATCCGCGAGCGGGCTGCTGGCGGTCAGCACGTCGGCGTGCCTGTGCGGCCCGACGGCGAGGCGTGCCGAGACGGATGGCAGGACGATGACGAGCACCGGCTTGCTCTGCGCGCCGTCCGGGCCGGTGAGCTGGAACGCTGCGTTCGCGGTCAGATCAGCGGTCACCAGGACGGCACGGCCTCGGGCCCCGGTCGTGCCGCGAGCGGCCAGGTGCCAGCCCGGTCGGCCCGCCGTTCGCTCTAGCAGGCTGAGCGTCGCGCTCCGGATGAACTGGCCCCGCCTGGTCAGCCGCCCGGTGAATACCTCGCCCGCGCCCGCCACGATCTGGCTGTGCTGGACCGTGAGTGTCAGGCTGCCAGGCCCGGGCGCGGCCCCCGAGCTGGAAGCGCTCGGCCGCGGCGTGGGCGGCGACGTGTGCCCGATCGACCGCAGCGGACTGGGAGTCGGCGAGGCGCTGGGCAGAGCGGACCTGCCCAGCTGCGGGCGGCCGGACGGCGGACGGCTGCGTGAGATGTCAGGGACGCCGGCGAAGCCGAGCACCCGGTACGCCACGTGCTGGACCGGCGCTGGCAGCACCGCGTCGTACGCTGCGCCGGCGAACGCGCCGGCCAGGACGACAGTGACGGCAGCCGCCAGTCGCGCGGCCCGGCGGGCATAGAAGCCTGGCGCGGGCCGACTCGGGCCAGCGGAAGCCGACCGATGGTTCGCCCGGAACATCGCCAGCGCGGCACTCTCTCCGGTCAGCTCGTCGGGGGTCGGGCCGGCGGTCAGCATCCCCAGCAGCCGGTCAAGCCCAGGATCGCTGGGCACGAAGCCATCCGGCGGGTCAGCGTTCACCGAGCCCACCTCCTCGGCGCCAGGAGGCACGGATCGGCGGCAGGTCCGTGCTGGCCCTGATCGGCGGCCAGCGCCTGGACCCGGGGATCGGCAGCGAGTGCCCGAAGGCCGCGGTGCAGGGCCACTCGCACCGCGCCGGGAGACTTGCCGAGGATGTCGGCCGCGGCGGTGGTGTCCAGGCCAGCGATCATGCGCAGCGCGACCGCCTCCGCCTGATCCCGCGAGAGGCCATCGAGCAGCGAGATCGCCTTCCTGACCGACATGCCGTCGAGCACCTGATCCTCAACCATCTGCTCGTCGGCCACGCGCTCGAGAACATCGGCAACGGGGCGGACGCGCCGCCGCTTCCCGGCCCGCGCGGCATCGATCGCCCGATTCCGGCCGACACTGAACAGCCAGCGCCGGAAGCCATCCTCGCCGCCCTCGAACTTGTGCAGGTCGCGAACTACCTGCAGCCAGGTCTCGCTTGCCACGTCATCGGGGTCATCGCAGCCGAGCACGCGCAGGTAGCGCAGCAGACGCGGCTGAAGTGCTCGCCACAGCTCGATGAATCCGGCCTCATCTCCCGATTGAGCCCGGGTGAGCGCCGCGTCCAGGCCGCAAGTCTGCATCGCCATCGCGTCAGCAAGGGTCTCACACTGGCGGGCCGGGCATGCCCGGCCGTTACGTTCTCCGCTCCGGCTAGCCCAGCCCGCCGGCGTGCGATCCCCTGTTGCGCTAGGCCCGCGCCCTGACGACAACCACCCGGCTGCGAGTCGGGCTGAAGTTCAGGGTTCCCTTGAAGACCAGCACATAGCGAGCGTTCAGCTTCGGGCTGACCACGAACGCGACTTCACCGTGCCGGCGAGTGACTTCCTTTCGCACCACGACCCACGGGCCGCCGGGCGTCTTGCGGTCCAGGAAGACGATCTTGCCCGCCAGCGGAACTCGGTGCGACCTCAGATCCCCGACGATCACCGCGACGTGCCTGTGGTGCAGGATCGCGGGCACCTTCGCGATCGACAGGTGCGTGGGCAGCCGCCGCACGTGCGCGGCGGCATCGGCGGCACCGGCCGTCGCCACCGCTCCGGTGACGGCAATGACCGCCGCGGCGGCGACCGATCCGGCTCGGGCCAGTAGGGATGCGCGCATTGCTCTCCTTCGGTTGGGCCTCAGACCAAGAGGCTGCATGACAACACCGGCTACAGCGATGCAGAACGACCGTCCGTTACTCAGCCGGTGAGCGTCCCGATGCCCGCCTGGCTCACGACCATGACGACGGCCCGGCGCCTTGCCGCGATCCCCGGCGCCGGGCCGATGCCGTGGCGGCTACCGAGGTGTCCCCAGCCACAGCCCGAGCGCGTAGCCGACCTCGGCGGCACCAGGACGCTGGATCGCGGCGAGGTCGGCGAGCGTCCACGAGAGCCGGATCACGCGGTCGGCACCGCGGGCGCTGATCCTGCCGAGGTCCATCGCTCGCTCAAGCGGCGCCAGCGCCGCGGCATCGGGAGCGTATTTACGCCGCAGCTCACTGCCCGGGATCTGGGCATTCAGCCGCCATGGTGTCCCTGCGAGCCTGGCGGCCGCCCGGTCCCGCGCCTGGCGGACCCGCCCGGCCACCACCGCGCTCGGCTCGGTGAAGGTCCGATCGCTGAGCAGTTCAGAGCGCCGGACCGGCAGGAACTCGATCTTCGCGTCGACCCGGTCAAGCAGCGGACCTGACAGCCGCGACAGGTACCTCCTGCGGGCCAGCGGCGTGCAGCTGCAGGCAGCACGCCCGGTTCCAGCAGTCGCCGCGCCGGCGCAGGGGCATGGGTTCGCCGCCAGGATCAGCGTGAACCTGGCCGGGAAACGGGCGGTGACGCCTGCCCGTGCCACCAGAACCTCGCCAGACTCCAGCGGCTGGCGAAGGCCGTCGAGAACATCCCGTGAGAACTCGGGCGCCTCGTCAAGGAAGAGGCAGCCGTGATGTGCGAGCGAGGCGGCACCCGGCCGGATGACGCCGCTGCCGCCACCCACGATCGCCGCCCTGGTGGCCGTGTGATGCGGGGCGCAGAACGGCGGCTCGACCACGAGCGGCCGGCCCGGCAGCAGTGTCCCGGCGACCGAGTGGATGGCGCTGACTTCGAGCGCGGCGGCTGGCTCAAGCCGGGGCAGCACGGTCGGGATGCGCTCGGCGAGCATCGTCTTGCCGACCCCAGGCGGCCCGAGAAGCATCAGATGATGACCGCCGGCGGCGCAGATCTCCGCGGCCCGTCTCGCGACCGGCTGGCCGACCAGATCGGCTAGATCCTTGCCTCCACCCGGTCCGAGGCCTGTCCCGCTGCTCTCAGCCGCTCCCTGGAATGCCGCGGTGACATCCCGGCCCGGCTCGAGTATGGTCACCGCGTCGCAGTCGCTGGCCACGCTGGCATCGCGGAGCCACGCGGTCATCGCCGCCAGGCTAGGCACCGAGATCACCTTCAGCTCGGAGACCAGAGCGGCCTCGGGCGCGTTCTCCGCCGGGACAGCGACGGCGCCGAAGCCGGCTGCCGCCGCCGCGGCAGCCGCGGGCAGCACGCCGGGGACAGGGCGCACCCTGCCGTCCAGACCAAGCTCGCCAAGCAGCACCAGGCCGCGCAGCCTGGCCGCGGGGACGGCGCCAGCCGCAGCGAGAATGGCCACCGCCATGCCCAGGTCGAATCCGCTTCCGCGCTTGGGCAGGCTCGCCGGGGACAGGCCGACCGTGATCCGGCGATGCGGCCAGCATTCGCCGCTGTTCACGATGGCCGATCTGATCCGGTCTCGCGCCTCGCGGAGCGCCGTGTCGGGCAGTCCGACAAGAAGCAGCGCGACCAGCCCGTTCTCGATGTCCGCCTCGATCTCGACCGGGTGGCCGCGCACGCCGACCAGCGCCATCGCGTGCGCACGGGCGAGCGCCACCTACCCCACCCCGCGAATATGCTCGACCTGGAATTCTCCGGCCGGTGACCTGAGCACGCCGACCACGTCGACCCGCAGCTCGTCGAAGATCACGCCGTGGGCGAGGACCCAGTGCACGGCGAGCCGCCGGAGCCGTCTTCGTTTCTGCCAGGTAACCGCCTCGATCGGCGTTCCGAATCGCACGCCAGACCGGGTCTTCACCTCGCAGGCGACCAGCACCCGCTGCTCCGCCGCGACGATGTCGATCTCACCCTCGGCGCATCGGTAGTTCCTGTCCAGGATCCGCAGGCCCGCATGCCGCAGGTAGTCCACAGCCGCCTGCTCGCCCTGCCTGCCCAGGATGTCCTTGGGATGCACGCGCACCACCTCCGGCATCGACGGTGCGCCAGAACCGCAGGGTGCCGCGATCGCGAATACGCCCCTGTGGACTAGCTGCGAATTACGCGCCGCGAGCTGTGGATACCCGGCTCAGGATGTCGGCACGATCTGGTCTAATAGCGCGGCAAACCGCACGGCGATGACTCCGCCGCTGTCGTCGGTCAGGACTCCTCGGGAAGCTGCAGATCGCTCTTGGCGAGCTCCTCGATGTTGACGTCCTTGAACGTCACTACCTTGACGTTCTTCACGAACCTGGCCGGACGGTACATGTCCCAGACCCACGCGTCGTGCATCGTGACCTCGAAGAACACCTCGCCGTTGTCGGCGGTCCTGACATTGAGATCCACGTCATTGGTCAGGTAGAACCTGCGCTCCGTCTCGACTACGTGCGTAAAGAGCCCGACGACATCGCGGTATTCGCGGTAGAGCTGGAGCTCCATCTCGGTCTCGTACTTCTCGAGATCCTCCGCGCTCATGACACCCCCTCCGGTGAGCCGTGGGGCACGTGGCCAGCCGAGCCGTTACTCCGTCCGGGCGCGACCGTCAACGAACCAGCGATGAACTCAACGATAGGACCATCGCGGCGAACGTCCAGTGCCGAGAAGCCGTTCGCAGCCGGATCGAGGACGCGGCCTGGCCCCGGCATCCCGCCTTCCGCCGGCGATGTCCCGCCATCACCGTCATCACACGGAACCCAGTCGCACTCCGCGCCCAGGCTGTCGACCGGCGGAACCGCGCCGTCCAGCCTGGATACGTTCACGAACGACCGACGGTGCACCGGGCTCGGGCCGTGCGCGGCGAGCGCGGCCATGTGCCCCGCGGTGGAGTACCCCTTGTGCCGCGCGAAGCCGTACTCCGGGTACTGCGCGTGGAGCGTTCTCATGATCCGATCCCTGGTCACCTTGGCCACGATGGACGCAGCGGCTACGCAGGCGGCGACCTGGTCGCCCTTCCACATCGCCAGGGCGGGCACGGCGAGGCCTGGCACCTCGAAACCATCGGTCAGGGCGTAGCCAGGGCTGGTCTCCAGGCCGGCCAGAGCGCGCCGCATGCCGGCCACATTGCACACGTGCAGGCCAAGCCGGTCGATCTCGCCAGGGCCGATCACGACCACATGCCAGGCCAGCGCCGACCGCACGATCTGCTGATAGGCCGCTTCCCTGGCCCGAGCCGTCAAAGCCTTGGAGTCGGCGAGCGCGGTGCTGGCGTCGCCGGTCCACCGATCGAGCGCGACCGCCGCCACCACCAGCGGTCCGGCGCAGGCGCCCCTGCCAGCCTCGTCGATCCCGGCGACCGGCCCGAGGCCAGCCCGCACGAGCACGCGCTCATAGCTGGTCAGTCCTGAGCCGCGCCGGGGCGTGTAGCCGACCGGCCGCCTGACCCCGGCAGTGCCAACCACAGCCGCGCCGACCCCGGCAGTGCCGACCCCGGCCGCGCCGACCCCGGCAGTGCTGATTCCGGGAGGGCCGCCCCCCGCAGAGCCGGCACTGGCCGGGCTTCCCGCATCCGGGAAGGCACCGGTCCGGGGTGAGTCGCCGGAGCCAGCGCCGAGCATGCCCGCGCTGGCACTCGTGCTAGCAGTGCTGACGTCCGTCACGCGGGCCGCTGCCGTCCGCATGGCGTCACCGCAGCCGCGGCCGACGGCTGTCCCGCCTGCGGCAAGCCCGCAGCCGCAACCGCCGCCTGATAAGCGTCAGCGGCGCCACGGCAGCGAGCCCCATTCCCAGCGGCAGGTACGGAGCGGACGGCCGGACCTGCAATGTCCCGCCAGCGATGGCCGGCCCAGGCCCGGCCGACCCGGCCGCCTGACTCAGCCCAGCCTGATTGAACGTTGACGGAACCGGCAGGATCCTGATCCTGCTCGGCGGCCACACGATCAGGAATGCCCGGCCGATTACCTTGGACTCGGGGATCGTCCCGTCGCGGTCGTACGGGACGCAGGTAACCCCTGGATCGGCGTATCCGCAGTCGTGCAGGCGGGAATCGGCGGACTCGGGACGGTTGTCTCCCATGACCCAGAGGCGGCCAGGCGGTACCACGACATCGAACCTGCCGTGGGACGGCTGCGCGCCCGGAATCAGATACGACCCTTCGTGCAGCGGCACTCCGTTGACGGTAATCAGGCCCTGGGAGTTGCAGCAGATCACGCGATCACCGGGGATCCCGATCACCCGCTTGATGTAGTCGGTCTGCCCAGGCACAGTCCCGAACAGGCCGGCGATCGAATGGAACAGGGCGCCGAGGGTCGCGTCATAGACGCGCACCAGCGGGTTGCCACTCTGCGGGTGCGAGGTAGCCGGGGGATTCCACGAGCCCTGACCGCTGAAGACCACAATGTCGCCCCGGCCGATCGGCCGGATGTCGTATACGAGCTTGTTCACCAGGACCTTGTCGCCGATCAGCAGCGTGTTCTCCATCGAGCCAGACGGGATGAAGAACGGCTGCACCACGAACGTCTTGATCAGCAGCGCGATGGTCAGCGCAACCGCGAAAAGCACTACCATTTCCGTCAGGAAAGACAGGCGCCCGCGGCGCTTCCCCGACCTGCGCCTGCGCCTGGCCTTGCCGCCTTGCTCATTGCCCGGTTGGTCCAGCTGCGGCACCGCTTCGGTGACGGAATCGTCCTGCCCGCCCCCGGCAGCATCGCCGTGGGTGGCCAGCACCTCGTCGTGCGTGCGCTGCTCGTCGCTCATCATCACCATCCAGCCTAGCGGCCACCCGGCCGACCAGGCGGCCGTAGCGGCGGCCGGGCAGGATCCGCGCCGGCAGCGGAAAACGGGGATACGCCAGCAGCCTCTGGGCAACATTCGACCCGACCACAGGAACGGCAGCCTACCGTCAGGTCGCCGCATACCCGACGCTGGCAAGAGCATGACTGGCCAAGGATGGCAGGCAGGCGATGCACCGGGCGTCTCTTGCTGATCCGCGCCCCGCAGCCTCCAGCCTGGCCGGACCACGCCTGGCGGGTCCAGGCCGAGCAGTGGGCCCTAGCCGGGGAACGCTGAACCGCGAAGCGGGTCAACCCGCTGCTGGCCCAGCCGCGGGTCAGACATCGACCAGGCTTGTCAGGCATGCGGCGCTGCGTTGTCGCCAGCAGCCGAGACTAGCGCGCCGGGTCCCTGCGCTCCTTGATCCTCGCGGCCTTGCCCCGCAGCGAGCGAAGGTAGTAAAGCTTGGCCCGGCGGACCCGGCCTCGCGTCACGACTTCGATCATGTCGATCGCCGGCGTGTGCACGGGGAAGGTCCGCTCGACACCTACGCCGTAGCTGACCTTGCGCACGGTGAAAGTCTCGCGCGCACCGCCGCCCTGGCGACGGATGACAATGCCCTGGAACACCTGGATCCTGGAACGGTTGCCCTCCTTGACCCTGACATGCACCTTCAGGGTGTCGCCGGGCCGGAAGGCCGGAACGTCGGATCGGATCTGTGCCTGCTCAAGCTCGGCAATCGCGGTGTGCATCGCTTCGTAGTCCTCGGTTGTCATCACGCGCACGCCTGCGAACGCGCATCTGTGGTCTGGTCGCTGCTGAGGAGCGCGACCGTGCCCCGCGCGACTGCGGCCGGCTGCGGGGCAATGGCTTTCAGTGTGCCACATCTTCTCCGCTGACCGTGAAACCGGCCTCAGATAGCACGTGCCGGTCCTGGTCGCTCAAGGCCGGCCAGTTCAGCCTGGCGATCAGATCAGGCCGGTTCCGCGCGGTACGGCTGAGCGCATTGTCCCGGCGCCAGCGGGCGATGGCCCCGTGATCCCCGGAGATCAGTACTTGCGGAACCTCAAGACCCCGCCAGGCTCGGGGACGGGTGTAGGCGGGCCCCTCAACCAGCCCGCTCATCGGGCCATCTCCAGCACCGAACGAGTCATCTGGGGCGGACTCGGCATTCCCGAGCACGCCAGGTAGCAGCCGGCAGATCGCCTCGATCATCACCAGGACCGCAGGCTCACCGCCAGCCAGCACATAGTCGCCGATGGTGACCTCGCGCACCTGCATCTGGCGACGCGCGTAGTCGGCTACCCGGTCGTCGATGCCCTCGTACCTGCCGCAGGCGAAGATCAGGTGCCCGGCACCGGCCAGCTCGACCGCCATCGCCTGGGTGAACACCTCACCAGCTGGTGTGGGCACGATCAGCCGCGGCGATGACCGGGGCTCCGGGCCTTCTTCCGGCTCCAGCCCGGCACGAGAACCGGCGGCCCCGATCGCCGAGCCCGGCCCAGCCGCAGGGCCGGTGGTCCCGATCGCCGAGCCCGGCCCCGCCGCACGGCCGGTGGCCCCGTGCGCGGAGCGCGGCCCCGCCGCGGGAGCCCCTGCGGCAGGAGCGCCCTCAGCGTCCGGTCTTCCCTCAGCCACATTGCGGCCCGTTATCGCGTCCAGCGCCTCGCCCCACGGCTCAGGCTTCATCACCATCCCTGGCCCGCCGCCGAACGGCGTGTCATCCACAGTCCGGTGCGGGTCGTGCGCCCAGGAGCGCAGATCATGCACGCCGAAGACGATGTCGCCGCGCTGCGCCGCCTTGCCGATCAGCGAGACCCCGAGCGGGCCGAAATACTCAGGGAAGATCGTGATGATATCGATGCGCAGCGTCGGCCTCCTCCGGTTCCATGATCCGCCGCTCACCCGACCTCTGGCCTGGTGAATGCGCGGATTGAGCTCGATTTTTCACTATGAATACGCGGTTCCACTCGGGTCTCTGCGCCGCGGGGCTAGAGTGCCGCATCCGGGTCTAGCAGCCCGGCCGGCGGGTCGATTACTAGTCGGCCGGCCGCGATATCGACCTCCGGGACGATCGGCGCCACGAAGGGCACAAGTATCTCAGTGCCGGATCGGGCCCCGGCACCGGCGATGACCAGCAGATCCTGGCCATGATGGAGCACGTCGGCGACCACGCCCACCGGCTCGCCCGAGACGGTCAGCACCTCCAGCCCGATCAGCTGGTGATCGTAATACTCATCGGGGTCACCGGGCGCGGGGACGTCGGCCGAGTCGATGACCAGCACGATGCCCCGCAGTTCCTCGGCGGCTTCCCGGTCCTGGCAGTTGCCGAACCTGACCAGCAGCCGACCCGAGTGCCATCGCGATGCCGACACCGTCAGCGGGCCGCGGCTGGCCGGATCCGTCGCCAGCACCGAACCCGTGGCGAAGCGGCGATCCGGGTCGTCGGTCCGCACCTCGACGGCGACCTCACCGTGCAGGCCATGCGGTCGCCCGACCCTGCCTACGACCAGCTGCATGCCCGGCTAGCGGATCTCGTCGGCGTCCAGCAGATCCACGCGAACATAGGAATCGCCCGCCAGGGAGCCCATCACCGTCCGCAGTGCCCTCGCTGTCCGCCCGCCCCGCCCGATGACCTTTCCCAGGTCATCGGGATGCACGCGCACCTGAAGCACCCGGCCCCGGCGCAGGTTACGACTGGACACCCGGACATCGTCGGGATAGTCGACGATGCCCTTCACCAGGTGCTCGAGTGCCTCTTCGAGCACGTCAATCTCCGCTCCCCGGCTTGGCCGCGGCCTCGCCACCGGCGGCCGCGACGGCAGCCTGGGAGTCGGCCGCGCCCGCGTCGGCGGTCGCCTCGGGTTGGGCCGGAGCATCCGACTCCTGGCCCTCAGGCTTGCCCGCCTCGGGCCCGCCGGCCCCAGGCTTGCCGGCCCCAGGCTTGCCGGCCCCAGGCTTGCCGGCCTCAGGCTTGCCGGCCTCGGGCCCGCTGCCCTCAGACTTGGCGGCCTCAGGCCCGCCCGCCGCGGACTTGGCGGCCTCAGGCTTGGCGGTCTCAGACTTGGCGGCCTCGGGCCCGCCGACCTCGGACTTGGCGGCCTCAGGCCCGCCCGCCGCGGACTTGGCGGCCTCAGGCTTGCCGGTCTCTGCCTTGCCGGTCTCTGCCTTGGCGGCCTCGGACTTGGCGGCCTCGGACTTGGCAGCCTCGGACTTGGCAGCTTCTGCCTTGGCAGCTTCTGCCTTGGCTGGCCTGGCCGGCTTCTCCGCCTTGCCGTCACCGGCCTTGCCGTCACCGGCCTTGCCGTC
>Ga0209415_10003435_pt1 | contig 29447 bp, 28 predicted proteins | sample PeaSoiSIISIP2007_FD_187696 | JGI IMG/M metagenome (GOLD analysis project Ga0209415, IMG submission 187696) | Peat soil microbial communities from Weissenstadt, Germany - SII-SIP-2007 (SPAdes) (version 2) | ecosystem: Environmental > Terrestrial > Soil > Wetlands > Peat | place: Germany...
ACTCAAAGCAGCGGCTGGCGCCGAATTGATCGAATATCCGAAGAGGAGAATTGGTAGGGGCGGTGGGGATCGAACCCACGACCAACGGCTTAAAAGGCCGCTGCTCTACCACTGAGCTACGCCCCTGTGGCGTGTGCGTTTATCTTACCTGAAAATTGGCAATGAAGACGCTTCTCAGGGCTGGTCGCAGCGGTCGCGCTGATCCGCGCGCTGTTCGTGATTTCGCAGCGGCACGATAACTTGCTGCTGTCCGGACATAATCGTAGAGGCCGTGTCGTGTCTTTCTAGCGGGCGGCGGGGTTGGCGCGGGGGCGCTTGCGTTTCCATTCATAATCTTTGCGGAGCTTTTCTTTGTGCTTCTTGAGCTGGCCTTCGAGTTCAGAGAAGGCGGCGCGGACGCTGGCGGGGGCGTCGGGGGCGATGGCGCTGGCGTGCAGAGTACCGGTGGGCAGCACGAGATTTACCGCGAAATTGAAATCGGAGCGGCGCGGGCGAAGCTCGAGATCGCCGTGCAATTGCACGAGATCAGGCGCGTAACGCTTGAGCAGCTTTTCGAGTTTCGCGACATGGCGTGCCACAACTTCCTCGACCGCCTCCCGGACATCCGCTTGAATGCGGCTGAAGGACATTTTCATCGAAGCACCTTGATGGAAGGATTGAATGACCGGCTGGAAAGCGAAGCCGCATGAAACTCATCGCAAATTCAGCATAGCAAGGCCCCGAGTTGGATTCAACGGCGCAGTGCATTTGCGGAACTCATCGCACTGCGATTTGACAGGCGCTTCGACGGCGACATAGGCTGGGCGCGCGTTACCATTGAACGATGGCCCGCCAATCACAACGCGACGTGCCGGCATCGCACCGGGTGCTTGTGGGCCCGGCGGGATGGTCTTATGCCGATTGGAAAAGCATCGTGTATCCAGCGCGGCGGGAGCGCGGCTTCCGCGAGGCGGCGTATCTTTCGCAGTTCTTCGACACAATCGAGATCAATACTTCGTTCTACCAGCCTCCGAAGCCCGACATGTGCCGCTTGTGGATCGAGCACGTGGCCGCAAATCCGCGATTTCTTTTCAGCGCGAAGCTGTGGCAGAAATTCACGCACGAAACCAACGCGGGCGCAGCCGACGTTGCCGCGGTGCGCGAGGGATTCGACGTGTTGGCGGAAGCGGGACGGCTCGGCGCGGTGCTGATGCAGTTCCCTTTTTCGTTTCACAATACGCCTGAAAATCTCGCGCGGCTAGAAGCACTGGCAAAAGAATTCGGCGCTTATTCGCTGGTGGCGGAAGTACGCCATTCTAGCTGGATGCAGAAATCGTTCTTCGAATGGTTGCGCGAGAGCGGCGTGGGCTTCTGCAATATCGACCAACCGGTGATCGGCAAATCCATGAAACCTACCGAGCGTACTACTTCTCCCGTCGCGTACGTCCGACTACACGGCCGCCGCTACGATACCTGGTTCAGTGATGATCCGGCCACGCCTCCCTCGGAGCGATACAACTACCTCTACTCTGAAGAAGAGCTCGCGCCCTGGACCGAGCGCATCCGCCACACAAGCGAACACGCCGAGAAGACGTTCGTGATCACCAACAATCACTTTGAAGGCAAGGGCGTGGTGAACGCGTTAGAGCTGATTCATTTGCTGACCGGCGGCAAGGTGGATGTGCCCGAGCCGCTCCGCCATCATTATCCCCGCTTGGAAAAAATTGCCGACGCGCCATCGAAGGAACCCACGCTGTTTCCTGTTTGAGTTCGTAGCGCCGGCAGCTTGCCGGCGATTATGTTAGGGAGCTCCGCCGCAGAAAAACGCCGGCTGGCAGCCGGCGCTACGCCGTTCTTACTTCTTGAACAAATCTTCGAAAGCCTTGCGGGCGCCGTGGGATGTGTTCGGCGAAATGGGCGCCGAAGGAGCGGCGGGCGTGGCGTAAGCTGCGGGCGACGTATCCTTCTCGATCGTCACGCGCAAATCGAAGAACGTGCACTCGTTGCGCGCGTCTTTCTTCGCGATGCGCTCGGGAATCGGCTGCGTGCATTCAAACTGCGCGGCCGTATCAAAGTGGCGGCACTGTTTGCAGGAGTGCATCTCGAGTCCGCACTTGGGGCATTGGCCATTGGGATCGAAGCCGGGCTGCAGCACCGCGCCGCAGTTCGAACAGCGGGCGCGGGAAACGCTGCCCACCATGCGCGGCGTGCGCGGGCCGAGCTGATCCTGCCTCGGACGCGGCTCGGCCGGGCGGTGCTCCTGCTTCTTCTTCGCTTCGCCGCGCTCCTGATAACCCTTCTGCTTATACTTCCGCTCCATGGAGGGACCTCCGGGGGAAACCCCATCATACTCCGAATCTAGACGTGCAACCGGCAAATCGCCGGTCCGATTGAACTTGTAACTTGAACGCCACTAACCGCGATGCGCGCAGCCGCGGCTGTTGGCCATCGCGTTTCCGCAATCACGCGCGGCCAGTGCCATTGCGAGCCCAGCGGGCGCTGAAACCTTCGGCGGGCAAATCCGGCTGCAAGAAACTCCGCGGAGTTCCTGCCGCTGCGAGGACTGCTTCGGCCGCGATGTAGCCGCTGCGCACCGCGCCTTCCATCGTCGCGGGCCAGCCCGTGCGCGTCCAGTCGCCCGCGAGAAACAGATTTTCGATGCCGCAGCGCGGGCCGGGACGCCACTGATCGGAGCCGGGCTCGGGCGAGAACGTCGCAGCGATTTCTTTGATCACCGTGGATTTCACGAGCTTGGCGTCGCGAGCGGCGGGGAGAACTTCGCGCACTTCGCGCAGGGCAAGATCGGTGATCTCCTGGCGCGAGCGGTTCACCAGATCATAGGACGCGCTGACCACCAGTTGCAAGTATTGCCCGCCATCGTTCTTGGACGCGCCGGCTGCCGAATTGTTTTGCGGCGCCTCGGCGTAAAGAAGCGTCTTATTAAAGATCCACTGCACGGTGTGATCGAGAAGCGTGAGGAACGGCTCCTTCATCACCGGCCTGTCGAACCAAAAATGTATTCCCGTAATCGGCGAATCGTGCAAGTGGTGCAGGCCCGCGAACGCCGGATCGGATTCGGCGAGCGTCGGGCCAAGCAACTCGAGCAACGCGGATTGCGGCACAGCGAAAACGAACGCATCGCCGGCAATCTCCGCGCTTTCATCGAAAACGAGGCTTCGCACTCTCTGTCCGTCCATGCGAAAACCGCGCAACGTCGCTCGAAACCTCACTTCTCCGCCCCGCTTCTCGATCGCCATGCGGCAACCGTCATAAAGCTCCGCGAGCGGCACTGCCGGAATCCCGACGCGGAATCCTTCGCGATTCGCGAGAAATGCTTTCCAAAAAACATCGATTCCGTAGCGCGCGTCGGTGCGCGCCAGTTCTTCATCGAGCGCGCTCACCAGCACCACGCGCCAGAATCTTTCAATCGCCGGCGCGGTCTGCCCCATGCGATGCAGCCAATCGAGCATCGAATTGCCCTCGACGCCCGGCGGATGTCCGCCGGATCGCGCAATCGCCAGCATCGCCCGCCCGATTCCCGCTTTGTCCGACCACGAGAGCGCCGTGAAGCGCAAAAACGAAAGCGCCATGTGAAACGGCGGCGCGAACAAAAACGAGCCGATCGAATACCGCCGCCCGCGTGCATCGGCGAAGTACAGATGATCGTAATAGCGAATGCGATCGGCCGAGCCCACGCGACGATAGAAATCCGCAAGATTCGTACAGCAGCCGAGCGTGACGTGCTGGCAATTATCCACGTGGCTGCCATCGGGAAGCAGATACGACGTTGCGCGTCCGCCGAGATACGGCCGCTTCTCGAACAGCCGCACGCGCACGCCGGCTTCAGCCAGCGCGACGGCCGCCGACAGCCCCGCCAGCCCCCCGCCGATCACGTTCACACATTCGTTGGACATAATGAGGGTCGCGCCAGCCGAGCCGCGCTCGCGCGAGAATCCAGACCTTTTCTGCTGAGGATAGCCGGGCCGGCGGCGCAGCCAGCACATCATAGCGGCGCAGCTCGATCTTTTCGAGAATGCCTGCATAGATGCGCGCCATGGCCCAGAGCGCCGCGCGGCTGTCGTCTTCGATCAGATCGAGAAGCGCCCAGCCTTCGGCATAAAACTTCCAGGCGCGTTCGGCCTGGAAGCGAATCAAATCGGCGAACCGCGAGCCGGCGTTCGCTCGCCGCAAGTCGCGGGCATCGCAGCCGAAGCGCGCCATATCATCGAGCGGCAAATAGATGCGCCCCATGGCGAAATCTTTCGGCACATCGCGAAGAATATTCGTGAGCTGAAACGCAATGCCCAGCCGCTCCGCCAGTTCCGGCGCGCGAGGTTCCGTGAATCCGAAAACGTGAACGCAGCACAGGCCGACGGTGCCGGCCACGCGGTAGCAATACTCGCGCAGGCGATCAAACGTCTCGTAAACGCTAACGGTCAGGTCCATCTCCGCGCCGGAAATCAAATCGTGCAAGTAGCGCGAAGGAATGTTGTAGCGCTCAGCCGTATCGCGAAACGCCGGCCAGACCGGCGATGCGGAAGTTTCACCGGCGAGCGCGCGATCCATCTCGGCCCGGCGCTCGGCCAGGCCGCGCTGTTTGACGGCAATTTCTCCCGGCTCGTCCGAGATGTCATCCACTTCACGCATGAAAGCATAAAGCGCGCAAAGGGCGTCGCGCTTGGCCGGAGGCAGCAGGCGAAAGCCGTAGTAGAAATTGCGCGCCGCGGATCGCGCGAGATTGCGGCAATGGTCGTAGGATGCCGCAACGGAGACTTTCTCAGGCATGGCGTCCCGCAAGCGATGACGCGCTGTCAACCCCGCTGCCCGTGCCGCCGTTCGCGGCACCATTCCCGCCGCCGTTCGATCTGCCGTCAGAATTATCGGGCGGCGCGGAGGGTAACAACCAGGTGAAGCAGCGGTCGAGAAGCGCGCGGCCGAGCAGTTGCATCTGCGTGGCGCGGCTAATTTCCGGCCGGTGATGCAGCGTGTTATAGCCGATGGCTTCGATGCGATCGAGAACCGCCAGCCCTCCGCGCGAGAACAACTCGACATCCACGCGCAGCGATGCCGAAACGCGCCCGGCGAGCGGTGCACCAGCCGCAAAAAGCGTACGCGTCCGCGCAATCAGCGCCTGCATCACCTTGGCGTAACGCTCATCAAAATTACGCGCAAACAGATCCTCGGGTCCGAGCCCCTTCTCTCGCAGCAAATCGAGCGGAATATAAATCCGGTCTTTATCGAGATCGCGAGCAACATCCTGCCAGAAATTCGCGAGCTGCAACGCAGTGCAGGTTGCGTCGGCAAGAGCCTGCCGCTCCGCATCGCGATAGCCTGTGAGATAAAGCACGAGCCGGCCGACCGGATTCGCGGAGTAGCGGCAATAATCGAGCACGCCGCCCCAATTCTCGTAGCGATGCACGCGCTGATCCTGCCGGAAAGCGATGAGCAGATCGCGAAACGGCTCGATCGGAATATCGAGGGCTGTCACGGTCTCCGCCAGCGCAACGAACACCGGATGTGAAGGATGCCCGGCATAAGTCCGCTGCAGTTCCTCATCCCACGCATCGAGCAGCTTCAGCGCCGTCTTCGGATTGGGCACTTCATCGCCGAGATCATCGGCCCAACGGCAGTACGCGTAGACATTATAGAAATGCTGGTGCAACCGCCGCGGCAAAAGCCAGGACACCACGTTGAAATTCTCGTAGTGGTGCGTCGCAAGCCACCGCGTATAGTGGCGCGCCTCTTCGGGAGCACAGCCCGCGCTCGGCAGGTTGCGCGCGATCTCAAGAACCGGATTCTCTTGCATGGAAGCCGTTTGTGGGGACAAGCCTACGGAATAACAGCAGTCTTCAATTCGCCGTTGCGATTCTTCATCCGCTCGAAAACTCGCGGCAGATCGTCGAGCGCCACCTCGCCGGTGACGAAATTTCCGGCAGTCACTTCCCCGCGCGCGATAGTGTCGAGCGCCTCGCGAATAAATTGCGGCGCGTGATGGAAAGTTGACTTAATCGTGATCTCCGAATAGTGCAGCGCCGAGGGATCGAATTTTACTTCCGAGCCCGGCGGGCAGCCGCCGAACAGATTTACCGTGCCGCCTTTGCGCACCATCTGCACGGCCCACTGCCACGTAGCCGGCGCGCCAACGGCTTCGATCACCGCATCGGCGCCGAGACCCCGCTCGGTGAGCTGCAGAACGCGCCGGATCGGATCTTCGGTGCGGCCGACATCAATCGTGGCGCTGGCACCGAGACGTTCGGCAGCAATCATCTGGCTCTTGCGCTTACCGAGCGCAATGACGTGGATGCCGCGCGCCGAAAGCACGCGAATGAATTTCAAACCGATCGGACCGCAGCCGATGACTACAGCTGTATCGCCCGCATGCACATTCATTTCGTGAACGCCGCGCAGAACGCAGGCCAGCGGTTCGACCATCGCCGCATCGCGGAAGGAAACTTTGTCGGGAATCTCGAGCAAATTCTTTTCCACGATCCGGCCGGGAACGCGAATGTACTCGGCATACGCGCCGTTATTGAAGAGCAAATCCTCGCACAGATTCTGTTGGCCCTTGCGGCAATAGAAGCAGACGCCGCAGGGCGCCGAATTCGCCGGCACCACGCGCATGCCCTTGCGGAAACCGCCATTCACGCCGCTACCCTTCTCTTCGATCACTCCGGCAAGCTCGTGGCCGAATACCGAGGGCGGGCGGATCATGCGCGCATGATAGCCGCGCTTCCAGACTTTAAGATCGGTGCCGCAGGTCAAAGCGACTTCAACTTTGATGAGAACGTCGTCCGAAGCCAGTGGCGGGATGTCGATCGTCTCGACCTTCAAATCCTCGGGTCCGTAGAGGACTGCCGCGGTCATGTGCCCGTTTCGAGTTAGATCGAGGGTGCTCATGAATTCACAATCACCACTTTTAAGGTATCATCGGCCGGGCGCGCTGCCAAATCGAGGGCGCTGGCGATTTCTTCAAGTGAGAAACGGTGAGAGATCAGATCTTTCACCGGCAAGCGGCGCTCGAAGACCAGCCGCGCCGATTCTTCCTGATCGTCTACCGAAGCGCTATAGCTGCCCAGAATTTCTTTCTCCTCGACTCCTACCGTCGCGGCGGGAAATTCGATCTGCATCACGGGATCATTCTGCGCGAAGAGCAGCACGCGTCCGCCAGGCCGTGCGAGCGCTAACGCCTCTTTCACTAGACCCGGGCTCGGCACGGCGAGCAGAACGGCATCAGCGCCCCGCCCATTAGTGTGATGCCGAATTTCGCTGCCAAGTTCCACTTTTGACGGATCGAACGCTGCTGTAGCGCCGAAGCGCAGACTCGCCGCACGACGGCCGGCCATCGGGTCGCTGGTGAGAACCGTAGCGCCCTCGAGCTTCGCAAGCAGCATCAGGAGCAAGCCGACGGGACCTTGTCCGATCACCAGAACTGTTTCTCCTGGCGCGACGCGAGCCTTGCGCACGGCTTTAAGGCACGTGTTCACTGGCTCGACAAACGTGGCTTCCTCGAAGCTCACGTCCGGCGGCAGAGCGAGCATGCCGCGCTCGACGATCCAGGGCATCGCGCGAACGTACTGCGCGAAGCCGCCGCCATTGGGATCGAACCCCGCGGTGAGACCGACTTTCTTGTAGCCCGGGCACTGCGAGAAAAGTTTGCGCTCGCAATAAAAACAATCGCCGCACGGGATGTGATGAAAGCTGACCACGCGGTCGCCTGGCTTGAATTTGCGGACGCCGCGGCCGACTTCGACTATCGTGCCGGCGAGTTCGTGCCCAAAAATTTGCGGCGGATTGACAAAACCGTGCTGGATCTTCTTGATGTCGGTTCCGCAGATGCCGCACGCCGAGACGCGAAATAGAACTTCGCCTTCGCCCACCTGCGGAATCGGGACAGTCTCGACCACAACACGGCCCTTGCCGCGGTAAACGCCCGCGCGCATCTCCCGCACGCCCAGCGGGGTCCGCGATGCTAGGTCGAGTTGTGCCGTCTGCGAGCTCATGCCGTAGCCCTAGCTACGATCCTCTCCGTGAGCAGTCCCGGCGCCGCGCTCAGCGATTTACTCGTCTTCTCGAGGATCCGCGCCAGATTCTTCGCGCCGCGCCGGCTTGCGGATCCCAGGCGAATCAGCCCCGGGATTCGCTGCGGGGCGCGTGCGATTTTTCCCGCCAGTCGAGTAACGCGAACTCGGCCGTGTTCGTTCAACACTTGCGTGAAATCCATGGGCAAGCTTTCGTTCGCAGCATCGCTCACCGCGCGAATGGCGACTCCGGGGATTCCGCGCTCATGCGCCTCGCTCAAAATGAAGAAGCTCTCCATGTCAACGGCTTCTGCAATCCGGCCCATGCGCCGCTTGCCTTCAACGGTCGAGACCGCGAAGGCGGAGGTGCAGAGCGTGGCGATGGGGCTTGCGCCTTCATCTTCGGCGAGGCGAACCATTCGGGGATTGCATTCGAACCTGCCCTGCGTCTCACCATCACGAACTGCGAGCGCGACCAGAACGTCTCCGGCGCGAAATGCGGACTTCAGGCCGCCAGCGAATCCTGCAGCGATGCAAACGTCCGGCTGCCAGCGCAGAGCCTCGCGCGCAACCCGCTGCGCTCGCTCGCGACCCATACCGGTGATGGCCACTCGAATCTGCATTTCCCCGCGAGATGATTCGAACGCTGGAAAATCGAGATTCGCAAGTCGCGCGAACGCACCTTGCCGAAACCACGAGGCAAACTCGGTTTCCAACGCAAATGTGACCAGCACTTTCACGCGTTATTCCAATCTAGGCTGCAGCAGTGACGGCTCGCCGCGCCCCCGCTCGGACGTAGCCGTTTTCTTCATACCAGTGCGCGGCGCGCTCGAGCGCCGCGGCCACCGGCCCCGGCGCATATCCCAACTCGCGCTGCGCTTTCGAAACATCTACGAACATGTTATGCCGAGCGATCTTCACGCCTTCCACCGGAATCTGCGGCTCGCGGCCCAGCATTCGCGAGAACGCATTCTCCGTGTAGGCAAACCCCAATGCGATGGCGTGTGGGATTTTCAATCGCGGCGCAGGCAATCCGGAAACCTGCGCCAGAATGTCGAGAACTTGTTTCAGCGATAGATTTTCCGCGCCGAGCAAGTAGCGCTCACCGGATTTGCCGCGCTCGGCGGCGAGCAGGTGGCCTGCGGCGACATCTTCGACGCCTACAAAATTCAGGCCAGTCTCGACGTAGCCGGGCATCTTGCCATTCAGAAAATCAACTATGAGCTTTCCGGTCGGCGTCGGCTTCCAATCGCCGGGCCCGACCGGGGTGGTCGGCATCACGATGATGACGGATAATCCGTCTTGCGCCGCCTTCAATGCTTCCTTCTCAGCGAGCCACTTCGAGCGCTTGTAGTGCCCCACCATCTCATCCAGCTTCGAATCCGTGGCTTCGTTCGGCAACGCGGGGCGATCGACCGCGATAGTTGCAACCGTGCTCGTATAAATGAATTGCTCGACTCCGGCCCGCTTGGCAGCTTCGAGCAAATTCCGCGTGCCGGTCACATTGCTCTCGTAAATCTCAGCGGGATTTCGCGACCAGAGGCGGTAATCGGCCGCAACGTGAAATACGCGATTGACGGCGCTAAGCGCGCGCTCAAGCGAAGCGGCATCGCGCAAATCGCCTTCAACGCGCTCAGCCTCTAGCCCGCGCAAAGCCCGGACATCGCTGCCGCGCCGGGTGAGAACTCGCAACGATTGACCAGCGGAGATAACTCGACCCGCAACGTGGCTGCCGACGAAGCCTGTGGCGCCCGTGACGAGCGTCTTCATAGAATCCGGAAAACCTCTTCTTTGCCCGGCTGGGGGGTTGAAATGGTGGCTTGTGCGTGGCCGTTGCCGTGCGCGTTCGCATGGCCATTCGAATGGCCGTTGCCATTTCCGTGGCCATTTGCTTTGGGTGCGCCCTTCGCGCCGCCCATGCGGCCCGAAAGCTGCCACGTGAGCATGCGCCAGGTATCGCCGAGTTTCTTGTTTCCGCCGAGAATGGCCGAAGGCTCGTATCCCGAATGCATCATGCAATCTTCGCAGCGCGGATCGTTGCCGCGGCCGTACTTCGTCCAGTCCGTCTTCGCCAGAAATTCCTTGAAGTTCGGATGGTGCGTGTCGGTCATCACGTAGCACGGGCCCTTCCAGCCGCGCGTGTTGTAAGTCGGCGTGGCCCAAGCCGTGCATTCGAGTTCGCGTTCGCCGCGGAGATACTCGAGATAAAGCGGCGAGGTCATGATGTTGTAGCGGCCGAGAAGTTCGGCGGCGCGCTGGAATTTCTGATGAATTTCGTCGCGCGACATGAAGATGTCTTTCGTTTGCACAGCGGCATAGGAATAGGCGGGCGAGACCATGTGTCCGTCCACGCCCAGCGTTTGCAAATACGCGAAGAGCTCGCCGATCTCCTCAATGTCGGTTTCCTTGTAGATCGTCGTGTTGGAGGTGACCAGGAAACCCGCGGCCTTCGCCACCCGGATTCCTTCGATCGCCTCGCGGAACACACCGTCGCGCTCAACGCATAGATCGTGCGTCTTCTCCAAGCCGTCGAGATGCACGTTGAAAAAGAACCGCGAGGTCGGGCGGAATTCATTCAGGCGCTTGCGAATGAACATTCCGTTGGTGCAGAGATAGATATTCTTCTTGCGCGCCAGGATTTCCTTCACCAGCCGCCCCAGCTCCGGGTAAATCATCGGCTCGCCGCCGCAGATCGAAACAATCGGAGCGCCGCAATCCTCGAGCGCCGCGAGACACTGCTCCACAGTCAGCGTGTCATTAATCGTCGGCTTGTATTCGCGGATTCGCCCGCAGCCTGTGCAAGTTAGGTTGCACGCGTGCAGAGGCTCGAGCATCATCACCAGCGGAAATTTCTTCTCGCGGCGAATCGTCTTCCCGGCGAGATACCCCGTAAGGTTCGCCGTCATGCTTAGCGGAAATCTCATTCAGCCCCCAAATTCAGCTTGCGATGCCAGAATCCGTTCGGCCCGGGCTGGAAAGCGCAAAACTCGTTTGCGCCGTTTTTCATATTCCGGTACCGCGCCAGTGCGTAGAGCGGGAACGAATTTCGATAGAGGTGATATTTCAAATAGAAAACGGATGGGAACCCCGTCCCCGTAAATTCCTTCTCGTCCCACGTTCCGTCTTCATTCTGCGTTTCAACCAAGTACTTCGCCGCGCAGATCGAAGCTGGATCGTCCGGTCCCACCGTAGCGAGCAATCCGATCAATCCCCAGGCAGTCTGCGAAGCCGTGCTCGCGCCGCGCCCCTTCCAGTTAGAGTCGCTGTAGGAGTGCAAGGATTCGCCGAATCCGCCGTCGGGATTCTGCACCGACCGCAGCCAGTCCGCAGAGTGCCGGCATTCGGGCGCGTGCGAAAGCCCCACTGCCTCCATCGCGCGCAGAACTCCACTGGTCCCATACACATAGTTAACGCCCCAGCGCCCGTACCACGGGCCGTCCGGCGCCTGATCCTTGCGCAAGAACGAGACCGCGTTCTTCACCGACGGGTGTTCGCTGGTCCAGCCCAGTTTGCCGAGACATTCCAGCGCTCGCGCCGTGACGTCGGCGGTCGAGGGGTCAAGCATGGCATTGTGATCCGCAAACGGAATGTTATTTAGAATCTGGAGATCGTTATCGCGATCGAAAGCGCCCCAACCTCCATCGCGGTTTTGCATGCTGAGCATCCAGGCCAACCCGCGCCGGATCGACGCGTCAATCCTCTCCGAATCCGGATGCGCCACGCGCGCCATAGCCATCAGGACGAACGCCGTATCGTCTACGTCCGGAAACCAGTCATTGCGGAATTCGAACGCCCAGCCACCGGGTTGAGCATCGTGATTCTTCACTTGCCAGTCGCCGCCTCCGAGGATTTGCATGTCCGCCAGCCAGCCTGCAGCCTCAACCAACGCCGGGTGGCTGGGGTCGACCCCCGCTTCCTCGAGCGACACCATCGCAATCGCCGTATCCCAAACTGGCGATACGCATGGCTGAATGCGCAGCGTCTCCCCCTCTTCAATCTCATGCGCTTCAAAGTGCGCCAACTGCTGTTTCACGATCGGGTGATCCAGCGCATACCCCAGGCTCAGCAGGCAAAGAATGGAATTCTGCATCGAGGGATAAATTGCCGCGATTCCCTCGCTGCGCTCCATGTGCTCCAGCAGCCAGCGCTCGATCTTCTTCAGCGCCATGGCGCGGAACGGCTTCCACGGCAAGCGTTCGTAGGACTTCATCAAGCGGTCGGTGGTCAGGAAGAAGTTCCGCCAGGTAAACAGGCTGCGATCCCATTCGAACGCCTTGCGCTTTCGATTTGGGTCGGCAAACAACTCATCAATGTGCGCCTCTTGCGGAATGGCCCACTGCGGCTTGCCCGCGTACAACATGGCCAGGGGCACGAGGATCGCGCGCGTCCAGGACGACATGTCGTACACGTTCAGCGGGACCCAATGTGGCAGAAGAATCAGTTCAGGAGGGATCGCTGGAACCAAATCCCAGCCTATCGCACCCACTAGCGCCAAATAGATACGCGTATAGGAATTCGTGCTTTCCAGGCCGCCGAGGGCAAGCACTCGCTCGCGGGCTCGACGCATGTGCGCTGCGTTGGGATCGTCGCCGCCCAATTTCAGCGCGAAATAGGCCTTCACCGTGGCGTTTATCTCTGCCGGGCCATCCGGAAAGATGTTCCAGCCGCCGTCTTCGAGTTGGCGCTGGCGAATATAAGCAGCTAGTTTGCTGACTTTTGGAGAGTCGAGACGTCCCAAAATGAACTGGAATACCGTGTAGTCGGATTCGAGGGTCGTGTCGGCTTCGAGTTCGCCCCACCAATACCGCCCCTCAATTTGCGCGTTCAGAAGCCACCGGGTGGCGCGGTCAACGGCCTGCGCGACCTGACCTTCCAGGTCCCGGACGGGTACGGTGGCGGCTGCGTGCCCGCTGCCGTCGGGAATGGTTCTAAGTTGAGATGTCATCACTGTTTCCGACATCGCCGTTGTGACGCGTAACCCATCAAGTTCATCACGATCGGGCAGGTGATCGTACTAGCGAGCGATTCACTCCCGACCACAGAAATTTATTTCGCTTCCACCGTCGGCAAACCTAAACGTCCGCCGTGCTCTAGACCCGGCCTCCTACTCATCTAGATGAGGGTCCACACCCTCATGTTGCCAGCGTGGGTCCCCAAAAGCCCTCGAGGCGGCGAGCGCTAATGCTCTAAAAACGCCACGCAGTATGTGAAATGATTTCCCCGATCCCTATAGAATGCAAATAGATACAGAGACCCGCACTAGATTATCGCGAGGAATGGCCCCGTGGTCAACAAAAAATGACACCTACGTGACTACCCCTGGGAAGCCGTTTTTGGGGTCTGCGATCCGGCAGATAGGGTATCGCGCAAGCGGGTGATTCAGGTTCTCGCGTCAAGGCTCCGGTTCAATCGCCCGTCGAAGTCGCTTTCCGAGCTCGGGCAGACGACCGTACCAGGCATACTCTTCCTTGAATTTGCTCAATGTGCGGGCCGGAGTTCCCCATACGACTTGGCCGGCGCGAATAACCTTGTTTGGCAGTATTCCGGACTGGCCGCCCGCGATTACACCGTCCTCGAGGCTGCAATGCTCGCCTAGGCCGGCTTGCCCGCCGATCATTACGTTCCGGCCGATTGAACAGCTCCCCGAAATGCCCACCTGTGCCGCAATGATGCTGTGTTCGCCGATCTGGACGTTGTGACCGACCTGGACGAGATTGTCAATTTTGGCGCCGCTGCCGATTTTTGTCGTGCCCAGCGAGCCTCGATCAATCGTGGTGCCGCAGCCGATCTCGACGTCGTCGCTGATTTCGACAGCGCCTACCTGTGGAAATTTCCAGTGCTTGCCCTCGCCGAAGACATAGCCGAAGCCGTCGCCGCCGACCACCACGCCGGAATGCAGCGTGACGCGGGACCCGATGCGAGCACCCGGATAGAGAGTTACGCGCGGGAGCAGGCTGCAGTCCTCGCCGATCGAAGCGCCTGAGCCGAGGAAGCTGAACGCGCCCACCTGGGTGCCGGATGCGATGCTTACGCCATCCTCGACTACAACGAATGGCCCGATTGCGACGCTCTCCGCGATCTTCGCGGAGGGTGAAATTACAGCAGACGGATGAACTCCCGCCGGCGCCCGGCGCGATGGCAGGAGCCAGTCAGCCGCCTTCGCAAAGGCGAGTTTCGGCGCGGCAACGCGGAGCACGGTCTTCTCCGTAAACTCCAGCCCCGACGGGGCGATGACGCATCGCGCCTTCGACGCTTGTGCTCGATCTCGAAATTTCTCATTCTCGACGTAAATCAGGTCGTCGGGCGTGGCAGAATCCGGATTCGCGATGGAAGAGATTCGCGCCGAAGCGTCACCCTCGAGCGTTGCTTGCAGATAATCCGCAAGTTCACTAGCTGTCCTTGCCATGATTTCCTCGATTCAGAGAGTCAAGATGGATAGACTGGTTTTTCCCCAGGCGGCCGCGTCTTCCACCGCTTGTGCACCCAGATCCATTGATCGGGATGCGCGCGCACGAAATCTTCGATTACGTTCATGAATTTCGCCGTGTTGCTGCGAACGTCCGCCGCTTCATCGCCTGTGCGGATCAATTCGACCGCCGGCTCAAAGCGCAGCCGGTATTTTTGCGCGGCTTCATCCCAGTACGCATAGCCCGGGACGACGGCGGCATCTGTACGTAGAGCGATGCGCGCCAGCCCCGCGGTGCTCGACGCTGGAACGCCGAAGAACGGCACGAAGACGCCTTCTTCGAGAGAAGTATTCTGGTCGGCGAGAATACCGATTGCTCCACCGCCGTGCAAAATGCGCAGCACGGCCCGCACGGAGTCATTCTTGTCGATCACCTGGCAGCCCGAAAGGCAGCGATATTGATTCACGAGCGCGTCCACGCGGCGGTTCTGGATAGGCCGCGCGAGGAAGAAACAAGCGTAGCCATAAAGAGCGTGGGCAAAGCTAGAAAGTTCCCACGGGCCCATGTGACCGGTGAGGATCAATACGCCTTTGCCTCGGTTCAGGGCGTCGAGATAGTTTTCGTGGCCGTCGAGCGCGATGACCCGCTCAATATTCTCTCGCGTGAATTTCGGAAACTGAGAGAAATCGCCGGCCATCCAGCCAATATTGCGCAGCATTCTGCGAATCGTTTCCCGCCGCCGCGCCTTGGTCCAATCAGGAAACGCCAGCCTCAAATTCAAGTCGGCGGCGCGGCGCAGCGAAGGTCGAAAAACGTAAGCGATGCGAACGAGCGCGACTCCCACAGCGCGGGCCAATGGCCGCGGAAGCAATCCCATGCCCTTGATCAGAAGCCATGCGGCGGAATACTCGAGCGTCTCGCGCATCCGCGGCCATTCTGTCACAACCGCACGCACCGCGGCCACTCTCCTGACCGGCGGAAATGACAAAAAATGTCGCGATAAGTTGGTCAGTTAACTTGACTCAATGTTGCGCTCCCAAGAAAAAAGTGCCAGTTCGAAGCGGTACCGGCTCTCCGCCTCGCCGGGTTGGCCCTTGCCTGCAAACTCTCCGCTACATGTTTCGGGTCTGCTAGACTCATGCCGCTTTGGATCGATTCGACAACAGACAGCGCATCGTTGCATTCACTTTCGCCGCGATGGTTCTCGTCCTCGCGCTTTTCAGCGGGCTAGCCTCGATCGGACTTGTCGGGCCCGACGAGCCGCGTTACGCGTGGATCGCGCGAGAGATGGCGCAATCGGGCGATTGGGTCACGCCGCGGCTGTATGGCCAACCGTGGTTCGAAAAACCCGCGCTGTATTACTGGGCTGCGGCGATCGGCTTCCGGATATTTCCCTCCGCGGAAGTCGCGGCGCGATTGCCTTCGGCGATTGCGGCGCTCTGCGCGGCGCTCTCGATCGCCTGGCTGGCTCTGAAGCACTACGGCGAAAAAACCGCTTGGGTCGTGCTGCTGATTTTAGCAACGACAATTGGCTCGCTAGCCTTCGCCCGCGCCGCGACTCCCGACATGCTTTTCGCCGCGAGCCTGGCGATGGCGATGACGTGCGCGGCGGGAATACTACGCCAGCAGGGTGCGCTGCGTTCTCTCGAGCCGCCGAGCGCCGTTCATCGCAACGGGCTCGCGGCCGCCATCTTGTTTGGAAGCTGGCTCGGCGTCGCGACGCTCGCGAAAGGACCCGGCGCGGTGGTTCTCGCCGGCGGGAGCATCGGGCTTTGGATCCTTAGCACGCGCAATTGGCGAACCGCACTTCGCTTTGCGCACCCGGCAGCAATAGCCGCCTTCGTCGTAGTTGCAGTGCCGTGGTACGCGCTCTGCGCGCGGCGAAACCCCGAATTTCTGCACACGTTTCTGTTGCTTCACAACTTCGAGCGTTACCTGACGCCGGTTTTTCAGCACCGGCAGCCATTCTGGTTCTTCGGACCAATTATGCTCATCGCGCTTCTCCCCTGGGCAGCGTTGCTCTGGCCGGCGGCTGCGGAGGGCCTGCGTCTCTGGCGCGCCAAAGGCCGATACGATTCTCCGGGATTTTTCTTCGCCTGCTGGGCGATATTTCCCATCATCTTCTTCAGCTTCTCGCAGTCGAAGCTGCCGGGTTACGTACTTCCCGTAGTGCCGCCGCTGGCGCTTCTCTGCGGCGTGGCTCTCGAGCGGCGAATCGAAGCGAGCCGTTCGGCGCGCCCGTGGATCCTCGTGGCCGTTGCAGCAACTGTCCTGGCGCTCTATCTCGCGGCCCCATATCTCGGATATAAATTCCTCCCGGATCTGATGAACAGCCAGAATTGGCATGCGCGTGGAAGAATCGTTCAGTGGTATGGAGCAATCATATTCCTGGCTTCCCTGCTATTTCTCGTTTTGCGATCTCCGCGGCTTGCTCTTAGCTCGATTTGTGCTTCGACGCTTTTTCTCGCACTGATGGCCAACGACACTCTGCACATCGCCGAGGTTCGCTCCGACGATCAATTCTCAGCCCGACGAATTGCCGCTTCGCCGCAAATGCGTCCGCCCTATAACAAAGATCCGATCACCCTCTATCGCGCGCACCGCAATTGGGAATTCGGGTTGAACTTTTATTTCGGGCGAGTAATTCCGGAATGGTCTCCGCAGATTTCGGAACCGGCAGTCGTTTTCACCAGTCCGGCAGGTTTGCAAGATCTCGAGCGGCGGGCAACGGTCACCTCGGTACAGGAATTCGGAATACCGAAGTGCGTGAAAGCAGCGGTCGCCGGTCCGCGCCCCTAGCGGGACACGCGCACGCCGATGGGCAGCGCCGACAGGAAAAACGATGAGACCATATTCTCGTAAGTTTTGCGGTCGTCTTCGTTCATCTCCGAATAGCTGACGCGATCGATTTCCTGGCGCCGTGGCTCGGGAGACTTCTGGAAAATCTGAAAAGTAGAATACGCAAGCAGCGGCTGATCTTCGGACTGAATGAAGAGCTTCGCGGTGTTCTGCAGACGTCCGAGATGCGCCGAAACCGGAGGTTCCTGCCGGTACGGATAATTTACAAGACGGAATCCGAGCACGCAGAGGCGGCTGACCAGCGGCAACACGCCCATGCCGGATTGCTTCACCTGCAGACGCACCATGTCAGTCGGATCGTCATAGACTGAATCCACGGCGATGGCCACCACGCGCGTATCGGCCTCGGCAACCTCCAGCGCCGCATAGCCGCCCAAATCTTTGCCCCAGATTCCGAAGCGCCTCGGATCCACATCCGGCCGTCCGGCCAACGCGTTGACTGCAGCGCGCAACTCCTCGGATTCGCGATAACCCAGAGTTGTCGCGCTGGAATTGGCGCCGTGTCCGGCAAAGTCGAAAACGAAGACGTTGTACTGCTGGTCCTGAAGCGCGGTGACCAGCGTGAGGACGTCTAGCTTCTGCGACGTGTATCCGTGGCAAACGATAATCGTGGGCGCGCCCTGGAATCCCGGAAAGAACCATCCTTCGCGTTGCCCGCCCTCCACAGGAAACGAAAACGTGGTCGGGTGCCCCATAGTTACGTTCAAGTCCACGGTAGCGGGATTTCGCGCGGGCTTTATGATCTGGCGGAGTTCGAGCCCGGAGATTACGGCCGCGCCAACGATTAAAAACAGAATCAGCGCCAAAATCCCGGAAGCTACCTTGGCGAAGGCCGTTGTTGGGTAACGCAACTCGGCGAAGATAGCCATCCAGTTTGTGCGCAGACCTCCTGCAAGGAATTCCCGCCGGATGTTAGCATAGTTCCAGTGGGCCTCTAGGCAACCATCGCGCGTCTTGCCGCCTGGGTAATGGTTGGGCGCGAGACGCCACGCGACTATAATGATCGTTCGGGGCGCATAGCGAATACTATGGAGCTTGTGGACCTCCGCCAGGTGCAGACGCGCGAGTTGGAGCGTCTGTTTGAAGAAGAGGCCAAAGACTGGCGGGATGAACTGTCCTGGGATTACCGTCCTTCTCTCGATTTAATCCGGCGATTTGTCGACTCCCATTCGCTCGGCGGCTATGTGGCCATCGAGCACCGCCAGCCTGCCGGGTACGGCTTCTACGTCCTCGAAGATCATAAAGGGCTGATCGGCGGGCTCTTCGCGTCTCACCGTTCTCCGCAGGCGGAAGTCACTCGCAATCTGCTGAGCGAAATGCTGGCGACCTTGCGCGCTACTCCGCGCGTGAATCGCGTGGAAGCGCAGCTGATGCCGTTCGGCGCGGCGCTGGATTCGAATTTCCTGTCGCAGCAGTTTCGCCTTTACGCCCGCGAGTTTATGCTTCTCGAACTCAAATCTGCCGCGCTCAAAAGTATTCCGCTTTCGGCCGGACTGCGGCTGGAACGATGGAGCGATCGCAATTTCGAAGCTTGCGCGCGGCTGATTCAGCTCGCCTACGCGAACCACGTGGATTCCGAGATCAACGATCAGTATCGCAGTGAATCCGGCGGGATGAAATTCCTGCGCAATATTGTGATTCTTCCCGGCTGCGGGCAATTCCTGCCGGAAGCTTCGTTCGTCGTACGCCCGTCCAGCGGAGAAGCTCCGGTGGGAATGGTTCTCACATCCACCGTTGCTGAAGGAGTTGGGCATACAACGCAAATCTGCGTCAAGCCCGGCTATCGCGGCTCAGGGCTGGGCCGGCTGTTGATGGAGGCTTCCATTCAAGCGCTGCGCGCGCGCCATTTTCACGCGCTGTCGCTCACCGTCACCGCAGCGAATGCAACAGCAGTAGAGCTCTATGAGCGATTGGGATTCCGAAAGATCAAAACTTTTGCGGCGGGCGTGTGGCAGGCTTAAAGCGCGTCATTTGCGCGCGCGGTCTTTCAGCAATCCTTTCAGCTCATCCATGAATTCCTTCACGTCCTTGAAATCGAGATAGACGGACGCGAAGCGAACGTAAGCCACTTTATCTAGCTTTTTCAGGCGATTCATTAAGAGCTCGCCAATTTCTTTCGTCGTGCGTTCGCGCTCGGAAGTATCGCTGACAAATTGTTCGGCTTCATCCACAAGCGCCTCAAGGCGCGGCGTGGGCACGGGCCGTTTTTCGCAGGCTTTGAGCAAGCCCTGAAGAATCTTCTTGCGCTCGAAGCGCTCCCGGCGGCCGTCCTTCTTGATCACCATGTAAGGCACTTCGTCGATGCGCTCGTACGTGGTGAAGCGGCGTTCGCACTTCAAGCACTCGCGCCGGCGGCGGATCAAATCTCCCGCCCGGCCCTCGCGCGAGTCCACGACCTTGTCATCAATGTTTCCGCAGAACGGACACTTCACCGGTGCTCGTCTCCTCGGGCCTTGTCTTCCGCCGCCCGGCCTTCCTCCAGCAATTCCCTTTCAGCCTCGATTACGTTTGCCTGCGCCTCGGCGCGGGCCGTGCGCCGCAGTTCACCCATCGACCAGCCTTCCCGGAAGAGAAGCGGCAGACCCAGAAGGCACGAGCCCGCGAACGAAATCAGCCAAATAGTAATCGCCGCCGCCGCAGCAAGCTCCTTTTCTACTCCAAAGAGAACGGTCAAAACAAGAAACGTAGCCACCTGCGCACCGCCCCCAACTCCGGGAAGCTGCACCGCCGAGCCGACCATTGTGAAGGCCAAAACGAGCATCGCGCTGGAGAAATCGATCGCTAGGAGCGAACCGCCGAATGCATGCGAAATCCACATGTAAATGAAAACGATAAGAATCCAATGGGCCGCGGACCAGAAAATTGCTGCGGCGAGATCCCCCCATGTCCGCAATGAATGAAGGCCTTCGCTGATTCCGCCGAGGAGCGCCTCAAGTTTGGCACGTAGCCCGGTGCGGCCTCTTGAATGCTCCAGCCGCAAGGCCAGCGCCCCCGCGCCGTGCAAGCGGAAGTAGATCAAGAAAGCGACGAGAACTCCGAATCCGATCAGGAGAAGGATGCCGCTTCTCTGCACCGCGTGCATCAGCGGCGTGTCCCGCTCGCCGGCCAGCGATCCGTGCGAAATCTCGAGTAACGCAAAGCCGGCGAAAACGGCAGTCGCTCCTGCGTCCATGATGCGCTCGAGAATGTAAACCCCGAACATTCCTGTGACCGGGAGATTTTCCTTGCGCGCGATCAACAGCGGGCGAATTGGCTCTCCGGCACGGCCGAGAAGAAAAAGGCACGCAAAGCCCATCAGCGTCCCCGCGTAAATTCCGGAGAAGTTCGGCTTCCCCAGATAACGCGAGAAACGCTGCCAGCGCGCGGTGCGAATCGCGTAGGCCACATAAATTGCGGCGAGCGAGAGCAACAACAACGAGAGGTTCGCGTTCCGCCAAGCGCTGCCCAACAGCCTCCAGTGAAATCCCTCGAGGGCGATCGAATTGCGAAACTTATAGAGAAGTGCGGCGAGGGCGGCGACCGCGAGAGCGAGGATGAGGAGCTTGCGAAACGATCGGCGCATCCGTCGCGCACCGTAGCAGCATCGCTTGCGGAGTGTCAAGAATGAGTTCGCAATCAGGGAGCATCTTTGTGAACGCGGCGGCGTGCAGATTTGTATCCGGCTGCAGGGACATCGCTCGCGGACGACCAACATCTTGGCATCCGCAAAACTCCCGACGGTGGTACTATCGGGCGTCCATTTCGAGCCATTTGATGCCCCGATTGATGAAAACCATCGTTCCGCGATTCAAAAGGTCGCTGGCGGAACGCGGAATTTTGGCCACTATTCTCCGAAGCCCTCTGCTGCCGTTCCACCTCTTGCGCGAGTATGTCCATGCAAAGCGTCTTGGGAGCGCGCCGGAGCACAGCGAGTTTGACCGCAAATATGGGGTCAACACCGACGGTGAGCTCGGCGGGTGGACGTACCTGAGCGACCTCGATATTCCCAGCCCGAACTGGATTTACGGACGGAACTACGCGGGGATCGAGCCGGAGCGCTTCTTCCCAATTCTCGATAGCCTGGCGATTCGCTTCGAAGATTTCGTGTTCATCGATTTTGGATCGGGCAAGGGGCGCGCGCTATTGATGGCATCCGAGTACCCCTTCAGGAAGGTGATCGGCATCGAGTTCTCGCCGCAACTGAACGCTATCGCGGTGCAAAACATTGCGCGCTATTCGAGTCTCACGCAGAAATGCAAGCAGATCGAAACGGTGCGCATGGATTTCACCCAATATTTTTTGCCGCCGGATCCTCTGGTCCTGTTTTTCTTCGATCCTTGCGAGGCTCGAATATTCGAGCAGGTTCTCGCGAACTTGCGCGCCTCCTGGCAGAAAACCCCGCGCCCGATTTACCTGATCTACGTCGCGCCGGCGGAAGAATGGATCCTGCAGTCGTCGGGATTTCTGGCAAAATCGGCGCAGAATGCCAAGCTCAATTTCTGCGTGTATTCGAGCTTACGGGAAGCGTCCTGAAGCTTGCGATGGCTGAAACCGAAATCGCGCAAAATTCCGCAAGGCCGCAGCAGAAGTTGAAGGGCATTTCGCCCTCATTTCTTGTGGACGACGTCGTCAAGTCCGCCGAGTTCTATCGCGACGTCCTGGGTTTTACGTTCAATCGCTACTGGGGCGAGCCGCCCTGCTTCGTAATCGTCGTGCGGGACCACGCTGAAATTTCTCTCGGCAATCCCGGCGCGCCGGGGCTTATGCGCCCAAATCGAAAAGCCCATCCGGATGCGGCCTGGGATGCGTATATCTGGGTGGAAGACGTTGAAGCTCTTCACCGCGAGCTCACCGCGAAGGGAGCGAAGACACTTCGCGGGCCTGAATCTACGTTTTACAATACGCGGGAAATTGAAGTGGAGGATTGCAACGGCTACGTGCTTTGCTTTGGCCAGGATGCCCCGGGCGAATCAGGATAGGCCAAATGGCGGTTCACCAGCCGGTATGTCAACCTCGGGCTATCGAGAATTTTACACTCCCGCGCTTGTCTTGCGGGCCGGAGCGCAGCTAAGATGCCGCCCGGGTATTTCGAGGATATGCCGTTGATTCGTTCGAGAAGGCGGCAGGCGACATGAATCATTCCAGTGCGATGGACGGGGGGCTGGCAGACTCGCGCGCGGAGTCATCGCTATCCCGTGCGCCGGCGCCGGCGAATCCGCAGACGCGCGCCTACTGGGTGACGCTGCTCTTTATCGGCGGCTACCTCGTCGCCGCAGTCGCGTGCCTCTGGCAATGGCACTCGCCGCGCCCTTGGGAGCGGCTGGACGTCTTTTCCGTCGGATTTCTTGTTGTCAGCCTCGTCTGGGGCTGCGCGACTATGCGCTTCCACCGCGCGATATTCCGCTCGCGCGAGGTGATGGAGGAAGCCGCGGGAACCACTTACGATCCCTGGATGTTGCGCTGGATCACGATTTTCGCCATCGCCGAGCTGAGCGTATTCCTCGACTACGGACACTGGCATCTCGTGCCTCAGCTCCTGAACCCCGTGCTTCAAACTATCGGACTCGTGCTCTACCTCGGCGGCGCCGTTTGGCTCATCTGGACCGATCGCTATCTGGCAAAAGTTTTCGCCGGCGATTTATCGGAGCGCAAGGTGATGACGCGCGGGCCATACCGCTTCGTGCGGCATCCGCGCTATGCCGCGCTCATCGCCTCGAGGATTGCATTCGCTCTCACGCTAGGCAGCATTCTGGCGTGGTTCTTCTTCTTTGGCTGGCTATGGGTGAATCTCCGGCGCGTGCAACTCGAGGAAGATCATCTTCGAAAACTCTTCGGCGCGGATTACGAAGCATACGCGTCGAAGACGGCCCGCTTTCTGCCCGGCATTTACTAATTTCTTCGCACTACCCGGGCGTCTTACTACTCTCGGCATCATCAATTTGAGCAGAATAAAAATTGCGCTTCTTTCTTCTTTGCGCCTGCGCTTCCATCGCACTGGCTTGTGTTTTGGAGTTGCACGCAGCTAAGATGCCGCCTATCTAGGGAACTTTTCGGCCCTGATTTGCGTTCCTTATGGTGAGGCCGGAAGCTGATGGAAGTGGTGAGGCTGACGACTATTGCAGCCCGACGCTCAACTGGTCCAGGATTGCCTGCGGGGCCACGGGCCGGCGTGGGAGGAATTGGTTCACCGTCATTCGCGGCGGGTATTCAACATATGCTACCGATTCACAGGCAACTCGACGGAAGCGGAAGACTTGAGCCAGGAAGTTTTCCTCAAGATCTACCGCTCGCTGGCCAGCTACCGGGAGGTCTCGGGAGGATTCGCGACCTGGCTCACCAGCGTGACGCGAAACCTGCTGGTCGATCATTACCGTCGCACGCGCCGCGACCGCTTGACCGATTCGATCGAAGACGAGATGCCGCGGCTCGAAGAGAAACATTCGGGCGGCCGCATGCCGGACAAGATCGTCGCCGAGGCGCAGCTCAGCGCGCAAGTGCAACAAGCGCTCTCGCACCTGTCGCCGGAACTCCGCGAAGCAGTCATCCTGCGCGACTTGCAAGGCCTGGAATACAGCGAGATTCACGAAGTTCTTCTGGTGCCGGAAGGAACGGTAAAATCGAGAATCAATCGCGGCCGAATCGAACTGGCCCGAATATTGCTGCAGATGGGCGTGAAGCCGGACTGAAACGATCATGAGCTGGAATTGCGAACAAATCGAAGAGAGGCTGAGCGATTACCTCGATAATCTGCTCAGCGCCGGCGAACGAACCGAGTTCGAGCGCCACGCGGCCGGCTGCGCGCGTTGCACTCCGCTGATCGCCCGCGTCGGCGGAATTATTCGCCGCGTGCAGTCTCTTGCGCCCATCGAAGTGCCGCCGCGCCTCGTCCCCGTCATTCTCGATCAGACCATCGGACCGCGCGGTTGGCGTCGCTGGCTCGCAATGGCGCCAACGCTTCTGCAGCCGCGATTTGCGATGGGTTTCGCGACAGCTGCGGCGAGCCTGGTAATTCTGTTCTACGCCTCGGGATTGAGTCCGGCGAAGATTCGCAAGGCCGATCTGAATCCGGTCAACATCTATCGCTCCGTGAATCGGCAGTCGCATCTCGTGTATGCGCGCGGTGTGAAATATGTGAACGATATGCGCGTGGTCTATGAGATTCAGTCGCGGCTGCGCCCGCCAGAGTCCCCGGTACGCGAGGAAACGCCGACACCTGAGCCACCGGTCGGTTCTCCCGATCAGAAGTCGCAAGGCGCGCCGCATCCCGGACGCAGCTCCACTCGAAGCTCAAACTTATATGCGTTCGTCGTCACTCAGACGCTCGCGGGGAGTTCACAATGAAATGCGCCACGCATGTGGATGTGGACGCATCAGGATTCTGCCGCAACTGCGGCAAGCCTCTTTGCCATGAGTGCGCGCGAGATGTGCGCGGCGCGCTCTATTGCGAGGATTGCCTCGCGAGCGCACTGACCGGCAACGCGCCGGCCGCGGCGCAGCCCCCGCGCTCGAATCCGGGCGCTGCCGCCGCCCTGGGAATCATTCCGGGACTCGGTGCGGTTTACAACGGCGACTACACGCGTGCGATCATTCACATCGCAATCTGGGCGGGACTTCTTGCCGTCGGCTTGACGGACTCCTTCGGCGATGTGAGTCCCGTGGTGTGGATCGCGTTTGGACTCTTCCCGATCTACACGTCGCTCGACTCCTATCGAGGAGCGCAAGCCCGGCAGCTCGCTGCCGCGGGAGATGGGAGCGCGGTAACCGCGACGCAGCGGCCTGTTGGCGCAATCGTTTTAATCGTCCTTGGAGCCCTGGCTTTGCTCGGAAATCTCGGCTGGATTCAAGGTCAGTGGGTGACTCGAGGATGGCCCGTAGTTCTAATCGGGATTGGAATCTGGCTGTACGTCAAGCGCTCGCAGGCGTAGGAGGAAGGAAATGGGCGACACAGTGCGGTGCGCATGCATGAGATGCCGAATGCGCGGACTCATGTGGCCGGCGATTCTGATAACTCTCGGCGTGCTTTTCCTGGTTGCTGAGTACAGCAGCCGTTTTTCGTTCATGGACATCTGGCCAATCCTCCTGATCGTCATCGGCGCCGTTAAGGTGATTGAATCAACCGCCTCGACCGAAGGCCACGTAAGCGCGGAGACGCGACCGCAGTGAACTCCATCCGAGCAGCGGCAAAGGACTCTGGCGCGACACAATGAGCGATACTCCTAGAGGACGGCAATCGATCTTTGGGGGGCTGCTGCTCATCCTGATCGGCGTCCTTTTCCTGCTGCATAACCGTTTTCCGGAGCTGGGTCTCGAGCACATTCTCCGCCTTTACTGGCCGGTGATCCTGATCGTTTGGGGCCTGGCAAAGCTGTTCGACAATTTCTCGGCGCGGCGCTCGGGAGATGTGCGTCCGCCGCTGCTCAGCGGCGGCGAAATCGCCTTGATCATTCTTCTCTTCGTCGCCGTCAGCGGGATCTGGGGTTTCCACAGAATTCGCGATCAGTTCGGGGATTCAAATTCCTTCGACTGGAACGATATGTGGGTCAAGAAAGGCGTGCCGGTCAGCGAAGACGTCCCGCCGGTAGCCGTCAAGCCGAATTCTTCCATCAGCGTGCAAACCCCTCGCGGCGACGTCACCGTGTTCGCAGACGAGAGCTCCGACCTTCACGTCGTCGCTACGAAGACCGTTTCAGGGGTAAATGATGCCGATTCCGAGAAGCGTGCATCCACCATCAAGATCGAAGTGACGCCTGTAAGCGGTGGCTTTAAGGTGGAACCGGCCGGAATCTCTGGAGATAGCGCGCATACGCGCATTGACCTCGAAATTCACTTGCCCAAGCAGGTCAGCGTGACGGCGCAAACCCAGAACGGAGATATTACGATCACCGGGATCGGCGGAGCTGTAACGGCTATTTCGCAAAACGGAGATGTCGCCATTCACGACGTGGGAAGCGACGTGAACGCCACACCGCAGAACGGCGATATCCGTATCGCGCACGTTCACGGCGATGTCACGTTGCATGGCAAAGGCAACGCCGTCGATCTCAGCGACGTCACGGGCAGTGCCTCGATTGACGGCGAATTTTACGGCCCAATCCAAGTCTCAAACATCGCACAAACAACGAAGTACACGTCTTCCCGCACGGATTTGACTATTCTAAAGATGCGCGGGAGGCTCGATCTCGACTCGGATTCACTGCAGATTTCCGAAGTGGACGGCGGCATCAAGCTAAAGACCCACGATAAATCGATCGAGCTCGAAAACACTTCCGGGCGGCTCGACATCACCAACGCGCACGCAGATGTCTCGATCAGCCTCAAGAAGGCGCCCAGCGACGAAATCAGCGTGCAGAACGATACCGGCGGCGTAGAGCTCGCGCTGCCTTCGAAGTCATCGTTTGAGATCAACGCATCGTCGCGCTCCGGAGAGGTGCAGAGCGAATTCGAAGGCTCCAGCCTGAGCCAGCAAACCGCCGGAGAAACTTCCAAGCTAGAAGGCAAAGTCGGCGATCACGGCCCGAAGATCACCCTCGTAACCACCTACGGCACGATCAATCTGCGCAAATCCGATTCGTAGCGCCGGCGTCCCCGCCGGCATCCGACGATCACGAAAGTCGGCAAGGCCAGCGGCGATGCGCGGACTCACCCAGCCAAATCAATATGTTTTGTTCGATTTTGCGCCGCGCTAGGTTTTGACTTCCTGCGTAAGATCAGCTCGTAAGATGCCCGCGGGGACGCCGGCGCTACTCACTGCAAGTCTCGTCAGCGCTCGACCAATCGCTCAAGCGTTGCAAAGAATTCCGGGAACGAGATGGCCGCGCAATCGGCATCCAGAATCACCGAATCGCCCTCCGCACCGAGCGCGGCAACAGCCATAGCCATAGCAATTCGATGATCGTTACGGGGATCGATCTTGGCGCCGCGCAATCTTCCGGCCGAGCGCCCGCTGACGCGCAACCCATCCGGAAATTCCTCCACCTGCGCCCCCATCCTGCGCAACGCCTCGGCAATCGCCACAATCCGATCGCTCTCCTTGACGCGCAATTCCTTTGCATCGCGAATCACGATTCCCTGCTCTGTGAAAGGCCCTAGCGCCGCCAGCATGGGAAGCTCGTCAATCAACTCCGCAACTTGCGGGCCGGAGATTTCTCCGCCGGTCAACGTGGCGTGCTCAATCGACAAATCGCCGACAAGTTCGCCGTCGCGCATCTGCAGCGATGCGATGTGAATCGGCGCGCCCATCGAAATCAGTACATCGAGAATGCGCGAGCGCGTCGGATTCAGTCCGACATTGTGAATCACGATCTGCGACCCGGGCAGGACCAGCGCGGCGCCTATGAAAAAAACAGCAGACGAAAGATCGCCGGGCACAGTAACCGCGCGCGCCAATAGCCGCGGTCGCGGCGCCACGCGAACAACGTGGTTCGAAGAGCCGACATGCGCACCGAATTCGCGCAGCGCAATCTCCAAATGATCGCGAGTCGAAGTCGCTTCGTGCACGGACGTCTCGCCTTCAGCAAAAAGCCCCGCGAGCAAAACTGCTGACTTTACCTGCGCACTCGCAACCGGCGGCGCGTACTCAATGCCATGCAGTGTGCTCCCCTGAATTTCTAATGGCGCTACTCCCCCGTCGTTGGGGACAATCTTCGCACCCATGGCGGCGAGGGGATCGAGAATCCGTCGCATGGGACGCCGGCGAAGAGAAGCGTCCCCAGTGATCGTCGAGCGGAACGATTGGCCGGCCAGAACTCCAGTCAGCAGCCGGATCGTGGTTCCCGAATTTTCAGCATCGAGAGTTCGGCGCGGCGCCTTCAGGCCATCCAATCCGCAGCCATGAATCCGCACAACTCGATCTTTCGAATCACTTTTGACGCCAAGCCGCTCGAGGCATTTGAGCGTGCTGCGGCAATCGGCGGCGCTTGCGTAATTCGAAATTTCCGTCGTGCCTTCGGCCAACGCGCCGAGAATCGCGTAGCGATGTGAAATGGATTTGTCGCCCGGCAATTCGACCACGCCCGCGATCTTCTTTCCCGGACGAATCTTCTGCTTGCTCACGTCGAAATTTTAGCACGCCGCTCGATGAGGTCTGCGAGCCCAAGTGACAAAAACTGTCGCGATAAGTTGGTCATGTAAGTTGACCCAATTTTGACGTTTCAAGCCGCCGAGCGCCCGGCGCTACGCTCGGCCCGGGCACCTCGGAACTCGGAAGCCGTAACTGGCATCTAAACACATTGCCCGGTTTTGTTGCTCTGCCCCGGGCCGCGCAGGTATCATAAAAATTCATGCGAACCCAGCCCCGACAACTCTTGCGATTCATTGCCGCCGCAGTTTTCCTTCTTCTGGCCGCTTCGCTGCCGGCCGCGGATGATGGCGGCGTGATCCCCATCGATCAAATCCACCCCGGAATGAAGGGCGTGGCCTACACAATTTTCTCGGGCGACACAGTGGAGCCCATGGATCTCGAAGTCATTGGGATCCTGCGCAACGCCCTTGGTCCCAAGCAGGACGTCATCCTGGTGCAAATGCACGGGGAAAAGGTGGAACATTCCGGCGTCGTAGCCGGGATGAGCGGAAGCCCTGTCTATTTCAATGGAAAACTCGCCGGAGCGCTTTCTCTCAAGCTGGGAATCTTCACGAAGGAAGCCATCGGCGGCGTCACGCCGATTGCAAACATGTACGACATCCAGAACGCGCTGCCCACCGCGCCCGCGCCATTTCCGGCAACTCCCACTCAGACGAGCGGTCCGCAAGCGTTCGACGGCGCGGCGGCAAGAGAGATGAAAGTCGCGATACCCGCTGAATTCTCGCAACGAGCTCCGCTAGGCGCGGGAAATTACCTGACGCCAATTGAAACGCCGCTCGTAGCCACTGGCATTACGCCAGCAGCACTCGCTCAATTCGGAAGTCAATTCGCCGCGCTCGGCATGGAGACGGTGATGGGAGGAACTACGCCGCCTTCGCCCGAGGACGCGAATCTCAAGCCCGGCGACATGGTCGGTATGCAATTGGTGGGCGGCGATCTCTCGCTCACGGCCGGATGCACGGTCACCGCCATCGTCGGCGACCGCGTCTTCGCCTGCGGCCATCCGCTCTTCGGCTTCGGCTCATCGTCTTTGCCCCTGCTGCGAGGCCACGTGGTGATGACTCTCAATTCCGCGATGTCCTCAACGAAAATCATGAGCACCAGCGGTGTGATCGGAACATTGAC
>Ga0209415_10003436_pt1 | contig 29440 bp, 27 predicted proteins | sample PeaSoiSIISIP2007_FD_187696 | JGI IMG/M metagenome (GOLD analysis project Ga0209415, IMG submission 187696) | Peat soil microbial communities from Weissenstadt, Germany - SII-SIP-2007 (SPAdes) (version 2) | ecosystem: Environmental > Terrestrial > Soil > Wetlands > Peat | place: Germany...
CCGACTGGAGTTCCATGTGCCCTCGCGGGGATTGATCGGCCTGCGCAGCGAGATTCTGACCGATACTCGCGGCACGGCCCTCATGAACTCGCTGTTCCACGGCTACATCGAGTGGCAGGGCGACATTCCCATGCGCCCCACCGGCTCGCTGGTAGCCGACCGTCCCGGCCGGGCCACCGGTCACGCGATCTTCAACCTGCAGGAGCGCGGCGAAATCTTAATAATGCCCGGCACCGAAGTTTACGAGGGCATGATCGTCGGCGAAAACGCCCGCGAGCGGGACATGGATGTCAACATCGTCAAGGAGAAGAAGCTGACCAACATGCGCGCCTCCACCGCCGACGAAGCCATCCGCCTGGTGCCGCCGCGGATTCTGAACCTCGAGCAGGCCATCGAATTCATCAGCGAGGACGAGTACGTGGAGGTGACCCCGGCCTCGATCCGGCTGCGGAAGAAGATCCTGAAAGCGAACCAGCGGTAACGCCAGTTCGTGGCGCAGACGATCGTTTTTTGTCGTCTGCGCTTGTTCGCAACCGGGTAAAGGCAGGCCACAAAAGGCGATGGCCTGCCCCACCTCGCTCGTCTAGAAATCCAGGCGCAGGCCCATTTCAATCCACCGCGCGCTGTTGGTGCGATTGGGTGGCGTGTAGGTGCCGGTGATGACGCCGAAGGTCGCCGGACTGGTGACGCTGAGCGACGGATTGCTGAAGTTCTCGTGGTTGAAGACGTTGAAGAAATCCGCCGAGAATCCCAGCTTGAACCGCTCTTTGATCGCGGTGGTCTTGCCGAACCGCATATCGAAATTCCAGAACGGAAGCCCGTACATGGGGTTGGCGCTTCCGGTGCGTCCGTTGGAGGAGAGCTGGATGTAGTTGAAGTCGCAGAGAGCCGCTCCCGGATTGCTGAAGATGTCCATATTGGTTCCGGATGCGCCTCCCACGTTTGCGCCGACGGTGGTGTTGAAGAGATTGTTGGAGCAGGTGGTGGTATTCGAGACGTTGCGATTCAACCCGGTCGAAGGAAGGGGGCCGGTGGGAACCATGTAATCCGTCGCTCCGATGGCCGAAGTGCCGCCGCCCCACACCTGGCTGCCCTCGGTAACCTTGATCGGCACGCCGGTCCATCCCGAGAAGATCCCCGAAGTGTACCAGCCGCCCAGGAGCCAGTCAATCGCCGGCCCGCCATGAACCAGGTGCCCTTTCCCCGCGGGAATGTCGTACTGGTAATACGCGTTGAAGACGCTCCGGCGGTCGTAACTCGACGGACCGTACTGCACGCTGGGATTGAAGCTGTTCGAGTAGAATCCCGCGTTGTTCTGATTGGACAGACCGTCGTCGAGGGCCTTGGCGTAAGTGTAATTGCCGCTGATCGTGAAGCCATGCGACAAGCGCTTGGTAAGCGTGACGGTACCGGCGTTGTAGTTTCCGTAGCCGACGTAGGTTCGCATAAACTCCACCTGCGCCTGGTCGCTGTCGTAGGCCTGAAGGCCCAACTGGCGGCGATAGGTGTCCAGGTTGAGGAACAGGCTGCCGAGGTTGCCCCCCGTGATGGACGATTTGTTGGCGCTGACGATGTACGCGGTCGCGCTGGCCGCGCCCTTCAGTTTGGCCAGGCCGGGGAACTGGTTCTCGAAGAACGGCTCGACCGGCGCAGCCTGCCCGGCGCGAAGCGCGTTCGCGACCAGGTCGTAAGCCTGCGCAAAGGATTGGTTCGAAGCCGAGTCGACAAACATGTATGGCGCCGAGTTCAGGTTTACCGCTTGCGGCAGGCGGCGCGACTCGCGGCTGATGTAAGCAGCCTCCAGGATCACGCTGCCGGGCAATTCGCGCTGGATGCTGAAGTCGAAATTGTAGCTGCGCCCGACTTTCGTTTTGGGGTCGACCTGGAACGAGAGCGTCTCCTGGGCGACGCCTGGAATGATCGGCGAGGTAGCCGCGCTGGGAGTCGGCAACGGCAGCGTGCCGTCGGTGCCCACGCGGAAACTCGCCAGTCCGGGGTTGGAGGCGACGCCCCCCGCGGCGTTGCAGCCCGCGCCACCCGCGCCCGTCGCGTTGCACGCCGGCGTGGCGACGAAGATGTTCTGGTCGAATCCGATGCCGAGCATGGGGATCTCGACGCTCTGTACGGTGTTGGACCGGTCGTAGACCATGGCGAACCCGCCGCGGATTACAGTTTTGTGATCGCCCAGAAGCTTGCCCCAAAAGCCGTTTGTGGCCGAGGGATTCCACGCCAGCGAGAGCCGCGGAGCCAGATCGCCGTAGTCGGTGTCATACACCGGCCGATGGGCGGCACCCACGGTCTGGAAGCCAAAAGTCGGATTGTAAATCTGCCCCGCGAGCGCCGCCTGCTCCTTCTGTTGAATGAACGACTGGCCCGAGACCAGCGATCCGTCGGCGGCGTTGATCATGATGGTTTGCAGGTTGTTTTGTTCGGTGGGCGCGGTCTGCCAGCCGTAGGACAGGCCGTAGTAGAGCGTCAGGGACGGCTTGATGCGGAAGGAATCCTGCACGTAGAAGTAGGTGGCCCATTGGTTGGTCACATCGCGCAAGAACGTGCCCAGGGGCTGCGGCTGCAAGTTCGCATTGCGAACCGCCAGGATCCCGATATTGTCTACCAGGCCGAGAAGCGAGGCGTAGTACCGGTCCCAGTTGGTCAACTGGCTGGAGGGAACGCAACTCGAAGTAATGCTCCCGCCGCACACCGCCGGTTGGTTCACCCCGGGAATCGTCAGATAGGTCTGGTCGCCATCGATTTGCGCCACCAGCGACGTGATCGATCCCACTACCTTGTCGGCGCGGGCGTGGGTGAAACCGATCTTGTTCAATTGGGCGCCGAACTGGATCTGGTGCTTGCCCCACATCTTGGTCAGATCGTCGATAAGCTGTCCGTTCTGCTGCCATTGGGCCTGGAACCGGGCGCGCTGCGTGTCCATGTCGATGGGCGAATCGATGAAGCTGCTCACGCCGCTGCCGATGGTCAGAGCCACCGGGCCGTCCGAGGTCTGCGAGCCGGGAATGTTCAAGATTCCAGCGGCCTTGGTGGGCGAAGTCGCGTTGGATTGGCTGGTATCGCGTACCCAACCAATGCGCGCAATGTTCACCAATGTGGGCGAGATCTGCCAGGTGGCCTGGAGGCTCGGCACCATGGCGCGTCCCGGATTGGTGATCGCCGAGGACGGACTGCCGTTCAGGATCGAGATATCGCCCGAGGTCACCTGGTCGGTGCGGAAATAGGTGAAGGTGGCGTTCAACGTCAGCTTCTCGGTGACCATGTGGTCCAAACGCAACACTCCATAGTCGGTCGAGGTCGGGGTGGGAAGGTTGGCGAAATAACTCCCCGTGTTCAAGCCGTCGCCTCCGGCCAGATTCGGCAGAGGCATATCCGCGAACTGCGCCGCTACCGACGGGCTGACGCCCAGGCCGCGCGGATCGCACGCGGTGGTTCCAACCGAGCCCGCCGACGCGTTGCAAATCGCCGCGGTCTTCACGTTGAACTGTTCGAGGCCCGCCGGGCCCTGGAACTGGATGATGCCCTGCCGCAAAAGCGCGGTCGGCACCGTGCGCGTCACTTGGGCCACGCTTCTGAACCGGCGCGCCTCGTAGTTGCCGAAAAAGAAGGTTTTGTTCTTCTTGATGGCGCCGCCCAGGCGTCCCCCCGCCCGGTTGTCATGGATAATCGCTTTGGCCAGGCCGGCGCGATTGTTGTCCCAGGTATTGGCGTTTAGGTCGTTGTTCTGCAGGTATTCATACAGCGCGCCGTGGAATTCGTTAGAGCCGCGCCGCCCGATCAGCGTGATCTGGCCGCCGGAGGCGCGCATCAGCGTTGCACTCGGATTGGCGACATTCGCACGAAATTCTTCCACGCTGTCGGCCGGCGTCGGAATCGACGTGTTGGTGGCGACGAGGTTCTGGGTGATGTCAATCCCATCCAGCGTAACGGTGTTCTGATCGTCGATCGCGCCGCTCACGCGCATCGTTATGCCGCTGCCTCCCGCCACCACGCCCGGCTGCAGGTTCATCAGCTCGATCGCGTTGCGTTGCAGTGTCGGCAGCCGCAGGATGTTCTCGGTCGAGAGCACGTTGCCGATCTGCGCGTCCGTGGTCTGCAACTGCGCCGCGGCGGTGGCCGTCACCTCGACGACTTCCTTATCGCCGCCAACCTCAAGACTTACCGGCACGGTGTTGGTCTTCTCGACATCCACACTGATTCCGTCAATCAGGGCGGTGCGAAACCCGGTCATCTTGACGGTGATCCGATAATTGCCCGCATTCACCACCGGAAAGACAAATCCGCCGGCCTGATCCGATGTGGCGCTGAGGGCGGTGCCGGTTTCGACGTTCTGAAGCTGAACGTCGGCCCTGGGCACCACGGCGCCGGTTTGGTCGGTCACTGTGCCGACTACTTTTCCGGCGGTTGTGGTTTGCGCCGAAGCGGCCGGCGCAAGCGAGAAAATCACCAATACTGCCGCCAAGACGCCTATCGGCGCCCGGAAGCGAATCTTGAGAGACCCCTGGGTTCCCCTTTTCGCCAACGCAGAATTCAACATTCGTATTCCTCTAAAGGCAAGATTACAGGTGCGTGACACCTGAGGTTCCTGCCAGTATACACCCAGTCGCCAGTTTTCGATCCTCCGGGGTGCGGTTTTTTACCTTTGGCGGACGCTTACGCCCTGCCAGCCCCTTTGCCCGCCAGGTTACGGAAAAATAATGGAACTCCCGGCCGTGAGGCGGGTTAGACTGTCAGAAAAGGCGCTGTTGCCGACGGAGGGGAAGGATGAAACAGCCTCGGTATTCGATTCTGTGGCACAGGCTTTCCAGCCTGTGTGGGTTTGGAGGATTTGCCGTTTTGGCCTGCTCCGGTCTGCTCCTGGGCCAGACGAGCCGCGATCTCGTTCCCGACTCCAATCAACTCACGGTCTCTCACCCGGAGTGCGACTATTTCGGCAGCCAGCGCGAACGCTATGCCAATGCTTCGTTGCGCGCATCCGGCGCGGGCGCGAACACCCACCCCCTCGCGGCCCTCACCGCACGGGTCACGTCGATGATCGCCACGGCGCCCGGCCGGACCCGCTTCGGGCAGACCAATTCGCCCGGCTCCATCGATTCCTACATCCAGGCGGATTTCGCGGCCAACAACATCACGCCGGCGCCGCTCACCACCGACTGGGAGTTCATCCGCCGGGTCACGCTCGACCTGACCGGCCGCATCCCCACGCCTGACCGCGTTCTGAGCTTCGTAGCCGATACCACGCCCGACAAGCGCGCCAGGCTCATCGATGAGCTGCTGGCCAAGCCCGAGTGGGTCGACAAGTGGACCATGTACTTCGGCGACCTTTACCAGAATACGGCCACCAAGAACACCACCAGCCTGAACCGGTTCCCCCAGGGCCGCAACGCCTTTTATCAATGGATCCACGACTCGCTGTCCGCGGACACGCCCTACAACCAGATGGCCACGGCGCTGATCTCCACCGCCTCGGACAACAACTACACCAACGGGCCCATCAACTTTACGCTCAACGGCTATATCACGGGCGGTCCCAACCAGGACATCATGGACCAGGCGACCTCGTTCGTGTTCGACACCTTCCTGGGGATCGCGCACGTCAATTGCCTGCTGTGCCACAACGGCGCCGGCCATTTGGACGCGCTCAGCCTGTGGGGGAAGAGCACCACGCGCTACCAGGCCTGGGAGCTGTCTTCGTACCTGTCGCACACCCAGCTCAGCCGCACCACGACCGCCACCAATGTCTATTACTGGTCGGTGCTGGACGACACCAAGGGTTTCACCGTGGACTACACGCTGAACACCACCAGCGGCAACCGCCCTCCGCGGGTGGCGCCGTCGGGATGCAAGTCCGGGCAGCCCTGCTACTACGTGGCGCCGCAGTACATCTTCACGGGCGACACTCCCAAGCCCGGAGAGAACTACCGCTCAGCGCTGGCCCGCGAGGTCACCGGCGATTTCCAATTCGCGCGCGCGACGGCCAATTATCTCTGGGCACAGTTTTTCGGCCGCGGCATGGTCGATCCGCCGGATACTTTCGACCCGTTGCGCCTCGATCCCAAGAATCCGCCGCCCTCGCCGTGGACCTTGCAGCCGACCAATGCCGCCCTGCTGAACGCGCTGGCGCAGCATTTCGTGGCCGGCGGATACGATTTGAAAGGCTTGATGCGCGAGATCGCCAACTCCCAGACGTACCAGCTTTCCAGCCGCTACGACGGCGCCTGGAACGCGGCCTGGGAGCCCTATTTCGCGCGCAAGTTCGTGCGGCGGCTGTGGGCGGAGGAGGTGCACGATGCCGTAGCCCAGTCGAGCGGCACCTTCCCGACTTACAACGTGACCGGGTTCAGCGACCAGGGATTCAGCAAGGTGAGTTACGCCATGCAGTTGCCCGACGTGGTGAACCTGCCCGACGGGGGCGGAGCCATCAGCCAGTTCCTGGACAGCTTCCTGCGCGGCAATCGCGACGATCAGCCGCGCAAGCAGGACGGCTCCATCCTGCAGGCGCTGAACCTGATGAACAACCCGTACGTGGTCAACCGGGCGCACGGCGCCGGATCGACGCTCAGCCAGCTCATCGCGCAGAACCTCGGCAAGACCAACACCGACCTGATCAATACGCTCTTCCTGAACATCCTATCCCGCTACCCCACGAGCGACGAGATGGCCACAGCGCTGGCCACCATTCCTTCCAGCGGCGCCAACCGCACGGTCCCCATCCAGGACCTGGTGTGGTCGCTGTACAACAAAGTGGACTTCATGTTCAATTACTGAGGCCGTCATGAGCAACGAACAAGAGAAGACCAACGAAGCTCTGAAAAAGTACGGGGCCCTGAAGAAGCACGGATGGGACTACAAGACGTTCTTCAACCGGCCGCACTGGACGCGGCGCCGCTTCTTCGAGATCCTGGGCGCGGGCGTAACGGGTTCGTACCTGGCCCAACGCTACGCCCGGGCCGCGGATGTGACCTCGAGCGGCGCGACCACCAAAAACACCGCAACGAACGCCATTTTCATCCTGCTGGCGGGCGCCCCCAGCCACACCGACACGTTCGATTTGAAGATGGTGAACGGCGTTACTCCCACCAGTTTCGCGCCCCAGACGGTCAATGGCGCCCTGTGGCCCACGGGGTTGCTGCCCAAGCTCGGGCAGGCGTTTTCCAATTCGAAATTCTCCATCATCCGGTCGATGCAGTCGCACGCCCTGGTGCACTCGCTGGCGCAGACCTGGACGCAGATCGGGCGCAATCCGGCCGCGGCCCTGGGCAACATCGCTCCCAATATCGGCAGCGTGGTGGCCATCGAGAAGGACGGGCAGCGTACGCCGGGGCAGGTATTCCCGCCCTTCGTGGCGCTCAATTCGGGCGCCGGGGTGGGCAACGGCTACTTCTCCGCCGAATACGCGCCGTTCAAGGTGATCCCCAGCACCGGCGGGATTGCCAATACCACCAACCCCGACGGCCAGACGACCTTCAACAACCGGTGGAAGTTGATGCATTCCCTGGATGACAGCCTGCGCGTAAATTCGCCCTACGGCACCCCGCTGGACGATTACAACGACTTCTACACCAGCGCCCAAGGGATGATGTACAACCCCGTGGTGAACCAGGCTTTCGGTTTCACTACCGCGGACAGCGCGCGCTATGGCACGACCAGCCTGGGCAACGCCTGCCTGGTAGCCACCCAGATCCTCAAGGCCAACCAGGGCACGCGCTTCATCCAGATCACCTCCAACGACGGCTGGGACATGCACCAGAACATCTACTCGGCTGGAACACTTCCCGCCAAGGGCAAGATTCTGGACAACGCGGTGTCGGCGTTATTGAGCGATCTGGACGCCAACGGCATGCTCTCCAGCACGCTGGTGGTGATGGTTGGCGAATTCGGCCGCACGGTAGGTCCGCTCTCGGCCGCCGCGGGCCGCGACCACTGGCCGCAACAGTTCGCGTTCTTCGCCGGCGGCGGGACCAAGGGCGGCGCTGTCATTGGGCAAACCAACGCCACCGGCTCCGACACGGCCGACTACGGCTGGTCGCAGCAACGCTACGTCTATCCGGAGGACATCGAGGCGACGGTTTATTCCGCCATGGGGATCGACTGGACCACGGTCCGCCACGACGATCCTCTGGGGCGCGGATTCGAATACGTGCCCACCACTGGTCCGGTCCAGTTCTACCCGGTCAACGAGCTGTGGTAGCGTTCAGCTTTCTTCTTTTCTCAGCTCGACCGCCGGCCACATGACCTGGGCAATGGCTCGCGCCAGTTGCTTCCAATTGGATTCCTCCGCGGCCAACTGCTTCTTCCCGGCGGGGGTGAGGCGGTAGTATTTGAACTCGCGCTTTTGGTCCTTACCCGCGGCCTCCCATTTGGACAGGACCCAACCCTTGCGCTCCAGGCGGTGCAGCGCGGGATACAGAGAGCCGTGCTCGACTTGCAGCACGTTATCGGTAGTGCGCTGGATGTGCTTGGCGATCTGGTGGCCATGGGCCGGCCCGAACAGAAGCGTCCGCAGAATCAGCATGTCCAGAGTGCCCTGCAGCAGTTCCACGCGATCTGGGGGTTCGTTGGTCATGGTTATGGTAGATATTCTACACAGAAAGCCGGCCCTGGAGGGTAGACGCGCTACCCGGGGGTTGGTTAGGGTCAGGGACGTTTACCGGACGGCCGCCGCGTTACAGGCCATTATCTCAGCTACATCGCCGGCAGCTCCGAGACAGGCACCGGCAGGCCCACCCGCATAAAGAATCTTGCAAATGCTTGAGACAGATTCTCTCGATATGGTGGCCTGAAGCGGAGCCAGGATTGTCTCCGCTGAGTTGAGACGACTTCAAGAAAAGCGAGCGGAATTGTGTAGACATCGTGAAAATCGACGATTCTGTGGGTCATCTTAAGCGGCTCGCCTTGGTACTCGTTCATAATTGAAAGATTCCACAGAAACCCATCACGGATGTCTCTGCAATGGCCGTCCCAAGCCTTGGCGGTTGGCCGCTGGTTCCGCTCCTGCATTTCTTGCACCCACAGCGCGTGATATTCCGTCAATGAGACATGGGGACAGACTATCACGTTGGTCACCTTCCGGTGCATCAAGTCACACGCTTGTGTCATTACGACAACGTCGGCTCTGATGACTTCAGTGGCGGCCCGAAGCAGCTCGCCGCCTGCGTCCCCGATAACTGTGGCGGTTGCTTTCCAACCTACAACTGGACATTCGAAGATGAGGTCGCCCTGCGTGAGTGGAGGTGCATGCACGACTTCATACCAACCGTCATTCATCGGAACTATTCCTCGCGCTCTGGTGAATCTCAATCCGAGGCTTCCAGCGGGGCAAGTCGCCGGTTCGGAATTCGATCTGTTCAGAGAACAAAACTCCAGCCCGGCGTTGCGGCGAGAAAACACCTCGAATTGGGAGATCTACGTCAGAGGCCACCCAAGCGTGCAACGCGTCCGAGGCGGCTTCGCGACATCGATGCTGGAATTCCGGACTTGGCGCGGGCAAACTGCCCTTGGAGCGTCCGGGCGGTTGGATTCGGCTCAGGGCTTCTGTTATCCACAATCGTGACCCAGGTGGATTGTCACGACATCTGCGATTCATGACGTGTTCACCCCTTCGTTCTCAGATCGGCAGACGATCCTGTTTCGAGGATTGCTTTTAGCCGCCTGAGTGCTCGCTGGTACCGTACCCGCGCTGCACCGGGGCTGAGAGCCAAAATCTTTTCGATCTCCTCGAATGTCGCCCAATCGGACCCTCTCAGCATAACAATCTCTTGATCCGGTTGGGCGAGTTGATCGAGCGCCTTCCGGACGGCCGCAGTAGCAGCCTCGTCAGGCATATCACGGGAGTCCTTATTGTCATCGGACGCCGTGCCCTCTGCGAGAGGCGGGCTGCGTCGAGCGTTCGAGAGATAATCCGCAAGCTTATGCTTTGCGATTGTCCACACCCACTTGGCGAAGCCGCCGTTCCCCGGCTGGTACGATGGCACGTTAAGTGCGATATCGGTGATGCACGATACCGCGAGATCCTCGGCCTCGTAGTTAGGCACGCCTGCGGCCAGGAACAAACGTCTCAAGCGGGGACCGAAGATTTCAGCAAATTCCCGGAACGCATGTTCGTCCCGCGCAAGCATTCGCTCGGCTAGCGCGTCTGAATCAATCCGTTCTTGTGATGGTCCGGGACGCACTGCCTTGCCTCTCCCCCGATGATACCAACTCAAGAAAGCCTGGTCTCAATGGCTGGGATCGGTGTTGCCGGCCACGTTGGAAACCGGAAGAGCCGCGGCTGGTTGGTGTTGCCGGCTCCCCGGAACATTCCAGCGCGTTGTGTGCCAATCCCTAAGCTCAGGGGCCAGCCGTTTCATGACGACCTGTTCGCCTTGCACATCAAGGGCAACCTGTGTGCCCGGCTTGAACAACCGGAACAGACCTTTAGACGGCTGGCCCTTGCTTCCTCAGTTGCCGCCGCGGCCTGCGCCGCCACGGCCCGCGGGCGTGGCGGGGGGCAGATCCTTGCGCGGGAATTTGTCGGGACGGGTGGCCGCGTTGTAGACAAACGCCGCTTCGATGATCGCCATCTGCTCCATGTCGGCCGGCTGGATGCGGTCGTACACGTCCATGTTGGAGTGGTGGGTGCGGGTATCGTAGTCCATGGGATCCTGGATGAACTGGAAGCCCGGCAGCCCCACACGGTCATACGACTGGTGGTCGGTGCCGCCCGTGTTGCGAATGGTAATGACGCCCGGCGTCAGGTCTTTCAGAGCGGCAAACCAGGCTTCGAAAATGGGCCGCGCCATTTCATTGCCTTGCAGATAGATTCCGCGAATCCGGCCGGTGCCGTTATCGATATTGAAGTAGGAGGAGAAGTTGTTGTGCTCGGTGGTGGGCTTCATGACCGCCGGATCGGCGAAATGTTCCTTCACGTAAGCCGCCGAGCCGAGCAGTCCTTCTTCCTCGCCGCCCCACAGGGCCATGCGCACCGTGCGATCCATCTTGAGATTCAGGGATTTCAGGATGCGCATCACTTCCATGGCGACAGCACTGCCCGCGCCGTTATCGGTGGCGCCGGTGCCGTAATGCCAGGAATCGAAGTGCCCGCCCACCATCACCAGCTCGTTCGGCTTAGTGGTGCCCGGGATCTCGGCGACCACGTTGAAAGAGTCTGTGTTGGAAGTATCGAACTGGGTCTTGATATCGAACGTCAGCTTCACCGGGACGTTATGTTCGAGGAGCCGCGCGATGCGGTTGTAGTGTTCCGCGGTGATCGACACTTGCGGCAGGTTGGTAGTGTCCATGCGGTTTTGCGCGCCGCCGCCGAACAACGTGCCGCTCTCGCCCCTGGCCGTGGCTTGCAGGGTCAACAGGACGCCCTCATCTTTCACGAACGAGCGCAGCTTGGTCTGAAACGCCTGGAGTTCTTCGGGAGTCATGTTGGCGTTGGCTCCGCCTCGTCCGCCGCGCCCGCCACCTCGTCCGCCGCGCCCGCCGCCGGTGGGAAGGAGTTCCGGAACCAGGTCGGTAAGCTCCGTATCGGTGTACCGCCGGGCTAACGGGGCCGTGGGGAACGGAAGATCGAGCGGCCCCACGGTCCCCGCGGCGTTCGCGGAGTTGAGGACGATCTTTCCCTTCAGCTTTCCGTGGAATTTGTCCATGTCGGCTTGCGTCTGAATCTGCGCCAGCACGGCCTCACCGGTCACCGAACCGTTGGTGCTGCCAGTCCATGCCACCGGAACTCCGATGATCGGCATGTATGTAGGCTCGACCATGGCGCCGCTGTAGCCGGTGATTTCCCAACTCGGGATCGGGCCGCCGCGTCCGCCGCCCGTCCCCGTGGCCCACTTTTCCAGGTGGACGTTGCTCATGCCCCATTCCTTGAGCTGTCCGACAGCCCAGTCGCCCGCCCGCCGGAATTGCGGGGAATTGGTCAGCCGCGGGCCGTAGTGGTCGGTGAGCTGGTACATGGTGTCCATCACCTTGGAGCCCGCAGCTCCGCCACCGCGACCGCCGCCGCCGAATCCGCCTCCTTCGCCCAGTTCCGCGGTCTTGATTTTGTGAATGACATTCAAATCCACCCGCTCCTGCTGCTGGGCGATCGCCAGCAAGGAGGCGAATAGAAAGAAAGATACCGTGAGGGTTGTTCTTCGTCGCATAGGTTTGTGGTTAGACTATATCAAACCTAAGACGCCGATTGCCGGGTCCGGGGTTACTGCCGCTCAGGCCTTGCGCGCCAGGATGCCGGTCTCACGCTTGGGAAGCTGGTCCGCCAGGCTCTTCGGTATGCCGAAGTTGTCCTGCAAAATCGAGACCGGATTGCCGCCCAGCCAGTTGGCCAGAGAGATTTCCTGGAACTCGCCGCTGTTGAACAGGATCAGAACCTCGGTGGGCTCGTCGCCGATCTGCTCGATGTAGTGTCCGTAGCCCTGGTTGACGAAGCCGACATGGCCGGGGCCGAACTCCTCGGTGCGGACGCGGCCGTGGGAACCGAAAATGCCCACGCGAGCCCGGCCGCGCACGTAGTATTGCCACTCGTCCGCATGGGGATGCCAGTGAAGCTCGCGCAACGCCCCCGGCTGCAGGTCCATGCGCACCGCGGTGAGCGTGGTCTGGATGGGGAACTCCTTGGAGGAGACGATGAACTCGCGGCCGCCGGGGAAGACCTTGGGCGGCTGCATGTCGAGCCGATATTTGTGCGAGGATTGCGTGGGCTGCAGTTGGCCATCGCGGAAATTCTCGATCGGTTCGGTCGGAACTTTGCCGGGACCGATGTAGACCTCCTTCTTGGGAAACTGCGCCAGCGCCGACGCGGGCACGCCCAGGACGCGGCTCAGCACCGCGGGCGGCGTGGTGGCGATCCAGTCGGTGATGCTGAAGGTGCCGTACTCCGAGAAGTGGCCGTTGTCGAAGCCCAACAGGAAGTGGCATTCGCCGGGCCCGAGACCTTGCAGCAGGTGGCCGTGCCCGCGCGGAAAATACCAGGTGTCGCCGGGGCCGAAGTCGGTGATCTCGGATTGACCGTTGGGGGAAATGACGGTGGCGCGGCAGCGGCCCTCCAGCATGTAGGCCCACTCGGCGGCCAGCGAGTGCCAGTGCAGCTCGCGAATGGCGCCGGGCTTGAGGCGCATGGAGACGCCCGCGATGCTCTGCGAGATCGGAAATTCGGCGGCCGTCGCTTCCTTGGCGGAGCCGGCTTCACCGACCCAGCCTGTTTGGTTTTCGATATCGAACTTGAAACTCGGCAGCGGTGCGAAGGCTTTGGGCTCTTCCGCGGGCGAGGCATCCGCCGCCTGGCTGGCGACTAACGACGCGAGCGCGGCAGCGCCGAATACACTCCTGCGGCTGATGCCTTCCGTTTGCAGATGTTTCGTCTCTTCGGACATGGAAGCCCCTCCTAAAGGTCGTACGTTAGATATACCGCGGATTGGAGGGTGAAAACAACTGGGGGTTAGCGGTGGGGCGGCGAACCCGGCATGTTAGAGCACAACGAAGATGTGCCACACTGTAGTCAGGCGGAGGTCGCAGCACACTTGACGTTTTCCAAAAATGATGTCGATTTAGTGGCATTTAATAAGCGAGGGCAGCCGATGCTGCTGGTTGAGGTGACAGGCCAGCATGGGACTTCGGACGTTTGGGCCGCTCGTTATCGGAGAAACCTGCTCGAGCATGAAACCATGCCCAACGCGCCTTTCTTTCTGATTGCGACACCGGAGCGCCTGTACTTCTGGCGCCAGGACGACCCCAGTCCGCAGGAAGAACCGCCGCACTTCACCATGGATCCGGCCGCTGGATTGAAGCCGTATTTCGAGACATTCAAAGAAGACCCGAAAACAACCAGCGGCGAGGCGTTGGAGTGGATTCTCTTCTCCTGGTTGAGCGACCTGTCCTGGAGCGCGCGTTTGGGGGCAGAAGAAGATCCCTCGCTCAGGTGGCTGTCGGAGTCGGGCTTGCTCGAAGCGCTGAAAGGCGCTCACATCGAATCCGGCGAGGTGCAATGAATGTCTACGTTGAATCCAATTTCGTGCTGGAGCAGGCGCTTGAGCAGGAGCAGTGCGAAAGCTGCGAGGAACTCCTCAGGCTCGCTTCCGCTGGTTCCATTCGTTTGGTAGTTCCCGCCTTTTCGCTGGCCGAGCCGCACATCGCACTCATGCGCCGGGAAAGCGAGCGGTCCAGGTTGCGATCCGAGCTTCAACGGAACTCGCGCAAAACGGCCGCGGCGCGATCAGTTCCTGTGCTGTATGGTACCGCGCCGCGGCCTTTGCGCTTCAAAGCATCTTTCCGAGCTGGCACGATCGAAGACTTACCGTGAAGTGACGGGCACCTTCAGCGACCTTTTGGCACTTCTGAAGGCAAGTGCGAAACGCGAGCGGGCGGGACTGCAACGGACCACAGCCGCGATGCTCGAGGCAGCGGAGTTCATCCCACTGGGTTCGGATGTGTTGCGGCAAGCTGCTGGAATTCAGGCCGCCGTCGCCATGTCGGCACAAGACTCCATCGTACTCGCCTCGATAGTTTCGCATCTTGCGGCCACAAAGCCCGCGGAGAGTTGTTTTCTGAACCGGAACACCAAGGACTTCGGCGGCCCGAACATCCAGGTGATGCTGGACCAGTTCGGCTGCAAATTCTTTGGCCGATTCGACCATGCCCTTCGCTATATCGAGTCGCGGCTCCGCCAAGTAGAATAGTCCCCGGAGCCGGCGGCCGATCTACAATCGGCTGCGCGTGGGGCGTCGCGCCCCCGGGCCCGAAAACCGCTTGACCACCGCTACGCTGGCGAAGATGATCATCATGGCGACGGCCTCGCGAATCCCGAACGGCTCGCGATAAAAAAGCCAGCCCAGGGCCACCGCGACCACGGCATTGACGTACGGGTATACGGAGACAATCGCCACCGGCAGGCGGTCGAGCGCATAGATATAAGCGCTGTAGCCTACCAGCGACCCGAAGACCACCAGGTAGAGAATCGCCATCACGCCGCGCGCGCTCCAGTGAATCGGGTGCTCGGGTATGGCGAGGGCAAATGGAGCCAGGATCAGGCCGGCCGCCAGTTGGTGGACGCCGCCGGCGATGACGGGATGGGCCTTGCTGGCCTGGCGCCGCTGGAAGATCGACCCGAAGGACCATCCCGCCATTCCGATTTGCAGCAGCAGGAAGCCGTTCAGAAGATTTCGGTCGACGGCGTGCCGGCCGGGGTCCGGTGTGAACAGCAAGGCCGCGCCCAGAAGTCCCACCAACATACCGCCGATGGTGGGAGCGTGCAGCTTCTCCCCGCCCGGCAGCAGGGCCTCCGCTCCCACCATCCAGAAGGGCGAAATGGTGACGATCAGGCCGGCGATGCCGCTGGGGATGATCACCTCCGCGAAGACCAGCGCGCTATTGCCGATTCCCAGGGTGAGGAAACCGCTGAAGCAGGCTGCCCAGAGCTCACGCCCGCGGGGCAGGTATTTGCCGCGCGCCACGGCGAATAGCAGCAGGAGGGAGCCGGAGATGGTGAAGCGGACCGAGACGAGTACCAGCGGAGGGAAAGTCTCGAGCGACATACGGATGCCGAGGTACGTGGTTCCCCAAAAGAAACACACTGCGGCCAGCGCGAGGTAGGGCTTGTACAGAGGATGTCGCTGCAATATTCAGCGTAGCATTGCGGGAAAAAGGGGGGTTAGGGGTTAGGGGTTGGGGTTGTGTGCACCACCGAGCAAACGATTGCCAGTACCGTGACGGCCCACCCCGAGGCCGCGCTCAGGCGTTTCCGGCTTTCCAGGCGCATGCGGCGAAGAATTTCGAGGAGGTTGGCATAGCAGCATTGCCCCGATGTTTTCTGCCGTCTCATAGCTGTCGCAAAACCAGGCCTTTTGAGAACGTGATTTGGCCGCCGGCATTCGTCACACCGTTGCCGCCCATCACTCGTTGGCCGGCTGCCGGTTTCTAAGCGCTACGGCAGCGGCACAGTGGGGTCCTCGGGGTAGAGCGATTGAGGCCGCCGGTAGATTCAGTTCGGGGATGCAAGATCGCAACTGATTTTCAGTTCAACGGCGCCAGAGGCGGTGAGGGGATTGTTGCCGCACCCCCAGCCGCGCCAGATCTCGGTGACGGTCTTCTTGCAGTCACCGGCGCACGGAATCTGCGCTGCGGCGGCGTTGGCGTTCTTCAGCGCCGTGGTCACTACTGCGTTGTTTCCGGCGCCCGGTCCGGCGAACCCGGCACAGTTGGGAACCTTATCGGCCCAAGAAGAATAGATGACGAGCGAGCCGACGCAGGAAAAATTCTGCGGCAGCGGCTTGGTTGGGGTTCCACCCGAGATGATCACATCGGGGTTCTGGTAGGCGCCCTGCTCGTCGGGAAAGCCGATGGGGTTCTTCGCGCCGGCGGCTGCCGCGGCGGCGATGATCTGGATATCCCTAAAGACTATGGGTACGGAGCGGAGAACCTTGGGGGCGCGGGCCGGTTTCTTGGTGGCCATGGGGCGAAGTCTATCACTTTTCGATGGGGGCTGGGGGAGCCAAAACCTCAGTCACAGGCCTTGCATTTTCCCGGGGCCCACCGATCAAACGCGGTAAGAACCGTCAGGGCTTTTCTCCGCCCGGCTGGACAAGTTGTCCAATCAGTTCCTCGGAAGCTGTTGATAATAAACAATTCGAATTTTGAAAACTGGACAACCTGTCCAGTTTTCTGTTTTTTTGAGCAGGATGGGAAGAGTTCCCGAAGACCCTGAGAGGTTTCATGATACCGCCTGGCTCACGTGGCTTTGGGGAGCCTGAGGTTCATCACCGCGCCGCGTGCCTGCGGTACACCACCCAAGCCGAGGCGATCACGGCCACCGTGCCGGCGGCCAGTTTGCCCTCGAAAAGCCAGACGTTCGAGATCTCGGCCGTCGGCACCACCGAGCAAACGATTGCCAGTACCGTGACGGCCCATCCCGAAGCCGCGCTCAGCCGCTTCCCGGCCTTCCAGGCGCTGCCGAATATATAAAGATACGGCAGGAATCCCGTGATCACCATCAGCGACACCAGCTCGTCGTAAGCCACCCGCATGGTATCGCCGAGTTGGTATGCGGCGAGCAGGAAGGTGGCGACCGTTCCCAGCGCCAGGATGGAAATGTAGGGCGTGCCCCACCGTGGATGGATCCGGGCGAACGCCTTGGGCAACAGGTGATCGACCCCCGCGACAAACGGGAGGCGCGAGGTGGCGGCGCCGATTCCGCCAAATTGCCCCACCCCGCAGGCCAGAATCATCAGGGCAATGAGCGGGGAAAGCCACGCGGCGCTCAGCACCGTGCCGGCCGCCACCGAGACGTCTCCCAGCCCGCTCAAGTCGTTGATCTTCTCCGGTGGAAGAATCACCAGGAGGGAAATCGTTCCCAGCGAATAGAAAACGGTGGCGAACGCGGCAGCCATCCAGGCCGCGCGCGGCAGTGTGCGCTTGGGGTCGCGGATCTCGGCGCCCATCGAACCCGCCGCCTCCATTCCCGACATGCCGTAGGCGATGGATGCCGCCCCGAAGGTCAGAGTGCCCCAATCCCACTTGGGCCAGATGTGGATGGGGGTCGCGGTGCCGCGCCGCGCCCACACCAGCGCCGCGGTCGAAACCAGCAGGACGCCCAACAGCCAGGTGGCCGTGCCGCCGGCATTCTGCGTCCACTTGCCGACCTTGAGCCCGACCATGTTGGTCCCGAGCGCGATCCAGATGGCGAGCAAGGCCACCGTCAGGAGATAGAAACGCTGGTCGCCCAGGCGCGCATACGTGGATCCGAGCGTGTAGAAGCCCGCCCGCATGTAGAAAATGGCCGCCGTGGGGAACCAGCAGGCGATTCCCATCCAGTAGGTCCAGAAGCAGAGGAATCCGTGAAATGGGCCAAAATCGCCGCGCGTCCAGAGATACAGTCCGCCCGCTCCCGGATACTTCGCCGTGAGTGCCGCCACGGCCACGGCCAGCGGCACTACGAAAAACACCGCGGCCATCAGCCAGAGCGTGACGGAACCCGGTCCCGCGTGCGCCGCCGCGGGGATCCAGCGTGCGCCCACGATGCAGGCGATGCAGAAAAAGGTGAGGTCGCGGAGGCCCAGCTCGCGCTTGAGTCCGGGCTCAGACACCGGCCGTTTCTTTCGCCAATGCTGTATCTTTGGCCAACTCGAGGCCGATGCGGCGCAGACCTTCGCGGAGGAACTCCGGCTTGCCGCCCAACCAGATGCGCAGGAAACCCTCCACGCCGAGTTGCACCCCCGGCACGATCAGCACGCTCTGGTTGACGCGAATGCGCTCGCACAGCGGGTAGCTGGGCGCGTCGGAGTTGTAGCGCATCAGGCAGAGCGCGCCGGCCCGCGGCTCGCGAAACGTGAGGAATCCGCCGAAGCCCGCCACCCACTCGCGCATAATGGGCAGGTTGAGCTGCAGGATGGTGCGAGTGCGCGCGTACAGCTTCTCGCGGTTTTCCGCCCGCACCGCGACGCGCGCCACTGCGTCCGAGATTTTGTTGGGCGCGATGGTAAGGTAGTCGTGCTGCGTCCAGCACTCGGCGATGATCTCCTTGGGGCCGACGGTCCAACCGATGCGCACGCCGGGGATGCCATACGCCTTGGAAAGCCCGCTCGTGACGATGACGCGGTCGCTCATGCCCCAGAAGCTCGCGGTGCGCTCGCAATAGATCTCGGCGCCCTGGTAGACTTCGTCGGCGATCAGGTACGCGCCTGTCGATTCGCAGCGCTCCACGATGCGCTTCATGGCGTGGCGCGAGAGCACCGCGCCGCTGGGGTTGTTGGGATTCGAAATGTAGACCAGGCGCGTTCGTTCGGTGACGGCGCGGTCGAACTCGTCCCAGTCGGGCTCCCAATCCTGGTCGATGCGCAGGTGGAAGCGGTTCACCTTGGCGCCGAGGCTTCGGGGAAGGCCCCAGTACTGCATGTAGTTGGGAACCTCGAAGGCCACCTCGTCGCCTTCGCGCACCAGCGCGAGGGCCAGCAGGTAGTTGGCTTCCGAGGTGCCGTTGGTGACCTCGATGTGGTCGGGCGTGGCGCCGGCGTAGAGGGCAGCCAGGCTCTCGCGCAGCGGGATGGTGCCGTTCGACTGGCTGTAGGTCAGGGGCATGTCGAGAATGCTCTCGATATCGAGCCCCATTTCGCCCAACTCGCGCAGGCTGACGGGCCGCACGCCGCTCTCGCTCAAGTCCATCTCGACGACGTTCTCCCACGTCGACTGCATGCGCTCCATTTCAAACTGTTCGATCTTCAAAACCCGCTCCTCTCGTAGCAGTATTCCGCGATGTACAGATCTTCCACCCCGAGGCCGGTGAAGTCGCACACCGTGAGGCCGTCGTGGCGGGGTTGGGGACGCTCGCAGAAGGTCCCGATCTCCACGGCACGCTCCCATGTTTCGGGGGCATGCTGCAATTCTCCCAGCTTCTCACATTGGCGCCGCGAATCCGCGAGGAGCAGGGCGGCGCGGCGGAGAATCCCGGGATCGAGCTCCTGTTTGCCGGGGGAGTCGGAGCCGACGGCGGAGATGTGCGTTCCCGGCTTCAGGTCGGCATCCGACAGGAGTGGCTGGCGGGAGGCGGTACACGTGACGATGAGGCGGCACTCGCTCGCCACGCGTGCCGGCGAATCGGCAAGCAGCACTTCGGTGCGAGGCAGCAGCGCTTGTAAATCGCTTCGGCATTCGGCGGCGCGCTCCGGTGTGCGGCCGCAGATCCAGATGGTGTGCAAGTCGAGCACTTCGGCATGCATTTGCGCCTGCAAGCGAGCTTGGACACCGGCGCCGAGGATTCCGATGGCGGTGTCGGTGCGGTGCAACTCGCGAGCCACCATGGCCGCGACGGCCGCGGTGCGGACGTCGGTGAGATGGCCGGCATCGGCGAGGAAGGCGACGGGCTCGCCGGTTTCGGCGGAGGCGAGCAGCATCATGCCGTTTCCAGTGGGGAGTCCGCGCGTGAGATTTTGCGGAAAGGTGCTCGCGATTTTGAGCGCGAAGTACCGGCCGCCGCGGCGATAGCTGGATTTGATGTGGACCTCGCCTGCGACCGGGGCGATGTCCAGATGCATGGGCATGGGCGTATCGCATTCGCCGCGCGAGTTGGCGATGAGGGCGTCGCGCATGCGGTGGATGACCTCCGGGTACGCGAGGGTGGGGCGGATTTCGGGTAGGTTGAGGATTCGCATCAGTATCGCCCTGAATTCGTCAAGAACATGTTATATATAATCACGGTGGCTGTCTCGCCGTGTAGCCGGCATCACGCTCGGGGCCGGCGACGCGCCGGATTTCCAGAACTTTGGACACTGCGTTGCAGACGCTTAGGAGAACGCTTTCTTTCGACTAAGGAGAGACTATGAGCAATACAAGAGCGGGAGACCGAGCCACATTCCTCCTTCTGGGGGCCGCGATCGGCGTGGCGACAGCACTGCTGCTGGCGCCCGCATCGGGCGCACGCACTCGCCGGAGATTACGCCGCCAGGGAGAAGAAGCCGCCGATTACCTGATCAACACAGGTAAGGAGTTGATGGAAAATTGTGAGGATCTTTACGAGCGCAGCGGGGAGTTAGTGGGGGATCGAACCCGCGAACTGTCCGGGAAATATCGCGCCCTGCGCGAGTACAGCAGTCAATTGCTGGACGAGGCCGAAACGATCCTCCGCCGTACAAAAAGCGCCGTCGTCGGCTAAGGGACATCATATAGCCACCACCTTGTAGTTGTGCTTAAATAGCGTTACAATCGGCGTGGGTGAGCATGAGTATCTCACGAGCCATCGCCGAGCAGATGGAACGAGCCTCCTGGATTCGCCGCATGTTCGAAATCGGCATCCAGCTCCGCAAGGAACGCGGCGCGGAAAATGTCTTCGACTTCACCCTGGGGAACCCCGATGTCGAGCCGCCCGAAGCGGTGATCGAGGCCCTGCGGCGCGTGGTGGCGGAGAACCGGCTGCACAGCCACGGCTACATGCCCAATGGCGGCTTTCCCGAAGTGCGCGCGAAGATCGCGGGGCGCCTCGCGGAGCGCACCGGGGTGCCGTTCTCGGGCGAAGACGTGATCATGACGTGCGGGGCGGCGGGGGCGATCAACACGGTGCTGAAATCCATTCTCGACCCGGGCGACGAAGTCATCGTGCTGAATCCGTATTTCCCCGAGTACCGTTTCTACATCGAAAACCACGGCGGCCGCGTGATTACGGTAGAGACGGACGAGCGGTTTGAGCCCGATATCGGGCGCATCGCCGACGCGATCACGCCGCGTACCAAGGCGCTCATTCTCAATTCGCCCAACAACCCGACGGGCGCGGTCTACGGCGTCGACGTCCTGCGCGAACTGGACGGCATCGTCCGCGAGCCGATGATCGTGATCAGCGACGAGCCGTACCGCCCGCTCACGTTCGACGGCTTGGTACCTCCCGAGACGCTGCGGATCATGCGGCGCGCGGTGATCGCGTGGAGCTGGTCGAAGGCCATGGCGATCTCGGGCGAGCGCATCGGCTACCTGGCGATTCCGCCGGAGCTTGCCGAGGCTGCCGCGCTGCGCAATGCCTGCACGTTTGCCAATCGCATCCTGGGGTATATCAACGCTCCCGCGATCTGGCAATGGGTGGTGGCCGAAGTGCCCGATGCCACGGTCGACGTGCGGCAATATCAGGAGAAGCGCGATCTGCTCTGCGATGCGCTGACGGCCATGGGTTACGACGCGCCGCGCCCACAGGGGTCTTACTACGTGTTTCCGAAGACGCCGATACCCGACGACGTGGCGTTCATCGGGCTGCTGCAGCAGGAGGGCATCCTGGCGGTGCCCGGCGCGGGCTTCGGACGCGGAGGGTATATGCGGCTGTCGCTGACGATTCCGCGGCGGGATTTGGAGAAGTCGCTGCAAGGGTTCGCGCGGGCATTCGCGGAATGCTTGTGTGGTGTCGCGGCGTAACTGTATAATCGACGGTGACGCGAGGGACCCCAGTGACTCACGAGACCGCCGTTTCGAATGCCAAAGAGATCGCCGATGGTGTGCTGGCGCCGGCTGCCGGTCAGAATGACAAGGCAGGCCGGTTCTCGACCGAAGCTGTCGAAGCCTTTGGGCGGGCCGGACTGCTCGGGCTGATGCTGCCTGCCGAAGCCGGCGGCTCCGGTCTTGGCCCGCGAACGCTCGCGACCGTCATCGCAACACTTGCCGAAGCGGATGCATCGGCTGCCATGGTCTATCTCATGCACGTGCTCGGCACCGCGACGATTGCCGCGGCGCGGCCCGGCGCGGACGTCGCTCCGGCGCTGCGGGAGATCGCCCTCGGCCGGCACCTGTCTACGCTCGCGTTCAGCGAGTCCGGCTCCCGCAGTCACTTCTGGGCGCCGGTCTCTCGTGCACGCCGGAACGGCGCGGGCGTGCATATCAGCGCGAAGAAATCGTGGGTGACGAGCGCCGGTCACGCGCAAAGCTACGTAGTCTCATCGCTTGCGCCCGAAGGGGCAGGCCCCACCGATTCGACGCTCTACCTGGTTGCAGCGGGAACTCGAGGCCTGTCGGTGGCAAGCCCATGGGACGGTCTGGGAATGCGGGCCAACGCCTCCGCGCCGATGTTGCTCGACGACTGCGAGGTTCCCGCCGGGCTGCAGTTGACGGACGATGGCGGCGGGTTTGCGGCCATGCTGAACGTGGTGCTGCCGCTGTTCAATCTGGGGACGTCAGCCGTGGCGTTGGGGCTCTGTCGAGCCGCAGTCGTGGGCACCGCGGGGCATCTCAAGAGCGCCCGGTTCGAGCATCTGGGGCAGAGCCTCGGCGAGAGCCTGCCGACGCTGCGGGCGCAGCTCGCGACGATGCAGATCGACACCGATGGCCTTTCGGCGCGCATCGACGACTTGATCGACCACCTGGAGCGGCCGCGGGACACGACGATGCTGCGCGTACTCGAAACGAAAGCCGCGGCGGGCGACGTGGCGATCGCGGTCACCTCGGCGGCGATGCGCACGTGCGGGGGCGCGGCGTTCTCGAAGCACATGATCGTCGAACGGCTGTTCCGCGACGCCCATGCGGGCGCCGTGATGGCGCCGACGGGCGACGTGCTGCGGGAGTTCATCGCGAAGGCGATCCTGGGAATGCCGCTCTTCTGATTGCGAAAAGGAGCAGAGGTCCAATGAGCCGAACAATTTGGGTGGGGGCCGTTGCGTACGACCCGAAGGTGGTGACGATCTGGGAAGGCATGCGGCGCTACTTTCATGAAGAGGCGGGCCTGGCGCTGGAGGTGGTGCTGTTTCAGAACTACGAGCCGCAGGTAACGGCGCTGCTGGCCTCGCCCGGCGATCCCGTGCCGCGCATCGACATCGCCTGGAACACCAACCTTGCGTACCTTCAGGCCGACGAGTGGAGCGGCCATCAGTGCCGCCCGGTCGCGATGCGCGACACCGATCTCGGCTGGACAACGAAGATCGTGGCGGTCAGCGGGGGTCCGGTGGCCGCGCTCGCCGATCTGAGAGATCGCACGCTGGCGCTCGGCAGCCGCGACAGTGGCCACGCCGCGATCCTGCCGGTTCACTTTCTGGAGCAGCAAGGCTTGGTCGCAGGGCGCGACTACCGCGCGCTGCGCTTCGACAGCGATGTCGGCAAGCACGGCGATACTGGCAAAAGCGAAGTCGAAGTGGTTCGCGCAGTCCTCGACGGCCGCGCCGATGCCGGCGCGATCGGCAGCCCGTTCTGGAAGACCGTCCAGGGCGAGCGCCTGGTACCGGAAGGCGCGCTCCACGAGATCTGGACGTCGGCGCCATACCATCACTGTATGTTCACCGCCCGGCCGGATCTCGACCCGGCACTGGAGCGGCGGTTCGTGGAAGCTCTGTCCGCGATGAGTTATGACAATCCGGTGCACCGCGCCGTACTGGATGCCGAAGGGCTCGAGCGTTGGGTGTCGCCACACCTGGATGGGTACGACGCGTTGCGTGAGGCGTCCGCCCGGCAGGGGTTTTTCAGCCGGGGAGCGAAGTCGGCGGCGGGATGACAACACGCTGCGCGCCCTGGCTCACGCGCAGTTGAAGTTCAAGCGCAGTTGAAGCTCAAGCGCAGTTGAAGATGGTCGCCAGCCGGTTCGCGTGTTCGCGTTCCCGTTCGAAGGCGCGGCGCACGGCAGCGAAGGACTCGGCAAGCGGAAAGATCTCACGGGTCACAAGCAAGTCGGCATCCTCGGCGCCCACGGGATGCCAATAGACGCCTTCCGCGGTGATAGTGATTTCCGGCATCAAATCGGCGCGCGCGAGAGCGACACCCTGGGTCGCGACGCCGCGCAGTGCGATGCGGCGGATCACCCGGTCTGGTTCGCCGATCTGCCGCTCATCGAGGAAGCGACGGAACTCCTCGGCCTCCGCGTCGCTCGACACGGTGGCCGCCAATCGCACCCGAAACCCCTCCCCGCGAGCGCGCTCGATGCCCTTCCACGCGCTGGCCCATGCGCCTGGCCCGCGATGGCGATCGTGCCGCTCCGGCGTGGGGCTGTCGAGGCTGATCTGCAGCGTTACGCGATCGCGGGGCAACGCGCGCAGCGCGTCGAGCTGCCGTCCCGCGAACAGCATGCCGTTGGTGAGCACAGTGGTCGGCGCGGCGGCGGCACACGCAGACAGAATCCCGGCGATGTCCACAAGCAGAAAGGGCTCACCGCCAGTTACGAAGATTTCGCGAACACCGAGGTGGGCCGCCTCGCCGGCGATGCGTTGGATACGCGCGAGGCCGAGCTCCCGCCGCGGCGCGGAAGGCGACGAACGCACACAGCAATAGTCGCAACGCAGGTTACAATCGAAATTCGTGTAAAGCCAAAGGCGCGAGCCGAGAGCGTGCTGGGCATCGGGATTGCCCGGAGTCGCGCCGCAACGGATCACCCAGCGGGTGCGGCCCGACTCGACGCTGGACGCGACCAGCGAGTTCCCGGTGAAGCGGCACCAGGCCTCGAGGCCGGCGCCAACGCTCGCCTCGCCGCTGGTGACTGCCAGAAGATCGCCCGGGCGGCTACGGCGCAGCTCCGCGATCAAGTCTGCCAGCAAGCCGGTGGCAAACGTCTTGCGGCCGGCGTCGAGCTCGATGTTTGCCTCCATTCGGACTTTGCCTTCACTCACAACAGGGTGCTATTATAACGCCGCATGGCGAGGAGAGAAGAATTGGACACGCGAAGGGGGCTGGCGCTGGTGCGGTTCACGATTGGCGCGATGTTCGTGTGGGTCTTCTTCGAGAACCTGGGGAAAGGTCTGTACACGCCCGGAGGCTACGCGGGACTGATCAACTACTACATCAAGGCGGGTCACGCTCCGGCTGCCTGGAAGGCCGTCATGGCGCAGGCGGCCAGCCATGCTTCGATGGCGGCGCCACTGCAAGGGATGACGGAAATCTCGCTCGGCATCCTGCTGGTGCTGGGTCTCGCGACGCGCCCGGCCGGCCTCGTGGCTTGTGCGTTTCTCGCCAGTCTATGGGTATCGGAGTGGGGCACCGCGTGGATCTGGGAGTTGCTCGTTCCCGTGATGGCATCGCTGGCGCTGGCGGTGGGACGCGCGGGCCGCACGTGGGGCATCGACGCGATCCTGGCACGGGCGCGGCCGTCCGCGCCCTGGTGGTAACCTGAACCCTCGTAGTATCCTGAACACTGCTGTAAACTAAACGGAGCCGGGTGCGCGTCTCTGTCATCATTCCCACACATAACGAGGCGGGGGCTATCGGCCGCGTCCTCGCCGATCTTCCCGCCGATCTCGTCACCGAGGTCATCGTAGTCGACAGCAACTCGACGGACGGAACGCCTGAAATTGCCGCGCGCATGGGCGCCCGCGTGGTCCCGGAACCACGCCGCGGGTACGGCCAGGCCTGCTTGACCGGGCTGGCCCACAGCAGCGCGCCTGACATTGTCGTATTCCTGGACGGCGACTACAGCGATCGGCCGGCTGAACTTCCACGCCTCCTCGCCCCGATCACGGAGGGGCGCGCGGACATCACGCTGGGTTCGCGACTCGCGGGGCCGCGCACACGCGGGGCGATGCCCTGGCATGCTGCGTTGGGCAACCGCGTTGCGGCCGGCTTGATCACGCATCTGTATGGCCTGAAGGTCAGCGATCTCGGTCCGTTCCGCGCCGCGCGCGCCGAAGTCCTCCACGCGCTTGCGCTCCAGGAGACCACCTACGGTTGGGCGGTTGAAATGATTGTGAAGGGAGCCGTGCGAGGATTCCGGATTGTCGAGGCGCCGGTCAGCTATTATCCGCGCATTGGGAAATCCAAGATCAGCGGTACGATTCGGGGAACCATTGGAGCGGCGTGGTTCATTCTCAGCGGCATTCTGCGCTATTCGTTTCGACCGGCGGAACGGCATGAGAAGGGGGCGCGGTTCGAATGATCGGCGATTGCACGCTGGTCATCATGGCCAAGGCGCCGAGGCCGGGAATGGTCAAAACCCGGCTGGCCCGGAGCCTTGCTCTGCCCGCCGTAACCGAGTTGTACCGATGCCTTTTGGAGGACACCCTGTCTCTGGCGCAGTCGCTCGGCGGTGCGGACGTGGCCATCATGTGCCCGGCTTCCGACGTGGCAGACCTGTCGGGCTTGGCGGGGAAAGGAGTGCGCGTGGTGGCGCAGACCGGTGACGGCCTGGCGGCTGGCCTTACGTCGGTGTTCCGGCATTTTGCAGCGGAAGACAGGCCAGGAGGCCTGTCCCACAGGATCGTGGCGTTCAACAGCGACAGCCCGCACTTGCCCGCGTCTGTGCTGATGAGCGCGTTCGAGGCGCTGTCCGCTTGCGATGTAGTGGTCGGACCGACGCACGACGGGGGCTACTATCTGGTCGGCGCGACGGCGTCCTATCCGGGGCTTTTCACCGGCGACGGGATGGGAACGACGAATGCGCTCGAGGCCCTCCTGGCGCGCGCCCGGGCACTGGGGCTTTCTGTGCGCCTCACCGATCCGTTCTACGACATTGACGTGGCGGCAGACCTCAGCCGGTTGGCCGATGAGCTGCTGCGCGTTCCCGCGAGGGCGCCGAGAACGGCGGAGTGGCTGCTGGGGTGGAAGAGAGCGGCGGAACCGGGACAGAGCGGCGGACACCCGTGACGCTCAGCCGATCTTCGAGACTCTACGGGCTCGGCGCCATTCTGTTGGCAGCGCTGGTAGCCTGTGCCAGGGTTCCGGGCGATGTGGGGGCCGCACCCTACATGCTGACGCTGGGTGTGGCGTGCGTTTCGTATCTCCTCGCCATCCACGAGTTCATTCGGACGCCGCGGTATCCGCGCCACGTCTTGCTCGCCTGCCTCGCGATGGCTGCCTTGTGGCGGGTTCCATTTTTCCTGATACCGCAGGGAGCACAGGCCGATGTCCGCCGATATGTGTGGGACGGGCGGGTGCAGCGGCTCGGCTACAACCCTTACACCGCCGTTCCCGCGGATCCCGCGCTCGCGGCGCTGCACACCCCCGAGACCCGCGGATTGAACAACCCGGACGTGCCGAGCCCATACCCTGCCGGCGCGCAGCTTTTCTTCCGGGGCGTTACGGCCATCCGCGAGTCCGCCTTCGCGTTCAAGGTGGCGTTCGCCGCCTGCGACGCGGCGATCGTGCTTGTGCTGCTCGCCGCGCTGCGTCGCGCCGGCCAGGGGGAGCACTGGGTTCTGGCATACGCCTGGCACCCACTGCTCGCCACCGACGTAGCGGCCACCGGCCACCTTGATATTCTGGGCGCGCTTTTATTGCTGGTCTCCGTCGTGGCGCTCGGCCGCCGTTGGCGAACGGCCGCCGCCATCGCGTTCGCATTGGCGGTCGCGGTGAAGTTTCTCCCCGTCGTCTTGACGCCGCTCTACTGGCGGCGCGTACGCATCCGCGACGGATTGATGGCGGCACTGGTTGCCGGAATGCTGTACCTGCCGTTTCTCGATCGCGGACGCATTCCGGTCGGATCGCTCGGAGTCTACGTACAGCGGTTCCGCTTCAACGACCCGGTCTTCGCCACCCTGGAGCGGGTGGCAGGCCCGTCTGTGGCGGCCGGCGTGGCAGTCCTCGCGGGCCTGGCTACGGCAGCGTGGCTGCGACGCAAGCACCCAAGCGGCCCGCTGGAGATGTGGGTGTGGCCCATGGCGGCGTCACTGGTTTGCGCGCCGGTCTTGTATCCCTGGTACCTGCTTTGGCTGGTACCGTTCCTGGGGTCCGCACGGGCACTGCCGCTCGTCGTTTGGAGCGTCAGTGTCCTCTCCACTTACATCGTCTGGCATCTCTACGCGCTCGGTCATCCGTGGCAGGTTCCCGTACGGATTACGATACTGGAGTACGGGCCCGTGGCGGCAGCCGCCGCGTACACCTTGCTTCGAAGGATTCGGGGGAATCGGCTAATATAGAAAGGTCGTTGGAGCAAAGGACAAACGCCAGAAAAGGAGTGCTGCCATGGCAATTGCCTGTCCCGTCGATCTCGATACGGAGGTGCTCCGTTCCGAAATATCCAAGGTTTACTCGCGGGTTGCCGCCGATCCAAACGGCGACTTCCATTTCCACCGCGGCGCCGAATACGCGGCGCAGTTCCTCGGGTATGATCCGGATGAGCTGGCCGCGTTGCCTGCGCAATGCACGGCGTCGTTTGCCGGGATAGCGAATCCGCATGCGATTGCCCCGATTCTACCGGCCGAAACAGTTCTGGATATCGGTTGCGGCGCCGGAATGGATCTGCTGCTGGCCGCCCGCCGCGTTGGTCCTGGCGGCCGCGCAATCGGAATGGACATGACGGAAGCTATGCGGGACCGGGCACGCGCCTCCGCTGCCGCCGCTGGTTTGACCAACGTAGAAGTGTATCGGGCCGATGCCACGGCTCTCCCATTACCGGATGCCAGCGTTGACGTTGTAATCTCAAACGGCGTGCTCAACCTCGTCCCGGAAAAAGAGAGGGCGTTCGCTGAAATCAAGCGCGTTCTGCGTCCCGGCGGGCGGTTACAGCTTGCCGACATTGTGCTCGATGCGGCACTGGGGGAGGATGTCCGCCGCAACATAGACCTATGGACCGGTTGAATCGCGGGCGCTCTGCCGGAGGCAGAGCTCGTGCCGTTCTTGCGCAGCCTCGGGTTTGAGGAGGTTCACGTAACAGCGCACTTCGACTGCTTCCGTGGCACGAAGAAAGAAAACACAGCAAGGAGGTACGGCGTCCGCGGGGCCAATGTGTTCGCCCGCAAACCGGGCGAGAGCAGATAGAAGTTGCGGTGGCCCGGACACGTGCAGGTCAGAATTGTTTCGCGATACCGGCCTGTCTCAGCACCGCGTTGGCGGTGTGCCGGGACAGGATTTTCTGGTCTACAGGAAAACGCCGTTGCGTGATTGGGCTGTACCAGATTTCGTGGTCTCCTCTGCCCGGCCGCTCAAAGTAACACCCCTGCGCACGGAGAATCTCCTTCACCTTTGGCGTGTAACTGGCCATCAGAAAGCCAGGACATCACTATCTTCGTGTTGGTACCGTACGTGAAACCTCGCCGTCCGGTCGCTCGGGACGCCGTTCAATTCCAGCAACTCGGGGATC
>Ga0209415_10003437_pt1 | contig 29437 bp, 35 predicted proteins | sample PeaSoiSIISIP2007_FD_187696 | JGI IMG/M metagenome (GOLD analysis project Ga0209415, IMG submission 187696) | Peat soil microbial communities from Weissenstadt, Germany - SII-SIP-2007 (SPAdes) (version 2) | ecosystem: Environmental > Terrestrial > Soil > Wetlands > Peat | place: Germany...
CTCGTCATCTCCGGCGGCGCGACGATATTCATCATCACCTCGAGCAACATCCTGCTGCAGTCCCTCGTGCCCGACGACCTGCGCGGACGGTTGATGGCGCTCTACACCATGTGCTTCGTCGGCGTGCTGCCGATCGGCAGTCTCGCGGCCGGCGGCGTTGCGCACGTCGTCGGCGTCCACCCGGTGTTCCTGTTCTCCGGCGCAGTGTTTGCCGTGCTGGGCTGCGCTCTCAAATGGAAGCTCCCGTCGCTGCGGCAGGACGCACATCCCGTTCTCATCGAGAAAGGGCTGTTGCCGAAATGGCCGAATGCGACGTAGGAATGGAGCTAGTGATTCAGTGATCAGCGATTAAGCGATTGGGTAATGGGTAATGGGCGAATAGCCTCCACCATTTACTATTCCCGATTTCCTATTCACTCATCACTCATCACTCAGCACTCAATCTCTCAATCACCCGATCGCTTAACTATCGTGAGCCCCGACGCGCCTGCCCCCGACACACTGCTTATTTCTCGTTTTTCCAGACCCGGTAGGGGAGCTCGGGAACATTGGAGCGCAGTTCGAATACTATCTTTTGGCCGGGCGTAACTTCGGTCGCAACCGGAATCATGCTGGTCTTGCTTTTGTCGCCCAGGCCGCCCCATGCGATCAACGTGTTGCCGTTTTTCAGGCGCTGGACGAGGCCGCAGCAGTTTCTGAACGCGAAGTCAGCGGACGCCGGGTAGCTCCACACTAGCGTCGCCGTCTTGTTCTGCATGTCCATACTGTACTCGGCGGCCCGCGTATGCTGATCCGGGCGGCCGTTGCCGTTGTCGAAGAGCAGAATGTTTCCATTCGCAAGAACGCGCGCCGAATGCTGGTAGGAAAATCCGTTCATCGGGTCATCGACCAGCTTGAAATCCGCGCGTTGCGCATGATAACCGCCGAACACCCAGGAGACCATGCCGCCGGGGTAGTCGATCTTGAAAACTTCGCTGACATACCTCGCGGAAACGACGATACCCCCATCGCGGTCCCAGGCGAGACTGTTCGCATGCAAATAGTCGACCCAGTGCATGTGCATGCACCGTGGCTTGGCGCCGAAGTTGACGCAAATGGGCTCTTCGCCGCCGACACCCAGATTCGTCAATATCGACGTCCTGACCTGCTTGATCCAGCTCGCGGCTTCCGATACAAAACCATTTTTTCGCGGCGGGTCCTTCACCTCCGCCAGGTCATGATCGGCACTGCTCCATTCCCAGACGACCTTGTTCTCGGCATTGACCCGGCGCAGCACCAGATCGAGCGCCTTGCCCGAGAACCACACCCGGGGCCTTACCCTGGGCACATAAAACATGTAGATGCGGTCGCCGTTTTCAGCGACCAGCATGTCGTGAGCGTCCAGCCATTTCATCGAGAAGCAGTTCCGAGGCTGCCGATCCGCGCCCAGAACGCACGACTCCCGCGTCGTGGTTCCGGCCGCGTCGGTTGTACTCCTGAAGAACCACTCCGTGCCGTGGATTACCCGATAATCTCCGAGCGGAAGAATGCCGCGCGGCACGATAGCGGTCGCCGCCACGGAGTAAATGGTCTCGATCGTCCCGTTCCCGCGGGCTTTGGCCAGGCAATTGATCCATTTGTCGCCCGCCTTTTGCTCGCAACTCGTCAGATACTCGTCAGCCTTGTGATGGGTGGGAACCGAAACGAAAAGAGAGTTCGCTGCCGGAGTCGGGCCCGGGGATTGTTGGGAGGCTGCGCCGTGAGAGGCCACGGGCAGAATGGCGCCGATAACAAGGCCGATGCTTCTGATGAGGCCGAGCGGGATAGTAGCCAAGTACCGCCTCCATTCGCACGTTGCAGCGGGAAGGTTGCGTCGCCATCGCATGAACGCGGACCTATTCCAACAGCATATGCCCCGGGTTCATGAGGACGGGTAAAGCTTAGTTGGCTGAAACTTATCTGTCGATGCCGAAATTGTTACAGTTTGTAAGCGCCGGCCTGCGGCGCTCGGGACGGCACGGACACTCGCTGGATCGGCTCGACTTCGAAGGCGCAAGCGGTGGGCCTGATGGCAAGCGGGAACCGATGTCCGATCGCGCTGCGTGCTCGCTGCCGATCGTGAGCAGCGACCCGCGCATAGCCTACGACGAAGGCGCAAGGGCGCGCTCCTTGACGCCCCCTGCGGGTCGTTTGCGGCCAGCCGGCAAGCGGCCAATGGCCGGTGTTCAGTGCAATCGCGACCTGCGCATCGATGCCGTCGGCATCGATGGAATCGTTTATTTCTTGTGTTCTCCCGCGCCCTGTTTGCGTTTCTTTTCATTCCAGAAAAGATACGCAAAAAAGCCGATGCACATGCCTATGAAAAGCACGGCGAAGATAATTACGGTGGCCATGCTGGCCTGTGGAGGCAAATCGTGCGGCTCCTCGGCGTAGGCGGAACCAAGCAGCAGGAAGAGCGGGATAAAACGCGCTAGGAACGAGGCCATAAATTACTCCCGGAAGGTTACCCGTTGACCAGGGTTTTGAGGCTGATTCAATTTTCGTGTCATGGAAAGTAGTCTCGAATAAATCATGATCGCGCAACAACCTTACTGCAGGCTTACGCGCGTTCCGGCAACGCGATGCTATACTTTGCGTACCCAATAATTTCCTAAAAGGGTACGGGGGTGTTCAAGCATATTCTGATCCCGACCGACGGCTCACCTTTGGCGGGCAAGGCCGTCAAGGCGGGGATCGGGCTCGCAAAGATGCTTGGCGCGTGCGTCACCGGTTACTACGCGGTGGAATTGCCGTGGCCGGCGCAGATTTATGGCGGGGGTGACGCACGGGGCCGCCGCTTGCTCACTGAGTACGGGCGGCGCGCGACGGAAGTGGGCAAGCAACGTCTCGCGGCCGTTCACCGCATCGCCAGGGCTGCCGGCGTGCCCTACGATTCCGTCCTGACCCACGGCGTCGCTCCCCACCGGGGCATCGTCGACACCGCGAAGAAGCTGCGCTGCGATGCCATCATTATGGCTTCGCATGGCCGCGGCGGGCTCGCCGAGGTTGCGCTGGGCAGCGTCGCCCATAAAGTACTCATCGGCTCGAAGATCCCGGTGCTCGTGTACCGCTGAACGGGTTCGTCCAGCAATCATGAACGCGCGGGAGAAACTCGAAGCCGGCCTCGCCCAGGCCCGCGCCGACCGGGAGAAAGCCAGCGCCGAGAGAGCAAGAGCAGGCGCCGAGTGGCGCAAGAGCGAGGACGCGAGCGTTACTTACGACAAGGTTCGCTCAAGCTGGACCAAAGCGGACGCAGACTGGAACAAGGCGAACGCCGCCGTGGAGAAACTTGGCGCCGCCTTGACCGAGCTGGAGCGCGCGGAGGAAAGAGAGCGCAAACGCGCCGCACTTGAAGCCGCGCTCGCCAAAGCGCGCACCGAGCGGGACAAGGCGGACGCCGCGCTCGCCGCCGTCGCGAGAGCGCGCGCCGAGCGGGAAAAAAATGCCGCCGCCGCTCCTGCCCGCGTCGAGCGGCGCAGCGGCGCCGCTGACCGGCGCAAGCCCGGCTTCGACCGGCGCAAAATCAAGGCCAATCGCCGCAATGCGGTATCCAGGCCCGGCGGCCTGGATACCGCTGCCAACGAGTGGGCCGAGGCCGTCAACAGTTATAACAAGGCAGATGCCGAATGGAACAGGGCACGCGCGGCCCTCGCCGAACTGAACCGCACGGACGGCAAGCGATGAGCGCGCGCACGTTCTACCGCGCGAAGGCAAAGGCAACCGCGGTCTGTCCGCTGTGGGCGGCACATTGTCTTCCCCTATTGCGTCGGGCCATCCCCAACCAGCGATAACTGCTGCTCATCCTGGTGTGCCGCCGATACTACTCCGCCTTGATGCCTGACTCGCGCGCGAGCCTGGCGTAGCGTGCCACTTCCGCTTTGATATAGGCCGCGAAGTCTTCCGGCGAGGAACTGGCGGCAAGCTCGATCCCCTGATCGAGGAAGCGTTTGTGCAGTTCCGGCGATCCCGCTGCTTTCGCTACTTCACCGTGCAGGCGGGCAAGTATCCCGTGCGGCGTCCCGGCCGGCGCGAGCAGCGCGTTGATCGTGAAGTCTTCGTAACCGGGCAGCCCCGCCTCGGCGATGGTCGGCAGAGCGGGAAAGAGCGGCGTGCGCGTGCGCGTCGTGATCCCCAGCGCCCGCAGTTTGCCCGCCCGGATATAGGAGGCGGAAGTTCCCACCTGATCGAACATCACCATCACCTGCCCGCCGATCACGTCGATGATCGATTGGCTGTTGCCTTTGTACTGCACGCCCAGCATTTTTATTCCCGCCTGCAGGGAAAATACTTCGGCCGCGATGTGGCCGGTGGAACCGACGCCCGAGGCGGCGTAAGTGATTTCTCCCGGGCGCGTTTTGGCGAGCGCGATCAGCTCCTTCACCGAGCGTACCGGAAGATTGGGATTCACCTCGAGCACCATCGGGACGCGGCAGGTCAGGCTCACGCCTGCGAAATCCCTGACCGGATCGTAGCCGGGCTGCGGCACGATCGCGGGCGCCGACAGAAAGGTGGTCGAAGTCGCGAGCAACGTGTAGCCGTCGGGCGCGGACTTCGCGACCAGCTGGGTGCCGACCAGGCTGCTCGAGCTGGGCCGGTTTTCGACGATGAACTGCTGGCCCAGATTTTCGGTGAGCCGCTGGGCGATCGTGCGCGCGACGATATCCACGGTGCCGCCCGGCGCGACCGGCACCACGATTCGCACCAGCCGGGCCGGATAACCGCCGGCGGGCTGGCCCAGAGCGCCTGCAGAAACCGTGGCAGCAAGTGCCGCCGTCACTGCCAAACCCGCTGTCTTCATGGATGCTCCTCTCAAGGCTGGTGCGGGGCCGCACTCGCCGGTGCTCCGGTATCACGGAAAACATGATAGACCTGCAAGCGCGTTGGCGGTCAAGAGCGGGCCAACGGGGCCGGAGTCTATGTATAAATCCCCACGGCATGCCGCCAGGTTGGACGACATGGCGGCAACCGGCTACGACCGAACTATTCTCCACTTGCTGCAGGAATGCAATAACAGCGCACCGGAAACCGCCCCTTTTTACTTGTGGTTGTCATAGCGACTTGCGGGGAATAGCATGTCTGTTCAGGCCAAACACGACGGAGCCAGACATGACGAACGAGCAACGGGGATCTGCCATACGACGCTATGCCGAATATCTGATCTTGCTGGCTATCCTGGCGTTGGCCGCCTGGCAAGCGTATCTGACGCTCCAACTGCAGGGCTTGCTCGCATAAAATTACGCAATCCCCCGGGAATAACAGGGGGCAGACTGCCATCTCCGGGATCCTTTGCTTCGGGGGGTCATCCAAGAGTAAAGTGCCTCGTCAGGTATCCCATGCGCACCGTCGTCCAGCTGCTGACCCTCCTTGCCGCGGTCCTCGCGACCGCGGCGGCGTCCGCCGAGTTGTACAAATGGGTCGATGAGCGCGGCGTGATGAACTACTCCAACGAGCCGCCGCTCGATCCCAAGGCCGCGAAAAAACTTGTCCGCGTCGAAAACAAACTGTCCGTTTACACGCCGGACGAGGCTTTCATGCAAGCTGTCAAAGCGCTGCGGGACCGGAGCATCAAGGCGCTGTCCGAGCCCGCGCCCGAACCGCAGGCATCGCAGTCTGCCCGCGCGCAACCGCAGTCGCCTTACGAACAATGTCTTGCCTCCGGGCGGCCCGGTTGCGACACGCTGTACGACAGCTATTACCCCGCGTACCTGCCGGGCGCGGTTTATTTGCCGGCGGGCCGCATTCAACCGACGCGTTTTCTCACGCCTTACCCGCTCGGCAGCGCGTCAAGCGCGACCCGGTCTCGTTTCGCTCCGGCACGCATGAGCCGCACGTCTCCGCTGCGCTGATTGTCGCGCGCCGCCACGGGCCGCAAAACCGCCGCTGTTACCGCCTGGGAAGGAATGTCATGGACTCGCTGATAGAGGAGCATCGGATCACGGACGTGCCTGCGCTGGAACGCCTTTACGGCGCGCCTGCGGGAGCCGCTGTGGAGAAGGAGATCAACTACGTTCATCCGCATTACCGGGCGCTGATCGCAGCATCCCCTTTCGCCGTCCTCGCCACCAGCGGCCCGGAGGGACTCGATACGTCCCCGCGCGGCGATTCGGCAGGGTTTGTCGTCGTCGAAGACGAGAAGACGTTGCTGATTCCGGACCGGCGCGGGAACAATCGCGTGGATAGTCTGCGCAACATCATCACCAACCCGCATGTCGCGTTGCTGTTTCTGATTCCGGGTGTCGGCGAGACGCTCAGGGTCAATGGGCGGGCGATCATCTCCACCGCGCCGGCGTTGCTGGAGCGATTCAGCGTCGGCGGGAAGCTTCCGCGCTCGGTGATCGTGGTCAGCGTGGACACGGTTTTTTTCCAGTGCTCGCGCGCCGTTTTCCGGGCCAAACTGTGGGACCCGGCCCGGCACATCGATCGACGCAGTCTGCCCAGTCTCGGCACGCTGCTCGCGGATATCAGCCAGTCGCGGATCAACGCGGAAAATTACGACCGCGGCCTGTATGAGCGGCTGAAATCGGCGCTATACTGAAAGCGCGTTGAATCGCGGCGGGCTTGAGTTGCCGGTCATTCAATTTTGCCGCGCCTCGACCCGCGCCGGCAAAATCGCCGTTGCGGCACGACGGGTCGGACGGAACGGGGCGCCCGCTGCCAGGGGCGCCGGCGCAGTTCATCAATCAGGGAGGGGATAATCATGGCGCTGTCATTGCGTTGTCTTGTTGCGTTGATCATGTCGATGCTCGGCTTTCTGCCGGCGGCGCGCGCCGGCGACGCCGATATCGCCTATGTCGTTTCCTATCTCGAAGTCAACCCGCCGTCCGCGGGTAACGTTGCGCACATGCTCCGCGAGTTCGGCAAGGCGAGCCGCAAAGACGACGGGAGCGTGCGGTTCGAGGTGCTCCAGCGGATCGGCCAGCCGAATCATTTTGCGATCCTGGAGATATGGAAGGACAAGGATGCGCAGGCAGCCCATGCGGCGCTCGCGCACACGAAGGAATTGCGCGAGAAACTGGAACCGCAGCTGCGCAGCCCGTACGACGAACGCCCGCACATGGCGCTCGCGGTCGGCGCCATGCCGGCGGCGCCTGCCGGCAAGTCCGCCGTGTACGCCGTGACGCATGTCGACATCGTGCCCACGTCGAAGGACATCGGCGTCGCTCTGGTCAAGCAGTTGAGCGAGGACAGCCGCAATGACAAGGGCAACGTGCGCTTCGATGCGCTCACGCAGAGCAGCCGGCCCAATCACATGACCGTCGTGGAAATCTGGCGCGACCCCAAGGCTCTCGAGGCGCATGGCATGGCTGCGCATACGAAAGAATTCCGCGCGAAGCTGATGCCGCTCAGCGGCAGCCTTTATGACGAGCGGCTGTACAAGGTGCTCGACTGAGGGATTGAGCCGGTGATCGGGTGATTAAGTAAGTCAAGTTACTCGATCGCCCGGTCACCCACGCAAGGATGAAGAGGCCCGCCTGTTTCTATGACGGCCTGCTCGTCCAGTCCGAGAAGATGTCTATCCGGCTCAGCCAGTCGTCGATCGCATCGAAATGCCGCTCGAGCTCGTGCTTCGATTTCGCCGGGATCAGATGCAGCGAGCCGGGCAGGAGATAAACGAGCATGTAACAGGCCGGATAGAGCACCCGCATCGCGATTACGATCAGCAGGTATGCGAGCAGCAATGCGAGCACCGGAAAGCTCAGCACGAACACCAAAGGCAGCACGAGGTAAGCTCCGGCGCCCGCCCCGAGCACGGCCTGCAGAATCTGGATCAGGATCCTGATCATTCCGCCGGCAGCAGGGTTGCGCTAACGACAGACCAGCACGGGTATCTTGCTGTGCGTCAGCACCTTTAGCGTTTCGCTGGCGATCAGCACGCCTTCGAGGCCCCGCCTGCCGTGGGACGCCATCACGATCAGATCGCAGCCGGACTTTTCGGCCTGCTCGATGATCGCCCGGTACGGCAGATCGCTCGTCGCGATCACCGCAGCGCATTCCACGCCCAGGCCCGCCGCGATCTTCTTGACTTCATCGAGTATCTTGGTCGCGCGCGCCGCCTCCTCCTCTTCGAAGCGCTTCCGCAGCATTTTCATCTCCGGCATCAGAAAGCCCTCGGTGCTCTCGAAAACCGGCCGGTATCCGCCGACCACCGTGATCGCCGTGAACTTTGACGCGAGCACCCTGGCGAGCAGAGCCGCCTTGGCGAGGGCGACGCCGGAAAGCGGCGAGCCGTCGGTGGGAAACAGAATGTGCTTGAACATGTCGCGTCTCCAATCCAGGGCCGCGGGCCCGGAGTGCGGCCACCGGGGATCCGGAAAAAGCCGTGCCTTTGGAAAAAGTATCGGACGGATGGAACCGCGACGAGTTGATTCAGATCAAGCTGGAGCCGGGTCGGGTGATTCGGTGATTAGGCGATTAAGTGATCAAGCGATTGAATAATGCGGCCACCCAATCACTTAATTACACAATCACCCAATTACTTCATCACTGCTGGAGCGGCATATTACAATGCGCCACTGCATTCCGACTGCCCGATCCCGGCGCGGCACAACGACAGGTCGAACGACATGGCGACACAGACGACTTTGCCCCTTTCTTCAATCGTGGTCCTGGATCTGACGCTCGCGCGCGCCGGGCCGACGTGTGTGCGCCATCTTGCCGACTGGGGTGCCGACGTCATCCGCATTGAGCCTCCCGACGCCGGCGGCGAGGAAGTCATCGGCAAGCGCAACGGGCCGGACTTCCAGAACCTGCATCGCAACAAGCGGACGATGCGGCTGAATCTCAAAACCGCTGAGGGGCACGCGATTTTCATGCGGCTCGCGGAGCGCGCCGACGTCATCGTCGAGAACATGCGCACGCCGGTGAAGCACCGCTTGAAAATCGCTTACGAGGACGTCAACAAGATCAATCCGCGCCTCGTGTACGGAAGCATCAGCGGTTTCGGGCAGGATGGCCCGTACAGCAGCCGCGCGGGCGTCGATCAAATCGCGCAGGGGCTGGGCGGCCTGATGTCCGTGACCGGTCTCCCGGGCCAGGGACCGGTGCGCGTAGGCATCGCGATCAACGATCTCGCCGCCGGCAGTTTCCTCGCGTTCGGCATCATGGTGGCGCTCTTCGAGCGCGAGCGCACCGGCGTCGGCCGCTGGGTGCATACGAGCTTGCTCGAGGCGCAGGTGTTTCTGATGGACTTTCAGGCCGCGCGTTATCTGATGAAGGGTGAAATCGCGGGCCAGGCCGGCAACGATCACCCGACGATGATACCGAGCAGTGTTTTTCCGACCAGCGACGGCCAGATCAACATCTCCGCCACCGCGAGCCATCTGTGGCAGCGGTTTTGCGACGCCATCGGCAAGCCGGAATGGAAAGCCAAAGCCGAATGGAACACGCAGACCGGCCGCAGCGAACACCGCCAAGCCATCCATGCGGCGATCGCCGAGGTCACGCGGCAGCAACCGTCCGCGCACTGGGTCGAGCTGCTCGAGAGAATCGGCATTCCGTGCGGCCCGATCAACACCATGGACAAAGTCTTCGCGGACCCGCAGGTGCAGCACCTTGGCATCGCCGTGCCGGTGAAGTCGCCGCAGCTCGGCGAGACCCGTCTGGTCGCTTCGCCGCTCAACATCGCCGGTGTGCCCAAGGGCATTCGAAGTCCCACGCCGGAAGCGGGCGCGCATACCGATGAAGTGTTGCACTGGCTCGGCTGTTCGGACCAGGAAATCGGGAAGCTGCGGACGGCCGGGGTTGTTTAGTAGCGGCGAGGCATGCGGCGGAAAATTCGCCCGCTCGAATCCGCCCGGAATATCAGGCAAATCGAGTCAGACCGGCTCCATGCCGCTGGCTTTCATTGCGCGCGCGGCGGCCGGTGTCGACAGAAATGTGAGCAGCGCCTGCGCCGTCTCCGGTTGCCGCGTATCCGAGAAGACGCCCGCCGCCAACGTGATGTAGCGGTGCAGCTCCGGCGGCAGCGGGCCGACGAGCTCGATGCCGGCGACCGCCATGAGTTCGGGAATCTGCTGTATCGCGATTTCCGCTTCGCCGTTGGCGACGAGCTCGCCGATCAGACCGGCCGGCCGCGTCCTCGCCTTGGCATTCACTTGCGCCGCGATGCCCAGGCGCTCGATCACGCCCTCGAAATAGACGCCGCTCGCGCCGGCCGTCGTATACGCAACCGACTTCGCGTCGAGCAGCGCGCGCCTGAACGCTTCGACCGAACCGATGCCGGGCCTGGGTGCGCCCATGCGCACGGCCAGACCGATACCGCTGCGCGCAAGGTCGATGCGGCTGCCCACGGCGATCTTGCCCTGCTTTGTCAGCTCGTCGATCGCGGACCCCGCAAGAATCGCGACGTCCGCGGCCTCGCCGTTCCCGATGCGTTTGAGGATGAGGTTGGCCGCATCGTAGCTTGCCGCGACTCTGCACCCGCTCGCGCGCTCGAACTGCGGGACGAGCTCGTCGAGCGCCGCACGCATGCTGCTGGAGGAGAACAACCTGATCCCGGCTGCGTTGCCGGCGTTTTTTCGGGACGTCATCAGCGTTGCCGGCGATGCGATGCGCCGCCGCCGCGCCGCATCGGATATCAATCCACCCGCGCGCCGGAGGCCTTCACTACCTTCGCCCATTTTTGCATTTCGCTCTCGATAAAGCGCGCGAACTCTTCGGGGGTGCTGGTGCGCACCTCGACGCCCGAGGCGAAGAGGCGGGTTTTCACTTCCGGCGTGCCGAGCGCGGCGAGCGCGGCGCCGTTGAGCGTGGTAACCACTGGTTTCGGCACGCCGGCCGGCGCGACGAGGCCGTACCACGCGACCGCAGCGAAGCCCGGCAGCGCGGCTTCGTTCATCGTCGGCAACTCGGGAATGGAAGGCGAGCGCTGCATGCCCGTCACGGCAAACGCTTTGAGCTTGCCCGACTTGATGAGCGGAATCGCCGAGGAGAGGCTCGCGAACATGAGATCAGTTTCGCCGCCGAGCAGCGCGGTGAGCGCTTCGCTCGCGCCCTTGAACGGGACGTGCACCATCTTCACGCCGGCCATGGTGTCGAACAGCTCGCCCGACAGATGCACCGACGTGCCGGCGCCCGAGGATCCGTAATTGAGAAATCCGGGCTTCGCTTTGGCCAGCGCTATCAATTCCTTGATCGAATTCACCGGCACGCGCGGATTGAGCACCAGCACGTTGGGGCTCTCGCCGACCAGCGCGATCGGCGTGAAGTCGCGCAGCGGGTGATAGGGCAGCTTCGAGTAGAGGCTGTAGTTGATGGCGTGCGTGCCGATCGTGCCCATCATGATGGTGTAGCCGTCGGGCGCGCTCTTCGCGGTCATCTCGGCCGCGATGTTGCCGCCCGCGCCGCCGCGATTGTCGATCACGAGCGATTGCCCGAGTTTTTCGCGCATCTGCGGTTCCATCGCGCGCGCGATGATGTCGGCGGCGCTGCCGGCGGTGAACGGAATGAAGACACGGATCGGGCGCGCCGGATATTGCTGCGCGAGCGCGCCAATGGACGCGCCAACGAGCGCGAGCGCAACGCAGTAACGCATCAGCCGCATGATTTCCTCCCCCGGGTTCGGCAGCGATGGCGCTAGCGTATCACGACGGGATCATGGGGCCGGATCGGGTCCAGGATCTATTTCTCCCGCGCGTGGCGCATGCAACACAAAGGGCGGCCGCAGCCGCCCTGGTCGCCGGCGCTACGGCCGCACCTTGTAGACGACGTCGTGCTCGCGCACGTGATTGATCACCTTCAGGCCGAAATCATCTTTCGGCCCCACTTCCATGACGGATGCGTGCTCGACCTGCAGGGATTCGACCCGCTGGCTGAAGTCGGTGGTGTGCCCCCTGAAGTGGATGGTGTCGCCGACGCGCAACGTCGCCGCTTCCAGCTTCAGGACCGCGACGGCGAGATGGCTGAAGTAATGGGTCACGACGCCGATGCGCTCGCCCGGCGGGGCGGGTTGCGCGGGCGGGCTCGCGGGCCGTGGTTTCGCCGCCCGCGCCGGCCGCGCGGCCGGCTTCGTGGTCTTGCGTGGCGCGCGCCGGACCGCCGTCTTCCGCGCGGGCTTTTTCCCGGCCTTCGCGGTCTTCCTGCGGATCGCCGGCTTTCTGGGCGGCGCTTTCCTGCGCTTTGCCTTCGCCTTGACTTTCTTGCTGGTCGCCATGTGCAGCCTCCCGGCGTGGCCGCCTGGGTGAGTGAAAGGATACCGCTGGTCAAATCTTAGCCCACCCGCAGGCCAAGTCAACCGGCAGGATTCACCATCGAAATTGCGGATGACAGCTTGCGTGAACGGGCGTAGCATTTTGCCGCGCAGGTCGATTGCGATTCCCCGCGACCGGAGGTCTGATATGACGCAACGTACCGTCAGAGATATCATCGAAGGCCAGGAACTTGTCACCGCGCCGGCGACCGTTTCGATCGGCGATGCTGCCCGGCTGATGAGACAGCACCGCGTCGGTGCGGTGATGGTGGTGGAAAACGACAAGCTCGCCGGGGTGTTCACCGAGCGTGACGCGCTGTTTCGCGTGATCGCGGAGGGGCGTGATGGGCAAACCACCCGGCTCGCCGAAGTCATGACCCGCGATCCCCAGACGATCGACCCGGACAAGCCATTCCTGTATGCGCTTGAAATGATGTACAGGGGCAGTTTTCGGCACGTGCCGGTCGTCGAGAACGGCCGGCCTGTCGGTATCGTGTCCGCGCGTGACGCTCTCGGCCCGGAGCTCGAAACTTTCGTATACGAGATGCTGCGTCAGGAGCAGATCACGGAAATCCTTGCATAGATGATCCAAGAGGCGGGGACGCAGCCTCCATCTATGTGAGCAAGCCATGAAACATCCGTTGCTGCACGCGATCGCGCTTGCAGTAGCGTCCGGCTTCGCGTGCGCGGCGGCCGCGCAGCCCGCTTCACAGGCTTACCCATCCAGGCCGATCCGACTCATCGTCGCCGCCGCTCCCGGCGGCGGCACGGATTTCGTCGCCCGGCTCATGGGCAGCAAGCTCGCGGAAGCGCTCGGGCAGCAGGTCATCGTCGAGAACCGTCCCGGTGCGGGCAGCACGCTCGGCTACGAATCCGGCGTGAAGGCCGCGCCCGACGGCTACACGCTGACGATGATTTCGCCGAGTTATGCGATCAATCCCAGCCTCTACCCGATAAAATTCGACGCGCTCAACGACTTCACTCCTGTGATCCCGGTCGCGCGCGGCCCCTATGTCATCGTCGTGCATCCGTCGCTGCCGGTGCGGACGATCCGGGAACTGATCGCGCTGGCGAGAGCGAAGCCCGGGCAGATCATCTACGGCAGCAGCGGGCAGGGCGCGATCGTGCATCTCACGACCGAGCTTTTTCTGTACATGGCGAAGGTGCAGATGACGCATGTGCCGTACAAAGGCGGCGGGCCCGCGATGTCGGACCTGATCGCGGGGCACATCCAGCTCGTGTTCGCAACGTCGCAGGTGGGTTTGCCGCAGGCGAAGGCGGGGCGCTTGCGCGCGCTGGCGGTGACGACGCCGGAACGCATTCCCGCCGAGCCGGGCCTGCCGACCGTCGCCGAGTCGGGCGTGCCCGGCTACGAAGTCACCAACTGGCACGGTCTCATCGGTCCGAAAGGGCTGCCGCGCGCGATCGTCGAGCGTTTGAACGCCGAGACGACGAAGATACTCAAGCTGAAGGAGATCAGGAGGACCGGCTGCAGGCCGACGGCGTGTCGCCCGCCGGCGGCGCTCCCGAGCAGCTGTTCGAGCAGATCCGGAAGGAAATCGAGCAGTGGCGGCAGGTCATCGCCCGGGCTGGAATCAAAATCAACTGACCCCGTTGCTCGCCATTCCCGCGAAAGCGGGCATGACGGTTTTTCAGATCTTCCCTAGCGTCCCCGGAACACCGGCTTGCGTTTCCCCGTGAACGCGTCGCGGCCTTCGATGTAATCCGCGCTCGCGAAGCAGTCGTCCACCATCTTGTCGCACAGCGCGAGGTCGCGGCTCCCCGGATCCTTCGGCATCTCGATCAGGCAGCGCTTCACCGCGGCGATGGTGAGCGGCGCGTTGCCGGCGATCGTGGCGGCGTAGTCGAGCACGTATTTCTCGAGTTCGGCCGCCGGCATCACGCGGTTCACGAGCCCCATCTGCAGGGCTTCCTGCGCGCTGAACTGCCGCCCGGTGTAAAAAATCTCCGCAGTGAACGACGGGCCCACCAGCTCCGAAAGCTGCTTCAGGCGGTCGTAGCGGTAGCCGACGCCGAGCCTGGCCGCCGGCACGCCGAAGCGCGAATCGTCGGACGCAATGCGCAGGTCACAGGCCACCGCCGTGCCCAGGCCGCCGCCCATGCAGTAGCCGCGGATCATCGCAATCGTCGGCTTCGGGCATTCCTTGAGCGCCTTGGCCGCGCGGTTGGAAGATGCATTATAGATTTCCATCGCGTCGGCCGTCGACCGCTTGTCCTTGAACTCCGAAATGTCCGCGCCCGACACGAACGCTTTGTCGCCTGCGCCTTTCAGTATCACGACGCGGATCGCGGGGTCGCGCGTGAACTCTTCGAGCACCACCGCGAGCGCCTGCGTCATCTCGAGCGATACGGCATTGCGCTTTTGCGGGTTGTTGAAGGTTACCCAGCCGATCGCGTCGTCCTTGCGGCCGATGAGTTTGTCGGTGATGGCCTGCATGCCGATGTCTCCCTTGCGCGTGAAAAGCAGCAGTGTAACTGAGAGCCGTGAGGCGTAAGCGGGAGAACGAGAGGCGGAAGGCGTGATGAGGAATGAGGAACAGGGAAGTAAGCCCGCCCCGGAATTTTGATAATCACGGAATAGCCGTTACCATCATCATGGATTCAACTTCCGGGGTGACGGGTGATTGACCGAATACTGCTGCTCGCTGCATTGACGGCAGCGCTCGGCTTGGCGTGCGCGAACGCTGCAGCGCAACCGTATCCGGCGCGGCCGATCCGCCTGGTGGTGCCGTTCACCGCGGGCGGCGGCACCGACATTTCCGCGCGTCTCGTCGGCCAGAAGCTCACCGAGCGGCTCGCGACGAGCGTCGTGATCGACAATCGCACGGGCGCCGGCGGCATGGTCGGCACCGAAATCGCCGCCAGGGCGGCGCCGGACGGCTACACCCTGGTGCTGGTCAGCAGCAGCCACGCCATCAATCCCGGCCTGCACCGCCGGTTGCCGTACGACACGGTCAGGGATTTCGCGCCGGTCACGCTGGTGGTTCTGTCGCCCGGCATGCTGGTCGTCAACCCCGCTGTTGCCGCGCGCACGGTGAAGGAATTCATCGAGCTGGTGCGATCGAAGCCCGGCCAGCTCACGTACGGGTCCGCCGGCAACGGCACGCCCGTGCATCTCGCGATGGAATTATTGAAGAGCATGGAGCGTATCGATATCGTGCACGTGCCCTACAAAGGCGCCGCCGCAGCGATCCCGGATCTTCTCGGCGGCCAGATTGCGGCGATGATTCCGTCCACCGCTTCCGTGCTGCCCCTGGTGAAAGCCGGCAAGCTGCGCGCGCTCGCCGTGACGAGCAGGGCGCGCACAGCGGCGGCGCCGGAAGTGCCCACCATGAGCGAGGCCGGCGTGCCCGGCTACGAGGCGAGTTCCTGGTACGGGCTGCTGGCGCCCGCAGGGACGCCGCGCGCGATCATAGCCCGCCTGAATGCGGAGACGGTGCAGGTCCTGCGCATGGACGACGTGCGCGAGCGCCTCGTCGGGCAAGGCCTCGATCCGGTCGGCGATACGCCACAGGAGTTCGCGGCGAAGATCCGCGAGGAAATTCTCAAGTGGGGGCGCGTGGTGCAGGCTTCCGGGGCGAGCATCGATTGACCGGGAGAGCGGCGCCGGGAGCGGGTCTTGCAATGTCGGTTTTTTGCGGCAACGGCAACGTTCAAAACCCGTAGTACTATCGTGGTTCGCGGCAATCCAGGAACGGGCCCCGTTCATTAACCCTGAAGGATGACAAGCATGGCAAACGCAGTTTCCATTCCGAACCCGGTGAAGGAGCTGTTGAAGGCGGGCAAAGTGGCGCTCGGGATGAACGTGCGGCTCGCGCGCTCGGGCGATATCGCGCGCATCGCTAAAACGACCGGCCACGATTTCATTTTCATCGACGCTCAGCATTCGCTGTTTACCATGGAGACGATCGGCCACATTGCGCAAGTCGCGCTCGGCTGCGGGATCGCGCCGCTGGTGCGCGTGCGCAGCTGCGACGATCAGGACACGTCGGTGCTGCTCGATAACGGCGTCACCGGGATCGTCTTTCCCGACATCAGCACGGCCGCCGAGGCGCAGCGCGCCGTCAATCGCGCCAAGTTTCCGCCGATCGGCAGGCGCTCGGTCTCCGGCAGCTACCCCATTTTCGATTATCGCGCGGTGTCGACGGCCGACGCAGTGCCGGCGCTGAACGACAACACGCTGGTGGTGTGCATGATCGAAACGGTCGAGGGCCTGCAGAACATCGAGCAAATCGCCGCGGTCGACGGCATCGACGTCATCCACGTCGGCTCCAACGATCTGCTGACCGCGATGGGCAAACCGGGCACGTTCGGCAGCCCCGAGCATGTTGCCGCGCTGGAGCGCATCATTTCAGTCACCAAGGCTCACGGGAAGGTGCCGGGAGTCGGCGGCGACCGGAACGTCAACCGCCAGGCCGAGTTCATCCGCAAAGGCGCGCGGTTCATTACCACGAACAGCGATATTGCGTTCATGACGGCCGAGGCGTCGCGGGTGACGGGAGAGCTGCGCAAGGCCCTGGAGCAAAAGGGCGCGGCCTGACCATCAACACGACGATTGCAAGGAGGAAACAATGCCGACAGAATTTTTTCGCACGACTATTTTCCCTGGCGCGTTCTGCTGGCTGCTGTCCGCGGCGATGTCGCCGGCCGTATTCGCGCAGGCCCCGACTTATCCGGGCAAGCCCGTGCGTATCGTGGTCCCGTTTGCTCCCGGCGGTGGAGTGGACCTGACGGCGCGCATCCTCGCGCAGAAACTCACCGAGCGCGTCGGCCAATCGGTCATCGTCGAGAACCGCACCGGCGCGAGCGGGATCATCGGCACGGAATTCGTGGCGAAGGCCGCGCCGGACGGCTACACGCTGCTGGTCGGCTCGCAAACCACCCAGGCGGTGGTGCCTGCGATGTACGGCAAGCTCAGCTACGATACGGCGCGCGATTTCGTCGGCGTGACCGAGATCGCCGTGTCACCGCTGCTGATCGTCGTGCATCCGTCGCTGCCGGTGAAGTCGGTCAAGGAGCTGATCGCGCTCGCCAAAGCGCGCCCCGGGCAGCTTACCTTCGGCGCGGCTTCGGGTGGCACGCCGCACATGGCGGGGGAGCTGTTCAAGCTCGTCGCGCACGTCGACCTGCTGTTCGTGCCGTACAAAGGCGAAGGGCCGGCGATCGCCGACGCGATGGGGGGGCAGATTTCGATGGTGTTTTCGAACCTGCCGGTGGCCTTGCCGCAGGCACAGGGCGGCAGGCTGCGCGCGCTCGCGGTCACGAGCCCCCACCGCGTATCGACCGCGCCCGAGATCCCGACCGCCGCCGAATCCGGGTTGCCGGGTTACGAGGCGAGCACGTGGTTCGGCCTGTTCGCTCCCGCGGCGACCCCGCGCGATATCATCATGAAACTCAACGCCGAGTCGGTGAACGCGCTCAACGTGCCGGAGGTGAAGGAAAGAATGGCGGGGCAGGGCCTGTTCGTGGTCGCGAATACTCCCGAGCAGTTCGCGGCTTTCCTGAAGACGGAAATTCCGCGCTGGGCGAAGGTCGTCAAGGATGCGGGCATCAAGCCGCAATGAAGAATGATGAGTGTATTGACCGATAGCCGAAGCGCGCCATGAAATCCTGCTGGATCGTCACCAAAGACCAGGAGGCCGTCCTCGAATGGCGCGACGTGCCCGTGCCGCAACCGAAGGCGGGCGAGATCGTAATCCGCGTGCGCGCGACCGCGATGAACCGCGGCGAGCTCGTGGTGGGCGGCGCTGTGCACGGCGGGCCGGAGAAAATCGGCGGCACCGAGGCGGCCGGCGAAGTGCACGCGGCGGGCGAAGGCGTAACGGCATTCCGTCCCGGCGACCGCGTGATGGCACGCGTGCGCGGCGGCTTCGCGGAATATGCCGCGACGTTCGCGCACCAGGCGATGCCGATGCCGCAGCGGCTCACGTGGGAACAGGCCGCGGCGATCCCGGTCTCCTTTCTCACCGCCTATGAGATGCTGTACCCGCCTTACGGCAAGCTCAAGGCGGGCGAGTGGCTGCTCGTCACCGGCGCGTCCGCGGGCGCGGGGGTTGCGAGCATCCAGCTTGCCAGGCTGCTCGGCGCGCGCACGATCGGAACTTCCGGCTCGGCGGACAAGCTCGCCAGGCTCAAGGCTGTCGGCCTCGATGTGGCGATCGCCACGCGGAGTGCGGATTTTGCGGCCAAGGTGATGGAAGCAACCGGCGGCAAAGGCGCCGACCTGATCGTCAATCTGGTCGGGGGCTCGGTTTTCGCGGAGTGCGTGAGCTGTCTCGCGCGGCTGGGCCGGCTCGCGGTGGTTGGCTATGTCGACGGCGTGCTGAAGGCTGAAATCGATCTGGCCGCGGTGCATGCGAACCGCTACGAGATCTTCGGGATCTCGAATGCGAAGCTGACCGTCGAGGAGCGCGCGCATGCCATGCGCGGTTTCGTGCGCGACGTGCTGCCCGCGATCGCCGACGGGCGCATCATGCCGCTCGTCGACCGGGTGTTTGCCTTCGACGAATTGCCGGCCGCCAAGGCCTGCATGGAATCGAACGCGATGGTGGGCAAAATCGTCGTGCGTGGCATTTGAATGCGAACGCAGCCCGTCCTTTTACTTGAAGCGGGAAAGACAGGATTCGGAATTCAGGATTAGGGCCGTGTTTTCTTTTGGAGGGTTCATCATGTGGCGCATTGTTGCAGCGATTACGATGGGACTGTCGATACTGCCCGCGCTGGCCGCCGAGCAGCCTTACCCGAACCGGCCGGTGCGCATGCTTATCCCGTATCCCGCGGGAGGAGGGCTCGACCTGCCGGGGCGGGCCGTCGCGCAGAAGTTCGCCGAGTCGACCGGCCAGCAGATGGTCATCGACAACCGCGGCGGGGCCGGCGGCTTGATCGCCGGTGAGATTGTCGCCAAGGGGACGCCGGATGGCTACACGCTTTTTCTCGCGAGCAACGGCCAGATCTCGATCGCGCCGGCGCTCTACGCAAAGCTCCCCTATGACCCGCTCAGGGATTTCGTGCCGATCACGCATTTCGTCGACACGCCGATGGTGCTGTTCGTGAATGCCCAGTATCCGGTGCAGTCGGTGGCCGACCTGATCGCGGCAGCGCGGGCGAAGCCCGGCATGATCGGGTGCGCCCTTTCCGGGGTCGGCGGCGTTTCGCACCTGACGCTGGAACTCTTCAAGCAGCGCGCCAACGTCAATCTGCTGGACGTGCCCTATCGCGGCGCGGCGCCCGCGCTCGCCGACGTCGCCGGCGGCTCGGTCCCCGCGATCTTCTCGACCCTGGCGGCCGCGAAACCGCTGCTCGATGGCGGCCGCGTGCGTGCGCTCGCGGTCGCTTCAGGTAAACGCACCGCCGGCCTGCCGAACCTGCCGACGTTCGGCGAGCTCGGTTATTCCGGGATGGATGCGCCGTTGTGGATAGGCATGATGGCGCCGAAGGGCACGCCGCCGGGCATTGTATCGAAACTGCATGCGGAGTTCGTCAAGGCGCTGGCGGCTCCCGACGTCAAGGAACGGCTCGCGTCGCAGAGCGCCGACGTCATCGCCGGCGGGCCGCGCGAGTTCGGCGAAATGATCCGCCGGGACACCGAGCGCTGGCGCGTCGTCGTCAAGACCGCCAACATCAAGATCGAATAAAGGAGACGAATTTGAATTCAAGGCGAGGCTACGGCGGCAAGACGGTTTACGGCGCGCGCGTCGGCATCCTGATGCTCGACACCAAATGGCCGCGGCCCCCAGGCGATACCGGCAATGCACTGACCTGGCCGTTTCCGGTTCTTTATAAAATCGTGCGCGGTGCGAGCGCGAAAGTAGTGATACACGAGCAAGGCAAAGGCCTGGGGCAGGCATTCCTGGATGCCGCTGCCGAGCTGGTGAAGGAGGGCGCCGACGGCATTACGACGACCGGCGGCTTCCTCGCGATCTTCCAGGAACAATTGGCGGCGCACGTCAAGGTGCCGGTCGCGAGCTCGTCGCTGCTGCAGATTCCGCTCGTGCAAAAATTGCTTCCTCCCGGCAAAAGAGTGGGCGTGCTGTCGGTCCACGGCGACCGCATCACCCCCGAGCACTGGAAGGCGGCCGGCGCTCCGCTCGATACGCCGGTCATGGGCACGGAAGGCGGGCGCGAATTCACGCGCGTGCTGCTCCAGGACGAAATGGAAATGGATTACGCGAAGGCCGAGCAGGACATTCTCGAAGCCGGCGAGAAACTGCTGAAGAAGCACCCGGAAGTCGGCGCGTTGGTGCTCGAGACGCACAACATGGGGCCATATTCGCGCGCGCTCAATAATCTCCTGCGGATACCGGTCTATGACGTGTACACGTTCGTCAGGTGGTTTCAGTCCGGTCTCGAGCCGCGCGACTTCGGGCACCCCGGCTCGTCGCCGCTGCCGGTCTGGCGCGAAAGATAGTCGGCATGGACGAGATCGTCGGCCTCGCGCCGTCAGGCTCGATGGGCAGCGGCTACAACCTCGAGGCCTTCGAGCGCGGCCTCGCGGCGAATCCGCACTTCATCGGCCAGGACGCCGGCTCGACGGACATGGGGCCGTACTACCACGGCACCGGAACGCCGTTCCTGCCGCTCGCGACCTACCGTCACGATTTGGCGATCATGCTGCGCGCGGCGCGACAACGCCGCATCCCGTTGCTGGTCGGCTCGGCGCTGACGAGCGGCTGCAATTCGTCGCTGCATGCGGCCGCGCGCATGGTCGGCGAGATCGCGCGGGAACACGGCCTGTCGTTTCGCATGGCGGTGGTCAGCGCGGAAATCGACAAGGCCGATCTCAAGCGCCGCCTGGCCAGGGAAACTTTCGAAAGCCTGGGTCCCGATGGCGCGCTCACTCCGGAGACGATCGACCGCTGCGGCCCGATCGCCGCGCAAATGGGGACCGAGCCTTTTATCCGCGCGCTGGACGCGGGGGCCGACGTGGTGATCGCGGGCCGCGCCTGCGATGACGCGATCTTCGCCGCCATGCCGATCATGCAGGGCTTCGATAAGGGGCTCGCGCTGCATTGCGGGAAGATCCTCGAGTGCGCCGGGTTGTCGGCGATTCCGTACGATCTCGCCGAGCCGCTGCTCGGGCGCGTGCGCCGCGACCATTTCGAGGTCGAGCCGTGCCATCCCGATCACCGCTGCACCACCGTTTCGGTTGCCGGCCATTCGCTCTACGAGCGCGGCGATCCGTGCCTGCAGCCGGGTCCCGGCGGCATGAACGACCTGACTGACGCGACGTTCACGCAAATCGACGCCCGCCGCGTGAAAGTGTCCGGCAGCCGCTTCATCCCGGATGCAACCTATCGCGTCAAGCTCGAGGGCGCTGAGCAGGTCGGCTTTCGCAGCATCGTGATCGTGGGCATCCGCGATCCGATCATGATCGGCCAGATCGACTCGATACTCGAGGAGGCGCGGCAACGCGCCGAAGATCGTTTCAAGGCAGCGGGCAGTTTCAACCTGCTTTACCGCATCTACGGCAAGAACGCGGTAATGGGCGCGCTCGAGCCCGAGGTGGAAACCCGCTCGCATGAGTTGGGGCTGGTGATCGACGTGGTGGCGCCCGCGCAGGACCTCGCGACCGGGATCGCGATGTTCGTGCGCGGCACGCTGCAGCACGCAAGCTACCCCGGCATCGTCACGACCGCGGGCAACATGGCCTATCCGTTCTCGCCTTTCGGAATTCCGGTGGGACCCGCGTACCGTTTCGCGGTCTATCACCTGATGGCGCTCAAGGACCCGTGCGAGTGTTTCCCGATGACGATCGAGGAAGTCAGGAACTGACGATGGCGGCGCCGGCGCAGCGGCTCGACCAGCTCGCGAAAGTCATCCGCAGCAAGAACGCCGGCCCGTTCGAGCTGACTTTCGACATCATGTTCGACGACCCGGCGGCCTACGATTGGGTGAAAAAATCCGGCGTGATCAACGCCACGCGCATCGCGGAGGCGTACCGCGTCCGCGTCGACGACGTGCTGGTGTGCCGGCCGTACGACGCCGCGGTCGCGTTCAAGATCACGATCCGGCGCCCGGTGAGTTCGGGGGACATCGGCGACAGGGACGTCTACGGTTGCCAGCAGCACGTGCCTCTGACGCGAATCGAAGTGCCGGCATTTCGCGCCGCGGCCGGTTGATCGATATCATCCGATCCGAATCCATCGAGATGCCGGACCCGCTTCCAGCATGAATTCAAACCAGAGCATCGCTTTTTTCGATACCCAGTTTCAGAAGCAGGTCGCGGGAAGCGATTTTGCGCTGAACCCGTTCGAGACCGCCGCCTTGCCGTTCGTGCGCGGGCGCGTGCTGGATCTGGGGTGCGGCCTGGGCAACCTCAGTATCGAAGCGGCGCGGCGCGGCGCGGAAGTCGTGGCCGTCGATGCGAGCGAGACCGCGATCAAGCGAATTCGGACGGTCGCTGCGGCCGAGAACCTCAAGATCGATGCGATCCTTGCGGACGTCGGAAGTTTTCCGATTGCCGGACAGTTCGATACGATCGTCGCCATCGGGTTGCTCATGTTCCTGAAACGGGACAAGGCCCTCGCGCTGCTTGCCGACATCCAGGAGCACGTCGCCGCGAGCGGCCTCGCCATCATCAACGTGCTGATCGAGGGCACCACCTACCTGGGCATGTTCGAGCCCGGCAATTACTGTCTGCTCGGTCGTGACGAGCTGGAAGAGCGGTTCAAGGACTGGAGCATTCTTCTCTCGCGGCATGACAGCTTCGATGCGCCGGGAAATACCAAAAAAGAGTTCGCGACGGTCGTGGCCCGGAAAAACTGACGTGCCGCCGCGCTCCTGCCGGCTGCGTGCAGCACCGGGATTTAGAAGTGTCTCGGTTTGAATTCGAATGCCGTGTTGCGGTGGCGGACGTTCGCCGGGGACAGATTCCTTCCTAAGCGAGCATAATAAGCGCGCAGATTGGAGGGAGGGGGATGAACAATCGCCGCAAACTTGTCATCGCGCTTGGCGCGGGTGCGCTCGCCGCGCCGCTTGCACCGTTCGCTCAGCAGCGGGGCAAAGTCTGGCGGATCGGCTGGCTCAAAATTCAAGGCCCGCGGCATACGCCGGGTCAGTTGCAGGCATTCCGGGAGGGCATGCGTGCGCTTGGGCTGGTCGAGGGTCGCGACTACGTGCTTGAAGAACGGTACGCCGATGACGACGGGGCTCAGCTACCAAGTCTCGCGGCAGGTCTACTAGGCACCGGCGTCAGCATCATCGTGGCAACCAGCCAACCTTCAATCGCCGCGGCCGCGCGCGTCACGAAACGAGTGCCCGTGATAGGGCGGATGAACGATGACCCCGTCGCCAATGGCATGGCCCAGTCGCTGGCCCGGCCGGGCGGCAATGTCACCGGCATCTACGCGATGACCGACGAACTGATCCCGAAGCGATTGGCCTTGCTCAAAGAAGTTGCGCCATCGGTGCATCGTGTCGGCGTACTGTTGCGACACGATTGGTTGAATACGGAACATGATTGGCAAGTTTTGGTAGCGGCTGCCCGACAACTCGAACTCGAACTTCTCGCGTTGAATGCCCGCTCGGCAGATGATCTCACCAGCGCGTTCGAGCAGGCATTGGCGAAAAATGTGGACGGAATCATCACCTTCCGGAATCCCACGGTCGTGACCTACCTCAAGCTGATTGCCGAACTATGCCGAAAGCACCGGCTCCCCGCCGTGTTCGACGCGCGCGAATACGTCGTAGCTGGCGGCTTGATGTCTTACGGACCGAACATCGATGCGATCTATCGCCAGCTGGCTACCTACGTTGATAAGATTTTGCACGGGGCATCACCCAGTGAACTACCGATCGAGCAACCGACCAAATTCGAGCTGGTCGTCAACATGAAAACCGCAAAGGCCCTCGCCATCAAGATTCCAGAATCGATCCTCGTGCGCGCGGACAAGGTGATCGAATGAACCGCAAGACCGGACATGTGTCGGGCTATGTCAATATCCTTGATGCCGCCCGATCCCTCACCCCCAACCCCTTTCCCGAAGGGCGAGGGGAGCGTTGAGCAGAAATGGCTTGCCAACCATTTCCGGAATGCTTAACGACGGCCGGCTTGCGTCGCCGCGTTGGAGCGGACGATGTTTGCCGCTCAACGCGACGACGGTTCACCATCATCGCGGCGAGTCGGTTTGGGTTTCCCAGCCCGGAGCCCTTCCTCGCGTTCCGCGGCGAGGATGCGTTCGAGCGCGGTGCGCGGCGGCAGGACCTCGACTCCCCGCAGATGGCGTTCGTAAAAGCTGCCGAAATCGGCGCGGTCACCGGTAACGAGAATGTCGGCCTTCGCTTGCACCGCAGCCGCGAGTATGGGCGCGTCCTTGTCCGGGAGCCCCGTCGAGCGCGCCCAGCGCACGTCTTCGGCACCGGCTTCCCGGCAGACCGCGATCTGCGCGATCAACTGCTCAAGTTCGGCTATTTTCGCGGGGTGCTTGCGCGCAATGTTGCGTCGCGCTTCATCAAGGGCGAATGGCGAAGCGAACAACTTGCACACGCCGGCCTCCGCGAGCCGGAAGAAGCCACGCACCGGGCTCTCGGCATGGTGCGCGGCGCTGAACAGGACGTTCGCATCGAGAAAGATGCGCATCTAGCGCGGTTTTCGGCGTCGACTCCGGATCAGTTTCTCGACCCGCGCCGCCAGTTTGTCCGGAATCGCGTTTTCCCGGTCGAATTCGGCGATCCGTTCGTCGGTATAAAGTTCAATCGGATAGACGCCCGCCTGGCGGAGGACAATCGTGCCGTCGGGCGCGGCGCCAATCAGCAGCGGCGCATTTTCGGTGATTCCGGCTCGCTTGAGAATCGACTTCGGTATCGTGACTTGGCCCTTCTTGCCCAGCTTGACGAGATCCATGGTTTACTCCGGATTCCGGAAATCCGGATTATCGCATATCCGGCATGATCCGGGTAAGGCTGTTCACGGAGTGCTTGAGTGAAGCGTGATACCGGACATCATGATGCCAAAGTACGTCGCCGCGTTGGAGCGGACACGCTGCGCCGCTCCAACGCGGCGGAAAGAAAAATAAGCACGGCAATCACATGAACGATATGACCCGTCCTGCGCGCTGCGCGCTGCGGATTCATTTCGGCCTGCTCGCGGCGGTGTTCGCAGCGGCGGTGTCGGCCGCCGACCCTTATCCGCAGCGCCCGATCCGGCTCATCATTCCGTATCCGCCCGGCGGCGCGGGCGATATCATCGGGCGGCTGTTGGGCGCGAAGCTCGGCGAGGCGCTGGGCCGGCAGGTCGTGGCCGACAACCGGCCCGGCGGCGGCCAGGTGATCGCGACGCAGTTGAGCGCGAAGGCCGCGCCCGACGGCTACACCCTGTTCCTCGCCAGCACGACGCACGCGATCAACCCGGGCCTGCTGAAGAAGCTGCCGTACGACACGCTCAAGGATTTCTCGCCGATCACCATCGTTGCGGATTCGCCGCTTGTTTTCGTAGCGCATCCATCGCTCGGTGTGAGCACCATCAAGGAGCTCGTCGCGGCAGCGAAGGCGCGGCCCGGCCGCATCAATTACGCGTCTTCGGGGCCGGGCACCGGCGGCCACCTGTCGGTCGAGCTCCTGAAGTGGATGACCGGCATCGACCTCGTGCACGTGCCATACAAGGGTGCCGGGCCGGCGCTGATCGACCTGATCGGCGGCCAGGTGCAGGTGATGTGCACGAGCCCGCTGCCTGCGCTGCCGCACGTGAAATCCGGCAAGCTCGTCGCGCTCGCGATGACGGGCCGCACGCGCTCGCGCGCCGCGCCCGACATTCCGACGGTGGCCGAAACCCTGCCGGGATACGAGTCGACGCTGTGGTACGCATTGCTCGCGCCGGCCGGCACGCCGCAGGCGATCATCAAGCGGGTGCACGCGGAAACGACGAAGGTGCTCAAGCTGCCCGACGTGAGCGAGCAGTTGGCCGCGCTGGGCGCTGACCCGATCGGCAACAGCCCGCAGGCAGCGGGCAAATTTCTGCAGGCGGAAATCGAGCGCTGGACAAAGGTCATCCGGCAAGCCAACATCCGCGCCGATTGATATAAACGAAACCGGGCGTCAGCCTGGTTTTGCTCGACGCTCCCTTCTCCCTCAGGGAGAGGGGATGGGGGTGAGGGTGGGTGCCGACGGTGTAATATTGAAGGGAACTGCTTAATGGAGAATGCAATGACGGCAAGCGTGCTGCTTTACGATCCGACCGCCCCGCGGCAGGAAGCCGGGAGCCAGGCGCAGCGCACTCTCGACGGGCTCGCAGGCAAGGTGGTCGGGTTCATCGATAATGCGAAGCCCAATTTCGACCACCTCGTCGATGATCTCGCCGAGCTGCTGGTGGCCAGGTACGGCGTGCGCGCCGTGATCAAGCGCAAGAAACGGGCGCCTTCGATACCGGCGCCGGATGCAATCTACGACGAGCTCGCCCGCGAATGCGATCTGGTGATCGCGGGCTCCGGCGATTGAGGGTCGTGCGCGTCGTGGAGTATCCACGACAGTGTAGAAATCGCGAAGCGCGGGCCGGCAGCCGTCACGATCTGCTCGACCGCTTTCCTCACGCTGGGCCGCGCCCAGGCGTCCGCGCTGGGTAATCCCGAGTTGCCGATTGCAGTTATCGCGCATCCGTTCGGGCTGCGCACGCGCGACGAAGTGAAGCAGATCGCGGAGAAATGCGTCGACGACGTGGCGAAACTCGCAAGCGGGGCGCATAAGTGAGCGCAAGCGACGCCGAACACGCCATTCTGATCGAAGCGCCGGAAGATCTCGACGCGATCAACCGGCTCTACCGCGAGCGGCGCTGGAGCGATGGTCTGCCGATCGTGCCGCCGACCCGGGAACGCGTCGAGCGCATGTTGCACGGCACGCGCCGCGCGCGTCACGACGTCGTGGCTCGCGTAGCGCCAGGTTACGGCGCAGCGACGGTCGAGCGCATCGCGATCAACGCCGTAATGGCGGGAGGCGAGCCCGCGTATCTGTCGGTGCTGATCGCCGCGGTCGAGGCAGTCGCCGACGGGAAATTCAATCTGCAGGGCATCCAGGCGACGACCAATCCTGTCGCGATCTGGATTGTCGTCAACGGGCCGATCGCGCGCAAGCTCGACGTCAACGGGACGTTCAACTGTCTTGGCGAAGGCGCATGGGCAAACGCAACGATAGGCCGCGCGCTGCGGTTGATCCTGCGCAACATCGGCGGCGCGCTGCCGGGCGACATGGACCGCGCGACGCAGGGCCAGCCGGGCAAGTACACGTTCTGCTGCGCCGAGAACGAGGATGCGAATCCGTGGCAGCCGCTGCACGTAGAGCGCGGTTTCGCACGCGGGCAAAGCACGGTGACCGTGGTCGGCGCCGAAGGCACGATGAACATGAACTCACATACCAAGGACGCGGGCGAACTCGTGCGCGTGATCGCGGAGACCATGATCCATCCGCCGAGCAACGAATACACGCACGGCGGCGAGCCGTGGCTTATCCTCGGGCCCGAGCACGCGGACATACTGAAGCGCGGCGGCCTGAGCAAGGCGGACGTCAAGCAGCGGCTGTGGGAGCTGTCGAAAATGCCGGCGCGCAATATGTCCGTGAAAGACCTCGCGCGAGTGCGCGATTCGCGCAGCGAGGAGTTCGGCGAGATCGGGCCGGACACCCTGCTCACTATTGCGCGGAAACCCGAAGACATCTGCATCGTCGTCGCGGGCGGCCCCGGCACGCATTCGATTTACGTGCCGTGCTTCGGCAACTCCAATGCAGTGACCCGCGAGATAGCGGAGCAAGCGTGAGAATGCGACGGGCAAAGGGTCATCCGAATTTGCGCGTCAATCGATCGCGCAGGTGCGGAAACCCGCAAAGATGTCGTTACGCTCGGGCGTGTAGAAGTTGCGCCAGGTGTTGCGCATCAGGCGCCGCGTCGTCGCAAAGCTGCCGCCGCGCAATACCTTGTGCGTGCCGAACCACGGCTGCGAATATTCTTGATAGGGATCGATGACAAATCCCGGATAGGGATCGAAAGCGCTGGCGGTCCACTCCCACACGTTGCCCATCATCTGCCGGCAGCCGGCTGCGGTATCTCCCTGCGGGCAGGCGTCCACAGTGACAACGTCGGCGCTTTCAAGATTGGCACGCGCGGTCGTTGGTTGAACGTTACCCCATGGGTAGCGGCGCTTTCCTCCGGCTGACACATCCCACCCGGCCGCGTACTCCCACTCGGCTTCGGTCGGCAGGCGGCGCTTCGCGTAGCGGCAGTAGGCTTGCGCCTCATGCCAGTTGACGTGAATGACGGGAGCGTCGGGCCTTGGCGCAATGGGCTGGTCGAACCGGCGCAGCCGCCACGAATTTCCCTGTTTGATCCAGTAGCACGGCGCCTGCAAACCGGCGGCCGTTCGCCACGCCCAGCCTTCCTTGTTCCACCAATCGCGCCGCCGATAGCCGCCCGCCTGGACGAATTCGAGATACTCCGCATTCGTGACAGAAACGCGCGCGATCCTGAAAGGCGCAATCGGCACTTCATGCGCCCATTTCTCATTATCGAACACGAAGCCGTCATCGGGAGCAGCGCCGAGCGGAAACACGCCGCCGGGAAGCTCGACGTCGCCCTTTGCGCGCGCATTCGGCGCGGGCGTCGCGCCGGCCGCCGGAAACGGATCGGGATGACCCAGCGTTTGCCGCGTGTAGTGAAATGCTTCGGCGTGCATGTCCTCGTGGAAAACGGCCAGTTGCGCGAAATACTGCAGCTCGCTGTTCTCCGGTTCGCGCTCGAGCCGGCGCAGCACGCGCTCCAGGATTGCCGACTGGTAGGCGAGCGTCTTCCCGATGTCCGGCAGCGGCAGGTCCCAGCGGGTGTCGTGCGCAACTTTCGCGGAGTCGTAGAGCGCGTCGGCATCGGGCAGGATCGATTCGGCGCTTGCGCCTGATCCATTGCGGCGCAAGCACCAATATTCCTGGAACCACGCGACATGGCCGATTTCCCATAACGGCGGATTGACGATCGCGAGCTTCGGCCCCAGCAACCGTTCTCCGCGCAGGTCGGCGGTGATCAATGTACAGCGGGCACGGCTCGCGACCAATTCCCGCTTGAGCACCGCCGGGTCGATCGGCTCGGGCGACTTCATGGACTCGCTTTCGGGTCTGCTATAGTCATAAGAGTGCCTGACATAATGAAACGCGTGATGCGCTGGCTAAGTCTAGCCCAGTGATCCGTTTATGAAAATCGCGATAGTGACGCCGGCGGTTGCGGGGGCGCGCAGCGGCAACCAG
>Ga0209415_10003439_pt1 | contig 29421 bp, 31 predicted proteins | sample PeaSoiSIISIP2007_FD_187696 | JGI IMG/M metagenome (GOLD analysis project Ga0209415, IMG submission 187696) | Peat soil microbial communities from Weissenstadt, Germany - SII-SIP-2007 (SPAdes) (version 2) | ecosystem: Environmental > Terrestrial > Soil > Wetlands > Peat | place: Germany...
CTGCTCCCGTTTCAGACCGGCGGTCTGAAACGGGAGCAGCGGCGCAGGCCCCCTCCCAGTCCAACCACTCCAACTGAAGGGTCCCAAGGGCTCCGCCCTTGGCGGGAATCCAAGGGGCAGAGCCCCCTGGCGGGGTTACAGGGGCAAAGCCCCTGGCCTTCTCTCGGTTCACGCGATTGCTCCGGGTCATGCCACATCGAGCATTGCGCGCGGTATCGACCTCTGCAACGTTCGCCGATCCGTCTCCGGGGGAAAGAAATGCCGATCCGTGCCCACGGCCTGCGATGGTCGCTGATGTTCTTCCTGATCGCCCCGATCACCTTCGTGATGTCGCTCGACCGCACCGCGATCGCGGTCGCCGCGCCGACCATCCAGCACGAATACGGTTTCTCCCTGTTCGAAATGTCGGTGATCCTCACCAGCTTCTCCTGGACCTACGCGCTGCTGCAGGTTCCCGGCGGCTGGATGGCCGAGCGCTTCGGTCCGCGCCGCACATTGTTCTGGGCCAACGCCATGTGGTCCGCGCTGACTGCGGCGACGCCGCTCGGCTTCAACCTCGTCTCGTTCGTCGGGCTGCGCGCGTTGCTCGGCGTCGGCCAGGCGGCGGACTGGCCAAGCTCGATCGTCGCCATCCGCCGATGGTTCCCGCTGCGCGAGCGCGGCAAGGGCAACTCCATCCTGCTCGGCGGCCTGTATCTCGGGCCGATCGCCGCCGCGCCGATCACCACCTGGGTCATCCTGATGTTCGGCTGGCGTTGGGCGTTCTACGGCTACGGCGCGCTCGGCATCATCCTGGGCATCGCCTGGTGGGTGTTCTTCCGCGACCATCCCGAGGAGCACCCGAACATCACGCCGGAAGAGGTAGCGATCATCGGCGTGGATGGGGAGAAGATCGCGCCGCGTATTCCGCCCGGCGCGTTCTGGCGTTGCCTGAGGGAGACGCAGTTCTGGGCGATCGGCGTGCAGTATTTCTTCCTGGTGCTGATCCAGAGTTTCTACACCACCTGGTTGCCCACCTACCTCGTGACCGACCGCAATCTGTCGCTGAAGGCCATGGGCATCTATGCCTCGTTGCCGTGGGTGGCGATGTTCTGTTCGGTGTTTGTCACTGGAGCGCTGGGCGATGCGATTCTGCGCCGCACCAGCTCGGTCTGGGCGACCCGCGTGCCATTGGCCATCGGCGGCTTCGTGGTCAGCGCGCTGGCGTTGATGCTGGCCGCGCGCGCACCGGGCGTTCCGCTGATGATGGCGCTGTTGTGCGTGTCGCTGGCGGCGGTCGGCGTGACTCAGGTGTCGATCTGGCCCTCGACGCAGGATCTGGGGCGCAGCGCCACTGGGCTGGTGTCGGGCTGGACCAACTTCTGGGGCAATGCCGCCGGCGTGGCCGGGCCCATGCTGATGGCCGCGCTGGTGAAATGGACGGGAAGCTGGTCGGGCGCCATGGTCGGCATCGCCATAGCCGGCGTGGCAGGCGCGGTGCTATGGCTGTTCGTTCATCCGCAGAAGCCACTGGCGGCGTTGGCGGACGCGTAGGGGCCTCGCGCAAAAGGCGTAACGGCATATGAACGCGCAGCACCGGCTGGCCCAAGCATTGGCAGCGGTCGAGGCGCGGCTGGAAGGAGATCCGCGAGCCATCGCGCTACGGTTCGAGCGCGCCGGTCTGCTGGCGGCGCTGGGACAGACCGAACGCGCGAAGCAGTGCTATCTCGAGAATTCTGCGCCTGGATCCGACGCATTTCGGCACGCTAAATAACTTCGGCACGCTGCTCTACGAGACCGGCTTCTGCACCGCGGCCCGCACCGTCTATACCCAGGCCGTTACGTGCCACCCGGAGCAACCACTGGCACACGTGAATCTGGCAAATCTGTTGATCTACAAAGACGAACTGGCAGAGGCGCGCAAGCGTTACGAAACGACCCTGCGACTGAATCCAGGCAACATAGCGGCGCATCAGGGCTTGAGTGCGCTATTTTTGGAAACCGCCCAAGAGCAGGCAATGCTGCATCACCGAGAGCTGGGGTTCCGCAGCCGGCCGGTGAAGATTTTTGCTTGCCGAGGCGATGCGGAACCGGTGCCGCTGCTGCTGCTGGTCTCCAGCATACGCGGCGACATTCCGTGGCGACGGTTGATCGACGATCGTGTATTCCTTGTCACCACGTTGGCGCCGGCGTTTTACAATCCAGCGATGGTGTTGCCGCCGCACCGGCTGGTGTTCAATGTCATCGGCGACACCGACTCCTGCCAGGCCGACCTGGAAGCGGCGCAATCGTTGCTACGGAACGAGACGTGTCCGGTCATCAATCCTCCGGCGGCGGTGCTTGCCACTGGGCGGATGGCCAACGCTGAACGCCTGCGCGCGTTGCCCGGCGTGGTGACGCCGCGCATTGCCTTGCTGCCGCGCGCGGTCCTTGTGGGTACTGCCGCCGTCGAAACACTTGCCAGCGATGGCCTGGGCTTCCCGCTGCTGCTGCGCCGCCCCGGGTTTCATACCGGCAAGCACTTCGTGCATGTGGGTGATCCGGATGCCCTGCCATCCGCGGTCGCGGCCATGCCAAGGAACGAGCTGATGGCCATCGAATACCTGGACGCGTACGGCAGCGACGGATGCGCGCGCAAATACCGCGTGATGATGATCGACGGGGAGTTGTACCCGTTGCACCTTGCGATCTCCGACCTTTGGAAGGTGCATTACTTCACCGCGGCGATGGCGGGCCACCCCGCGCACCAGGCCGAGGAAGCCGCGTTCCTCAGCGACATGCCAAAAGTGCTGGGTCAAACAGCCATGACGGCGCTGCATTCCATTCAGGCAGCGCTAGGCCTGGATTTCGGCGGCGTCGATTTCAGTATCGATAAGTCAGGCAACGTACTGCTGTTCGAGGCCAACCCCACGATGCTCGTCAACCCGCCGGATGCCGACGCGCAGTGGGATTACCGCCGCGCGGCCGCCGAACGTGCGTTGGAGGCGGCGCGCCGTATGCTGATCGCGCGGTCAACAAAACCCGCACCACAGACTGAGGGCCAATCGTCAGGATAGCGTGACGCGCATGGGACATTCTCCCCCTCCCCGTGTGACCTTGGGCCGCGAAACGGACCAAGGTCACAAGGCGAGGCGGAGGATTTTGCATCGTCGCCGCTCATGGTGACGCGCGGGGTAAGCTCGGCGATGATGCGGGCGGAGGCCGTGCGACCGCGCGAACATGCCACGGCGGTCGCTTCTCCTGATGTGTGTATGGAGGTTTGCCCGGCGTGGAAAGCGGACGTCTTCGATCCGTCGGCATGGCGCGAGGTAATGGCCGTACCCGACTCCTGCCATCTCTCAAAACTATCCGTTTGCCGCGTCCCGAGAACCGTGCCAAATTGGCACATATGGCAGGTTGACAAGATGACTGGATCTTTGACCCGGGTCGTCGTCGTCGAAGACGAGCCCGTTATTGCGCTGAATTTGCAGCAGCAATTGGTAGACCTTGGCTATGAGGTCGTCGGCGTCGCCGCCTCGGGCGAAAGCGCTCTCGATCAGATCGTGGCACAGCGTCCCGATGTGGTCCTTATGGATATCCGCATCGAAGGGGAGTTGGACGGAATAGAGACCGCCGCGCGGATACCTGGCGATCTGGACATTGTGTTGATCTTCTTGACTGGCTACTTCGAAGATATGACGTTCGAGCGTGCCCGAGAGGCTAAGCCGTACGGCTTCCTGGTGAAGCCTTGTTCCGACTGGGGGCTGCACGCCACGATCCAGATGGCACTGGACCGGCGGCGTATTGACGCGGCCTTGCGGGCGAGTGAGCGGCAGTTGGCCGAATCGAACAGTAGACTGCGGGCCGAGCAGGAGACAAACCTGCGGCTGTCGTTGGTGGCGACCCATACCACCAATTCAGTAATAATTTCTAACTCGAACGGAGCCATTGACTGGGTGAACGAGGCATTCACCCGCACCACCGGATATTCGCTCGCAGAGGTCCGCGGCAAAGGGGCGCTCAGCCTGTTGCGCGGGCCAGATTCCGATCCTGCTACCATCGCCTTGGCACGCGAGCGCATCCTCCTTGGCGAGGGCTATCGCGATCTGGAACTGCTGAATTACACGAAGGCGGGTGAGCCCTACTGGGTGAACGTCGAGGCGCTGCCGATCCGCGACGCCGACGGCACTTTGGTGCAAATTGTCTCGATTGGCACCAACGTCACGGCCCGCAAGGCAGCGGAGGCCGAGATCAAGGCTTCGTATGACAAGTTCGCCGGCTCATTCCACCGATCGACCGAGGCGATGGCAGTGTTTACGATCGGAGCGGAACCCGGGAGCGGAATACTCAAGGATCTCAATGAGGCGGCGGAGCGGCTCTTCGTCGTTTCCCGCGATGACGTTATCGGCCGGACCGTGCTCGAGTTCCCCGTGTTCGTCGATTCCGATCAGATTATGGAATGTCTCCAACAGCTCCGGAGCGAGGGTTCGCTGCGGGATTACTCGATCACCCTGCGGCGGAGCGACGGCAGCACTATTGCGGGCCTAATCACAGCATCGCCGTTTCTGGCGGCCGGCCAGCCGCATCTGATCGTCATCTTTCGCGACGTGACCGAGGCGCGCGCGGCCGAGCGCAGGATCCGCGAGCTGAACCAGTCGCTCGAGGCAAAGCTCCGGCAGATCCGGGCCATCGCCGACAATGTGCCGGCATCGATTGTGTACCTCGACGCCGAGGAGCGTTACCGCTTCATGAATCTGACGGCCGAGCGCTGGCTCGCTACCAAATTCGAGGAGGTCGAAGGCCGGACGATTGAAGAGACGATGCCGGAGAATTACGTGCGAACAGTCCACGAGCGGCACGATCGGCTGGCGGGCGGCGACACGCATGAGGAGATGTCAATACATCACCCGGACGGCACGACACGTACCGTCGACGTCGCCTATGTTCCGGACATTGATGATTCCGGCCTGATCCGTGGGTATTATCAGCTCGCAATCGACATTTCCGAGCGCAAGGCGATGGAGGAGCGATTGCGCCAATCGCAGACACTGGAGGCGATCGGCCGGCTCACCGGCGGGGTGGCGCATGATTTCAACAACATTCTGGCCGTCATACTGGCCAATCTTGAGTTGCTGGAAACGGAGATAGCAGATCGTCCGGATTCTCTTGAGCTGCTTCAGGCGGCGATTCGGGCAACAATCCACGGCTGCAGCCTGACGCAGCGGCTCCTGCTGATCGCCAGCCGCCAACCACTGCATCCGGACCACGTGGCAATCGGTGCGCTGGTTGGCGATTTGGTCCGACTGTTCAGATCGACATTGTCGGAACAGCATGTGATCGAGATGAAGTCCGATCCGGAAGCCGGCGAAGCCTTTGTCGACCCTGGCGCTCTCGAGAGCGCACTCTTGAATCTGGTCGTCAATGCACGCGATGCAATGCCGGATGGCGGAACGATCAGCATTCGGGTGACGCCGGTGACGATCGGACCGAAGACGGTGCGGGCGATCCCCGATATGGCAGAGGGCGACTATGTCCGGATCTCGGTGGGCGACAGCGGCACCGGCATGACACCGGAGGTGGAGGCGCGTGCGTTCGATCCATTCTTCACCACCAAGCCCACCGGAAAGGGTACCGGATTGGGCCTGAGCATGGTCTATGGCTTTGTCAAACAATCGGGCGGTCGTGTGTTAATTGAGTCCACACCCGGAACAGGCACGGTTGCCAGCATCTATCTGCCAAAGGCGATGCCCCGATTGAAAGCCGCTCATGAGGCGCGTGAAATGACGCCTAACGCCTCAGCAACCGGCCACATCCTGCTGGTCGAAGACAACGCGGATCTCCGGAACAGCCTGGCCATGCAGTTGAAAAATGCCGGGCATCGCGTAACGGCGGTTGCCGGTGCGGCGGAGGCATTCGATGCAATCAACAGCGGATCACTGCCAGATCTGGTGCTAACCGACATAGGCTTGCCGGGCGCCATGAACGGCATACAGATGGTGGAAATATTACGGGGGCGACACACAGATCTGCCGGTGATCTTTATGTCCGGATACATACAGGATGCGGGATTCGTCGGTCGCCTCGCCGCGCTTCGGTGTGTTCTGCTCCGCAAGCCATTCGCTAAATCCGAAATGATTGAGGCGGTGGGCAAATGCTTCTCGGGTGCTACGCTACGTCAAGGGGATCAGCCGGTACGCGGAGAGTGAACTCCGGCAATGCTTGTTTCGGACACCTGGGCACTACGGGCACCGGCGTCGTCCGATCAGCCCAGGAATTCCCGCAGCTTCTTCTCGATCGCCACCGGCTGTTCCAGCGCCGAGGCATGCCCCGCAGACGGAACAGCCTCCAGCCGCGCGCGCGAAAGCGCCTACGGCTTCGGCTTCGGCAGCCCCGCATAGACATCCGCCGGCAGCACCACCATAACAAACACACTGGGCTTCTCCGCCGCTCCGAACGGACCCGGCACCTGGTTCTTCACCGCCGGCAGGGTCTTGAGGAACGCGGCAATCGCCAACGCATCGGCGTGCGTCAGGTGCGACAGACCCCGCCATGGCATGATCGGCGCCAGAATGCGCCCATCCGGCCGCTCGCCCTTGGTGATCGCCGTCACAATCTGCTGGGCGCTCTAGCTCTCGAGCCCGGTCTCCTTGTCCGGCGTCAGGTTCGGTCCGACGAACACGCCCTGGCCGGGAAGGGCGAAGCCGACATCGGAGCCGCCCAGATATCGCGCCATATCGGGATGGCCGAGGAAGTTGCCGGGCGTGTGGCAATCGGTGCAGCCGCCGACGTCCACCAGATACTTGCCGCGCTCCACCTGCGGATCGGCGGCCCGCGCCGCAACACCGCCGGCCACCAGCATGGCCGTCGCCAGCACGACACGCATCGCACGGTCGATCATTGTCTGCCCACTCCCCTGTACGTGCCCATCGTAACGACGTTCATGCTCGCAAGGCAACATGATTTCGGGGTCGGTCGTTGGTTGATTGGCATCTCTCAAGCGGGAGGACAGCAGTTTTTCGACTGCCCTAGATGGACGCGGTCGCAGGGATCATGAACGGTTCGAGAGGCTCCAGATCGCCGCGAACCATAAGGACTGTCGACGTTTGAACAGGAGTGGCCGTTGCATTCCACGCCAGACGGTCGGGCGGGAAATGAACTTCGACCTGCTTCGGCTGTTCTCCGAAGCCAGCCACCACTTGCTTGAGTGTAGGCATAACCGCAGCCGCGATATCGACAATACAAAGCGTCCCGTCGGACCGTTCTGCTGTCACCACGATGGCCTGTCTCGGCTCTATGTACCAAGCGGAAAGTTCCGTCTGGTCAAACAGGTTGAGCACAAACGAGCCGGCCAAGCCATCCACTGCGAAACGCGCTGACACTGGGACTCTGTGGCGGAGGATCCGCGCCAGCAGGCGGCGGTCCTCGCCCGCGTCCAGGTTCAAGGGGCGGCAGCCCGATGCGAGCGGAGAGGCAGCCGGAGCACTGCCAACGTGGACAAACTGCGGCACGACCCTGAAGCCCATCGGCTGGTAAAAGCGAGGAATGGACGTCATGAGAAAGGTAAGTCGCGCACTTTTATCGCACCACTGCAGGGCGCGTTCCAGCAGGTCATGGCTCAACCCGCGGCGGAGCCACTCCGGTCGAGTGGCCACGGATTGAATGCCCATAGCGTTCACCGGCTTGCCTCCGATGATCAGCGGCAGGGTGAAGGTTGCTGCATTGGCGACAATGCGTCCGGTCGGATCCAGATAGGAGAACGCACGATAGGTCGGATCTGTAAGACCGAGCTCCTCAATCGGTGAGATGTCCAAATCGAAGATATCGAGCAACAGCCGGCGAAGCGCCCTGCGGTCATCCGGACCTGTAAGTCCGTCCCGATATGTCAATTCACGTATCGCTGTCATTCATCACCTCTACGACCGCAAGAGACGCCAGGATGACCGATCGTAAAGCGTGCGGGAAGGACCGCCATGGGTCGGCAACGACATACAGACCCGGAAGCGCCCCCTCCGCAGGGCAACCACCGGATCAAGTCCGGCGGCAATGGCCCCCGGAGGGCAGGCGCCTGGCCTCGGCGGTGCGCGACCCAAGCGGCAGCTCATGCCAGGACCGGAACGCCCGCCGGCCGCGTCAGGAGCAACCCAAGAAAACCGGCCGGGGCGGCGGCATTTACCAATGCCTAACCTCGCCGCGTGAAACTGCCGCGCCATGCCACAGTTCCTGCTCTCCGAGCCTGCCGGGTCGATTCTCGCCGCCGTGGCCGAGGCGCTCGATCTGGTCGATTTCGGCTTCGTCCTACTGAACCGCGACCTGCGCGCACGGTTCGTCAACCGACGCTTCGCCGAGCTCTGGGTTGGGCCGCGGGAATTGCTGGTCACCGGCCTCGATTTCCGTGCCCTGCTAGAGCACGGTGCCGCAAATTTCGTCTTCGACGTGCCGGCATCGGAGCTGCCGGCCTACCTCGACCAACGTGAGGCTGCTGTGCGTGCCGGGGCCATACCACCGACCCAGATCGATCTGCGGGATGGCCGACGCCTGCTGTTCCGCTGCATTCCCTGTGCCGATGGCGGCCGTATCCTGACCTATGCAGACATCACCCCCGTGAAGGAGGAGCAGGAGCTGCAGCGGCAGGCTCGCGATGCCGCGGAACGGATGAACGTCGAGCAGCGGTTCAACGCTGAAACCCTTGAGAGCCAGGCGGCCTATCTGGCAACGCTGGCGGAATCCGCTGATGAAAACGCGCGGCGCGCGGAGCAGGCGAATCGGCAGTTGGAACACGAGATCGTCGAGCGGCGACAGTTGGAAGCGCAGCTCCGCCGCATGGCGACCACGGACGGCCTGACCGGCACATTGAACCGCGCACAGTTCCTGGCGCTGGGCCAACGCGAACTGGAGCGCTCACGGCAGATCGATCGAGGCCTCGCCGTGCTGATGCTCGACATCGACCATTTCAAGCTGATCAACGACCGCTATGGCCACCACACCGGCGACGAAGCGCTGCAGCATTTTGTTGCCCAGCTCCGCACCGGCGTGCGAGGGATCGACCTGTTGGGCCGGCTCGGCGGCGAAGAGTTCGCCATCGTCCTGCCTGCCATCGACAGCGGGGCAGCCCTGCAAGTCGCGGAGCGCCTGCGTTCTCGGGTCGCCACGACACCGCTGATGCATGCGGACGGCACGATCAGCATCACGGTCAGCATTGGCGTGGCGATGGCGCGGAATACCGACGCGACGTTGGAGCGGATTCTGGCACGCGCCGACGCTATGCTGTATGCGGCGAAGGACGCCGGACGCAATCGCGTCCTCTTATCCGACGTGCCCGCGGACGCGGATCCGGGGGCATGCGCGGGGTAGCGGGGATTGCAGCGCCCCGGCCGGGCAACTAGGAGCATGCGGCCACACCCCAAATGGCCACACCCCCCAGGAGCCGAGCCATTCCCATGCCGACCATGCGCGCCCTGCAGCTTCTGACCGACCGCGTGGTCGTCGTCACGCAGCGCGAGCCACCCGCACCGCCCGGCCCGGGCGAGGTGCAGCTTCGTATCCGCGCCGTCGGGCTGAACCACATCGACGTCTGGGGCTTCCGCGGCATGGCGTTCGCCAAGCGGCAGTTCCCGCTCGTGGTGGGCGCCGAGGCGGCGGGCGACGTGGTAGCGGTCGGCGACGGCGTGACCGGCCTGGCCCCGGGCGACCGCGTCGTGCCCTACGCCGCACTGGTCTGCGGTGCGTGCAAGCCGTGCCGCTCCGGACGGGAGAATTTGTGCGAGCACCCCTCCGGCGTGCGCGGATTCCACATCGACGGCTTCGCCCAGGAGCTGACCAACCACCCGGCGCGGCTGGTGGTGAAGGTCCCTGCGGGCGTGCACCTGCACGACGCCGCCACAGTCCCGGTCGCCTACGCCACGGTCGAACATATGCTGTTCGACAATGCCCGGCTGGAGCCCGGCGAATCAATCCTCGTGCATGCCGGCGGCTCCGGGATCGGCAGCATCGCCATCCGCATCGCCAAATCCATCGGCTGCACCGTCATCACCACCGTCGGCAGCGCGGAGAAGGCGGCGAAGGCGACGGCGCTGGGTGCCGACCATGTGATCAACTACCGCGAGGACCGCTTCGAGGGCGTGGTGCGCAAGCTCACCGCCCGCAAGGGCGTCGACGTGGTGTTCGAGCATACCGGCGCCGACACCTGGGCCGGCTCGCTGTTCTCGCTGAAGCGCGGCGGGCGGCTGGTGACCTGCGGCGCCACGTCCGGCCCGTCCGGCAGCATCAACCTGATGCAGCTTTTTCAGCAGCAATACCGCATCATTGGCTCGTTCGGCGCGCCGCTTTCGGCCCTGTCGCGGGCGCTGAACCGCATCGCCGCCGGCGTGCGGCCGGTGATCGACACGGCCTATAGATTGGAGGACTTCCGCGCCGGGTTGGCCCGCCTGGAGGCCAGGGATGTGTTTGGCAAGCTGGTGGTCGAACTCTGAATGCGCCGCCGCCTGTCGCTGTATGGCGACCGCATTGTCGGGCGGATCGTCAAGTGGGTGCTGCACACGCTACGCCGCACCGACCCGGACCGCGCCGCCGACCTGTGCGGCGCGATCTGCCGCGGCATTGGCCCGTTCCTGCCGGCGCACCGCATCGGCCGCGCCAATCTGCGCGCCGCCTTCCCGGAGCGGGACAAGGCCTGGATTAAGGCGACGCTGCGCGGTGCGTGGGACAATCTGGGTCGGGTGGCCGGCGAATACGTGCATCTCGCGCGGCTGTGGGACTACGACCCGGCGCATCCGAACAGCGGCCGCATGCTCACCGACCAAGAGCAGTTATTTCAAGAACTGCTGCATGACGGCAAACCGGCACTGTGCTTCGCCGCGCATCTCGGCAACTGGGAACTGCCGGCGGTGGCGGCGGCGGCGCATGGGCTGGCCTCGGCCGTGGTCTATCGCATGCCGAACAACAAGGCGGTGGCCAAGGAGATCGCCCGCATCCGCGCTCCATTGATGGGCCACCTGATCCGCACCCAAGCGCATGCGGCGCTGGAGATGGCGGCGGCGCTGGATCGCGGCGAGCATCTCGGCATGCTGGTGGACCAGCATTTCTCGCGCGGCGTGGACGTCACGTTCTTCGACCGGCGCTGCAAGGCGAATCCTACCATCGCCAGGCTGGCGCGGCAGTTCGATTGCCCGGTCGTTGGTGTTCGGGTGATTCGCCTGCCGGACCGCCGGTTCCGCATCGTCGGCGAGGGGCCGTTCGTGCTGCCGCGCGACGCGACGGGCCAGGTTGACGTGAAGGCGACCACGCAGATGATCACCGGCGTGGTGGAGCGCTGGGTGCGCGAGCACCCCGACCAATGGCTGTGGTTCCATCGCCGCTGGCGCTGAGCGACGCTCCACATTGGCATCACGCAACCGTGGCGCCTGCGACAATTGCGGCCAGCGCCGAGCATAGCCAGATGGCGAGTTATCACAGCAAGGGGGACCGCTTCCATGCGCTCCACGCTTCTATCCGCCGCTCTGATGGCGAGCCTGATCACGCCGGCCCTGGCACAGACCGGTGCGGCGCCGGCGCCCGCCTATCCGCCTTCGCCTTACGGCACGCCAGCGGTGCCGCCCGGCGCCAATCCCATCACCGGCGCGCGCCCCGGTAACGACATCGGCACCGGCATGTCCCTGCCGATGGGTAACAGTGCCAGCAACATCGACCAGCAGGACACGCGGTCCGCGATCGCGCCCAACCTGCCGTCGCCCCAGCTTGGCCCGAATGCCTCGCCGGCCGACTACCTGCGCGCCGCGCAGAGCGCGTTGTCGGCCGGCCAGACCGGCGAGGCGCAGCAGGCGCTGGAGGAGGCGGAGACGCGCCTGCTGGATCGCTCGGTACCGTACCGCCAGACCAACAATCCGAGCGACAATCCGGACGTGGCGCAGATTACCCAGGCGCTGCACGCGCTGGCGGCGGGCGACCGGGCGCGGAGCATGCAACTGATCCAGTCGGCGATCCCGATCGCGCAGGCGATGGCGCGGTGATCCGCGCGTAGCGCACCCGGCCACACCGGTTATTGAGCAGAAATGCGAATGCGTGCGGCACTGTCGCTGGCAGACGCGTTTGGGTGGCGTGAACTGATACAGCCCAACGACGGTCCGGTCGCCGCACAGCGCCCTCGCCGGCAGGCCGGATCAGGCTGCCCAGGCGAACGGCGCAAAATGGCCGTTGTTGCCTTTGCCTGCCATGTCGAGATCGAGCCCGAAGCCATGCACGTGCAGTTGTTTCGCACGCGCTAGCGCCAGTCGGCGGTTGGCCGGATGTGCCGTGTTGTCGATAAAGAACGGCTCGCCGCTGCGGTTGCGCGACGCGACGCCTTCGATCTCGAACGACAGGATGTCGGGGATCGACACCGACCGCTTGAGTCCCTCCATGGCAAACGCAATCGGCTTGAATTCCACCCCGCGGAAGTCGCTCACCAGGTTCTTGCGGATCATTCCCGGTGTGCCGCCGGCATCGCCGCTGACGATCGCCGACAACACCTGGCGCTGCGTCGCATCTGCTCTTTCGTCTACCACCGCGGCAAAGATCCAGTTGCCGTCTGCCATAATCTTGCCGGAGCAGATCAGGAGCGCGAAGCAGAGGCCGTCGAGGGTGACGCTGCCGGATTGGCCCTGGTCGATGCGGAAGATCAATGCGGCCGTGCAATTGTCGTATGTCACCTCGCCCTGCGGGTTGGTGTAGATGCACGGGCACAGATAGTCGCAGTTGCAACTCTCCATATATTCGCCGCTAAGCCGCCAGTTGGTTCCAGACATTTTTGCCTCCTATGCCTGTGCTTTCCACCACCCCATCGGCGGATACGACAAGCCGAGGTTCTCGCGCAGCGTCGCCCCGGCGTAGTCATTGTGATAGAGTCCGCGGCGCTGCAATTCCGGCACCACGAAGCGCACGAAATCCTCGAACGCTCCAGGAATATGCGTGGCCGCCACCACGAACCCGTCGCAGGCGCGTTCGACAAACCATTTCTCCAGCCGGTCCGCCACATCCTTGCCGCTGCCGACGATCGCCTCGCGCGGCCGGCCACGCCGCGTCACTTCCAGGAAATCCCGCACCGTCGGATTGCGCCCGGTCGTCCGCAGCACATGATCGCGCATCGCCTGCATGCCCGACATGCCCGCGATCTCTTCGTCGGTGAAGGCCTCGTCCATCGTCTTCTTCTTGAAGTCGAAGTTCAGTGCCTCCGACAGCAGCGACAACCCGTCCACTTCGCGATAGAGCGAATCGACCAACGCCATCTTGTCCTCGGCCTCGGCGCGGGTCTCCGCCACCACCGGGAAGGCGATGGTGTTGACGGTCACCTGGTCCGGATCGCGGCCGTGCGCCGCCAGGGCGGCCTTGAAATCGGCATATTGGCGCTTGCCTTCCTCGAAGCTTGGGTAGCCGACGAACACCGTCTCCGCCCAGCGCACGGCGAATTTTTTCCCGCGGTCGCTGGAGCCTGCCTGGATGATCACCGGATGGCCTTGCGGCGAGCGCGGCACGGTGAACGTGCCGTGCGAGTTCAGGAATTTTCCGTGATACTCCAGCCGGTGCACCTTGTCGGGATGCGCGAACAGGCCGGTTTGCTTGTCCACAACGAGCGCATCATCGTCCCAGCCGTCCCAGCAGGACAGCACAATCTTCATGAATTCGTCGGCGCGGTCGTAGCGCAGATCGTGCGCGAGGTGCATCTCGCGTCCCATGTTGTGCGCCTCGCCGTCGTTCACCGAGGTGACGACGTTCCACGCCGCGCGCCCGCCGATCATGTGGTCCACGGTCTGGAACCGTCTCGCCACGTCGAACGGTTCGTAATAGGTGGTGGAAGCGGTGGAGCCGATGCCCAAGTACTTCGTGCCGAAGCCCATCGCCAGCAGTGTCGCCACCGGATCCATTTTCACCACGCGCACGCCGTTCGCCACCACTTCGGCCGGATTGCCGCCGTAGATGTCCGGCATCGCCAGTCGATCGTCGAAGAAGGCAAGCTGGAATTTTCCTTCTTCCAGCACCTGGCCGATCTTCTGGTAATACGCGGCGGTGGTGAAATCGGAGCGCGACAGCGGGTGCCGCCACGAGCTGGCCAGGATCGTGCAGTTCTGTGCCTGTAAAAAACCTACCAGCACCATCTGTCGCATCGTTCCATCCCCTATCGCAGATCGTCCAAATCCCACTGAATCGCCGCAATTACCGAAGCCCGGTGGTCACCCGAGGGCTGGCGATACAGCCGCATGGTCGGATACCACGGACTGTCGCCGCGCCCCAGCATCCAGCGAAAATCTGGCGCGGAGGGGAGCATCAGCCAGACCGACCACGCCAGAGCGCCGGCCAGATACGCGTCGGCCGACGCGCGCGCCTCGATCAGGTCAGAATTGGTAGCGACGCAGCCCTCCATCCACCGGGATCACCGTGCCGGTGACATAGCGCGCCAGCGGCGAGGCCAACCACACCGCCATCACCGCCAGATCCTCCGGCTCGCCCCAATAGCGCACCGGAATTTCTGTGCTCGCAAACTGCTTGCGGTAGTCCTCTGGATAGTTGCGGCGGATCTGTTCGCTCATGATGCGGCCAGGTGGAATCGAATTCACCGTGATGCCGTACTGCCCGATCTCGCGCGACAGGCCCTTCGCCCAGGCATGAACCGCCGCCTTGGCGGAGAACGCAGCGTTCAAGTGCTCAGGCTCCGATTTGCCGGTGATATTGATGATGCGGCCCCAGCGCCGCTCGATCATCTGCGGCAGCAATGCGTGCGCGAGCTGGCGCTGACGGGTGAAGTTCAGCGTCATCGCCTCCCCCCACTTCTCCTCCGGCGCGTCGATCGGCAGCACGCGGCTGCCGCCGGCGTTGTTGACCAGGATGTCGATGGGACCCAGCTCGGCCGTTGCCGCATCGCGGATCCGCGCGGCGGCGTCCTCCGCCATCATGTCCTGCCGGATCAGCACCGGACGCGTGTAGCCGCCGGCGACGACCTCGTCCGCCATTGCCTCCATCAGCTCGACCCGCCGCGCCACCGCGGCAACGCGCACGCCCTCCGCCGCGAGCGCCTTGGCGATGGCGCGACCGATACCCACGCTGGCGCCGGTAACCACCGCCGTCCTGTCTTGCAATTGCAGATCCATCCGACAATCCTTTCGTTACGCGGCGCACGGCACCCGGCGTGATAACCGCTGTCCGCGGCAAGTCATACGGCCCGATGTGCGACACGGTCGTCTGAAATGCGCAACGCAGGCAGCAAACGTCGCACGCGTCAGCGTCCCTTGAACACCGGCTTGCGCTTCTCCAGGAACGCCTGGCGGGCTTCCCGCGCGTCTTCTGTCTTGCTCAGCATCACGGTCACGCCTTGCTCGAAGCGGTAGCCGTCGCGCGCCGGCATGTGCATCGTGGTGTTCATCGATTGCTTGGCGTAGCGGATGCCGATCGGGCTCTTACTGGCGATCTCCGTGGCAATCTTCATCGCCTCGGGCATCAGTTGTTCGAGCGGCACGCAGCATTCGACGACGCCGGTGCGATAGAGTTCGTCCGCCGGCACGCGCCAGCCGGTATAGAACATCCGACGCGCGCGCGAACGGCCGAACAGCGTCTGCAGCATCGCCGCACCGCCGGCCAGCCCGACGTCGATCTCCGGCATGCCGAGCACCGCGTTGTCCGAACACAGCAGGATATCGCAGGCAGCAGCGAGACCGAGGCCCGCACCAAGCGCCGGACCGTTCACCGCGCCAATCACCGGCTTGGCGCATTCGTGGATGGCGTTGAAACCCTCGCGTGCCAGGCGGTTGAAGTGCCAGTACTCTCCGGGGTTTTCCGGGTTCGGGCGCTCGCGCATGTCGGCACCAGCAGAGAACATCTTGCCGGTGCCGGTGAGGATGGCGACGCGCACCTCGTCGCGATCAGTCAGGGCATCAAAAGTGGCGATCAGCTCCTGGCGGAATTCCGAGTTCTGCGCGTTCACCGGCGGGCGGTCCATCACCACGGTGGCAATGTGATCCTGCACGGTAAGCTTGATCATGCCGGCCATCGACATTTCTCCCGATTGGCAATCTTCGCGGTTGTGACTTACGCTAGACGAAGGTCAGAAGCTGTGCAAGGAAGCTTGCCGTGTCCGCTTTCACGATGGATCTCGACCGCCGGCCGGCGAATTACGTGCCGCTGTCGCCGATATCGTTTCTGGTTCGTGCGGCGCGTGTCTATGGACCGCGCATCGCGGTGATCCATGGTGCGCGCCGCTATACCTACGCGCAATTCCTGGAGCGGTCGCGGCGCCTTGCGTCGGCGCTGGCGCGGGCCGGGATCGGCAAGGGCGACGCGGTGGCGATCATGGCGCCCAACATTCCGGAAATGCTCGATGCGCACTACGCCGTACCGATGCTGGGCGCGGTGCTATGCTCCATCAACACAAGGCTCGACGCCGCCGCGGTAGCGTTCATCCTGGCACATTCCGAAGCCAAGGTGGTGTTGATCGATCGCGAGCTTTCACCGGTCATGGCGCGTGCCCTGGCGCAGACCGGGCGCAAATTGCTCGTGGTGGACATCGACGATGCAGAAGCGGCCGGCGGCGAACGCATTGGGTCCGTCGACTACGAAGCATTCATCGCCAGCGGCGATCTGGAGTTTCCGGTGGCGCTGCCCGACGACGAGTGGCAGGCCATCGCGCTGAACTACACCTCCGGCACGACCGGCAACCCGAAGGGCGTGGTACTGCACCATCGCGGTGCGTATTTGAACGCGGTGGGCAATGCGCTGACCTTCGGCCTGTCGCCGCGCTGCGTCTATCTGTGGACGCTGCCGATGTTCCACTGCAACGGCTGGACCTATACCTGGGCGGTGACGCTGGCGGGCGGCACGCATGTCTGCCTGCGCCGTGTCGAGCCGGCGCCGATCTTCGCCGCAATCGCCGAGCATGGCGTGACGCATATGTGCGGTGCGCCGGTGGTACTGTCGATGCTGATCCACGCGCCGGAAAATGTGCGGCGACGGTTCGACCAAGTGGTCCAGATCGCCACCGGCGGTGCGGCGCCGCCCTCTACCGTGATCGCCGGTATGGAGGCGCTGGGCTTCGCGGTGACGCATCTCTATGGCCTGACGGAAAGCTACGGCCCGTCCACCGTGTGCATGTGGCAGCCGGGGCTGGAAGAAATGCCGGTCGAGGACAAGGCGCGCTTCATGGCCCGGCAAGGCGTCAACACTCCGACGCTAGAGGATGCCGCGGTGCTGGACCCCGCGACGATGACGCCGGTACCGGCCGACGGCGCGACGATGGGCGAGCTGATGCTGCGCGGCAACACGGTGATGATGGGATATTTGAAGAACCCTTCAGCATCGGACGAGGCGTTTGCCGGCGGCTGGTTCCATACCGGCGATCTCGCGGCGATGCATCCCGACGGCTACGTGGAGATCAAGGATCGCGCGAAGGACGTTATCATTTCTGGGGGCGAGAATATTTCCTCCCTCGAGGTGGAGGAGGTGCTGTACAAGCACCCGGACGTCATGGAAGCGGCGGTCGTGGCGCGGCCGGACGAGAAATGGGGCGAGACGCCACAGGCCTTTGTGACGCTGAAGCCGGATGCGCGGGGGGTGACCGAGGCGGATATCGTCGCCTGGTGCCGCACGCAGCTTGCGCATTACAAATGCCCGCGCGTCGTGACGTTCGGGCCATTGCCGAAGACCTCGACCGGGAAGATTCAGAAGTTCGAGCTGCGGGAGAAGGCGCGGGCTAGTGGCTGAAGACCGTCGCTGCTTCGGCGGACCGTAAGCGGCTCTCAGGGATCGGCGAACGCTTCGTCACCTTCCTTGGTGTCCCACTTCCAGCGGATGGAGAACGGGTCGTCGAACGGTCCACCGCGGCGGGTGCGGTGTGGCGGGGACTTGGCCAGCATCACCCCACCATCCGCGATCACGCCGGGAAGAGCATCGCCTTCCGTAGCGCCGAGTGCCGCAGGTACGGGGAACGGAATAGTCGTCCGTCCCCTGCTGGTCAGCTTGCTGATAACCATGGAACGAGTCTCATGTGCAGCGTCTGCCGGGTCGAGCCCGAAGGCAACATGGTAAGCCAACCGCGGAACAATACAGCGCGACCGCGCCACTATCATCATGGCCGACTTTGTGGCGACCATCCACGCCGATCCGTGTTGTCCGCTGCAAGAGCATTGACCGGCCGGGCCTCAGGCTTTGGTATGGACAAGCACCTTGCTGCCCGACTTATCGATGTCGCCGCCGAAATTGATGTTCGGTGCTACATATACGCTGAGGCTGATAACGTCGTCGCTGAACGGACTGTAGGTCGCGACATAGGTCTGCCCCTTTCCGGTCAGAAGCGCTCTCACGGTCGCTTCCTCGTTCGCGAGGCACGCGGTCAGGATGTCGGTCATGAGTGATTGTCTCCTATTGAACGGTGGATATGGCCTTCAGCGTCGTGGAGGTGATATCTGGTCGGAGGTTGAGCTGCTTGACGAACTCGGTTTCCGACAAAGCACAAGGATCGGCCACCGGCTTCCACAGTTCGGGATGGAAATCCGGCCGGCTCTTGAGGGCGGTGCAGGTCCCCGGATAGCCCCCGGCGCTGTCGAGATAGGCCTTCACGGCTGCAACGTGTCCGTTGGCGGCGTCAACCGCCGCCTGCAACGCTGCCTGATCGACTTGAGCCTTCGCCGTGGCCTTGAACACGTTCCGTATCTCATCGCGGCCAGCCAGATTGAGCGCGGCCTGGCCTGTCGCAAAGAACTGGCTGAGTGCCAGGTTCGATCCGGTGGGGGTAGTAGAGGCAACATTCAACGCGACGGAGGCGAGGACGGGCGCGTACGTATCCTTGTCGCTCGAACCCAGGCTTTTCCGCATCGGGATGATCGAAACCTCCTCGCGATCGTAGCCGAGATTGATGCTTGTCGGCGCGTTGGCGACGAACCCAAGCTTCAGCCCGACATCGGTGTTGGTCCCGAACACCAGCGGACGGCGCGACCCGGCAAGGTCCTGGGTATTTGCGTTGCCAGTCTGCGACGGAGTAGCGGACTGTGTTACCGTGTCCGCCGCTGCGCCGGTGGCGTAAAGCTGCGTCACTTTAGGCGAGAACACCGCCGCGTCGGTTTGCAGATAGCCGAACGCGCTCGGGGCCGCACCGATGTCTGGATATCCCGGACCGATGAACAGATCGGTGCGGCCGACCCCGATCGAAACCTGTTCGGTAGTGGTGTCCGCCTTGATGCCGAGATGGCTGGCCGTTACGAAGGTAGCGTAATTGATGTCGCAGCCTTGCAGTAGCAGTGCCGTTGCAATCGCAGACCAACGCGTGCCTATTACCATGCTCTTCCTCCCCGCGCGCGCTCAGTGCTGCATGCTCGCTTCGTCCAACGCCGCAATCGGATTGCCCCTCACTGTCACGTCATCGCGCAGTGCCGCTGTGGTCTGCCGGCTATAGCCCAGCACCAGATAACCGCCTTGCGCATTCGAACCCGCCGCCAGTCCGATCGTCGTAATGGCGACTACATCGCCGGCGAGCGGCCCATCCTCCGCAGACGGCCGAATGACCACGGACATCGCACCGATCGCGTGGAGGGCCCCCTGTTCGTCTACGTAGCTAAATGCACAGCCGCTGCATGCAATAGCCGACACAGCAACAATCGCCGACACGGGAAATCTCCGCCGGCGCCAGACAAACGGATGCCTCTGGTTGCTTGATGGCATTTACCACCACGTTTCGGAGCCGCGCAGGTAATGCAGCGAAACCAATGCGTAACTGAAGGGATCATTCCGGTCAAGCGGCGTCCGACCCATCGCTTGAACCAACCTCCGGAATCGCGCCTTCCGTCTCGCCGTCACCACCGATGGCCGGCCGGCGAGTCCTGCTGATCTCCCCGATCGCCCCGAACGAATACGGCGTGGGCGAAAGCGTGCGCCGCACGACAACCCAATTGGTCGCGGCACCCGGTATGACCATTGTCCGGTGGCACATCTTCTTCTTCCTGATCCTCGGCACCGTCGCCATGAACCAGATCGACCGCCTCGCATTTTCGGTCGTCATGTCGATGATCACTCGTGAGTTCGCGATCTCCCAATTCGTCTAGGGCCTGCTGCGGAGCAGATTCTTCGAGGCCGACTGCGCCATGCGGATCCCGGACGACATGCTGGCAGGTCGCTTCCTGGCGCGGTCCTTGATCGACAGCCCGACGGTCGCCTCGGGCGCGTTTGTCGCCCTCGGCCTCTCCTCCATCGGCTGGATGACGATGTTGTTGACCTGCCGCAGCCTTGGCTTCGCGGACGGCACGATCGATCACACCGGCGCCAACCTGGTCGGTCTGCGCATGATGCTCACCGAACGCGGCCGTGCAGTCGCCTTGCTCGGTGGTGGATAGCCGGCACAGGGTCGACAATGACCGAGAGGGCGGCGCGATGCCGCTCGCGCTGCCCCCGCCCCGCCGATATCCTACTCCGCTGCCGCCCGCTGCACCGGGATGTCGGTCGAATACCGCAGATGCACCGGCGCGTTCGCCTCCCATGGGTCCTTCAACCCTAGCTTCGCGCCATGCTCGCGCAGCGCCGGCATCACCTCCTTGCCGAGCAATTCGATGCAGCGCCGCCGGTCCGCCGCCGGCACCGTGCCGTCATTGCCCCACAGCCCCATAATGCCCGGCCGCGTGTGCTCGATCAGGTGCTTCAGTCGCGCGATCACCTGATCCGGCGTCCCCGCCACGATCATCGTATCAGCCACCTGCTCCTCGAACGTCGGCTGCCCGCGCGGATTCTTCGCCCGACCGACCGCAAACTCCACGAACCCGCGCCGCCCCGACGGCGAGAAATAGCCCGACGGATTGGCCCACACCGGATGCGCCAGGCCGGTGAACTCGCCCTGCATCCACATGAACTGCCGGGCGTTCTGCAGCGCCTTTTCTTCGGTATCCTGCACGTGCACGCGAATCAGGTAGCCGAAATTCTCCGGCCCCGCGGTGTAGCCGACCTCGGCCGCCGCCTTCGAATACGTGTCCCATATCACCTTCGTCGCGTCGATCGAGGTGTTCAGCGCGATGTACGGATAGCGCTGCTGCGCCGTCCAGATCACAGTCTCCTTCGACAGCACACCCGGAATCCAGACGCGCGGATATGGCTTCTGCAGCGGCAGCGCCCACGGGTTCACCACGCGTTGCTGATAGTGCGTGCCTTCCCAGCGGAACGGCCCCGGCTCGGTCCAGATCTTGGTGATTAGGTCATGCGCCTCGACGAAGCGTTCGCGATTGAACGCCGGGTTCACGCCGTTGGCCAATTGCTCCTGCCCGCCGCCGCGCACGAAGCCCGACACCACCCGGCCCTTCGAGATCATGTCGATCATCGAAATCTCTTCCGAGAGCTGCACCGGATTGTCGGACAGTGGCAACGGATTGCCCAGGAACACGATCTTCACCCGCTTGGTCACCGCGGCGAGAATCGCGCCGAACATGTTAGTGCGCGGTTGCATGCAGAACGGCGCGTTGTGGTGTTCGTTCAGCATGATGCCATCGACGCCGCATTCCTCGGCCAGCACGTACTCTTCCAGGTATTCATTGTACAGCCGGCTGGCCGCGACCGGATCGTAGTGCTTGTTGGAAAAAGTCAGCGCGGTCGCGCCGTATTTCAGCCCCTCGTGCGCGTCGTAGGCCGCCATCGGTTGCTCGGTGAAGTACATCAGGTGCATCGGATTCTCCCCTTGAGATGTCCGTGTTGTTGTCGCTTCAGTTCGCGTTGACGAAGCTGGTGACCAGCCTGGCCAGCTCGTCCGGCTTCTCCATGTCGACGTAGTGCCCGCACGCGGCAATTGTTTCCAGCCGCGCGTTGCGCAGTCCCTCGATCCAGACGCGCGCGGCGCTCTGCGGCACGTGCCGGTCGTCGTCACCCCACACGACCAGCGCCGGCGCGCGGATGCCGCCCAGCAGATGCGGCAGCGTCTGGCTGTACATGTAAGGCTTCCAGGCCGTGCGGAACGACATCTCGCGGCAAATGTCCCATTGCTCCAACTGGTCGGTGGTCACATCGCCATAGACGCGGGTGAACGCCGCTCGGTCGTGGAACCCCGCCTGCGGATAGTCGAGATAGGACACGATCGCCTGGTCGGCGATGTCGCCCTCCGGCGGCTTGATGCCCATCGGCCCCACCAGTACCAGCCGGCGATACGCGGCCGGCGCCAGACTCGCCATTTCGGCGGCGATCCAGCCGCCGAAGCCGAGCCCGATCAGCGACACGTCGCTCAGGCCAAGGTCGGCCAACAGCCACGCATGGATCGCGGCGATGTCGCGCGGGCTGCGCAACCACTGCGGGCGTTCCGACTTGCCCCAGCCGGGATGATGCGGCACCAGCACGTCGAAGCTGCCCGCCAGCGAGTCATAAAACGCTAGCCGGTCGGGCGTGCCGATATCGTGATGCAGGATCAGCAGCTTCCGGCCGCTGCCGGCGCGCGACAGATGCAGTTTGCCGCCGGCGATTTCGTGTGTCGTATCGGTCCAGGCCAGGCTCATGGACTTCCCCTTGTCGTTCTTCCCGCCAAGGATACTCACCGGTAGCCGAGCTTGTCCAATCTGCTCGGTCGTGCCGACGACTGCCGTCACTGCGAGGCGCGCAGCGACAAAGCAATCTCCCGCCTGACGAGCGGCATAGACTCGCCAGGCGGGAGATTGCTTTGTCGCTGCGCGCCTCGCAATGACGAAGGAGAATGCGCTACACCACATCGTTCGGCCGCAACCGACATAGCGCTGCGTCCTTGTCGCTCTCGATCTGCAGCGTCGCATGGCCGATGCCGAAGCGCCGGCCCAGTTCGGCGGACAGGTCATGCAGCCGTCGATCGCTCGTCTCGCCCGCATAGACCAGATGCGCGGTCAGCGCGGTTTCCGTCGTGGACAGCGCCCAGATATGCAGGTCGTGCACTTCGATGACGCCCGGCAGGCCGGCGAGCCAGTCCTGCACCGCGTCCTGCGCCACGCTCGCCGGCACCACGTCCATTGCCAGGTCCACCGAGTGGCGCAACACGCCCCAGGTGCCGACAACGATCGCCGCGACGATGGCCAGGCTGGCCAGCGGATCCAGCCACAACCACCCAGTGACCCAAATCGCCGCGGCGGCCATCACCACTCCCGCCGAAACCAATGCATCAGCGGCGAGATGCACGAACTGCGCGCGGATGTTCAGGTCGTGCGCGCGGTCGCGCAGGAACAGCAACGCGCTGCCGCCGTTCACCACGATGCCGATCGCCGCAACCAGCATGACCGTGACTGTCGCCACCGGCTCGGGTGACGCCAGCCGGCGCAGCGCCTCGACGCCGATCGCGCCGACGCCGATCAGCAGCACCATGGCGTTGACCAGCGCAGCGAGGATAGAGCTGCGTCCCCAGCCATAGGTGCGCCGCCGGGTCGGCGGTCGCAGCGTCAGCAACGCGGCGCCCCAGGCCAGCAGCAAGGCCAGCACATCGGCGAAATTATGCGCGGCATCCGCGAGCAGTGCCATCGAATTGGCAGCCAGCCCGAAGCCGACCTGCACCAGGACGAACGTAAGATTGATTGCCGCGCCCAGCGCGAACGCCCGGCCATGCCGCGCTGCCGCGCCATGATCATGATGATGCGCGGTGTGGTGGTGTCCATGACGATGCCCGGACGCGACCGCGTGATCGTGATGCGACGACTGCATGATTGGCTCAGTATGGCACGAGCGACACGGAGCGGGCAGACTCGCTTCACGAATTGGTGATTAGGCGGTATGGCATCGCGGTCGTCATGTGAGGCGGCGACGCGGCGGGAAGAGGTAAGCGCGACGATCATGCTCGGCAGTTGGATCGCCTCGCTGCTCGTCCTGGCAGGGCATTCGCCGCTGTTCCAGGCGATGGCCATCGTGCTCGCCACCTTCGTGCTGGAGGACGCGGCGACGGTTCTGGCGGCGATGCAGGCGGAGCAAGGCGGGATTTCCGTAGGGGTCGCGCTGGGCTCGCTGTATGTGGGCATCGTCCTGGGCGATCTCGGGCTTTATGGATTGGGGTGGCTGTCGGCGCGGGTGCGCTGGATCGCACGCCTGCTGCCGCCGCATCACAAGGCGGCGATCAGCGCCTGGCTCAAGGGCCGCGTCTTCAAGGTGGTGCTGGTCAGCCGCTTCCTGCCGGGGCTGCGATTGCCGACCTACACGACCTGCGGCTTCCTTGGCGCCGATCTGCGCCAGTTTACCTTGGCCGCGGTGGTCGCCACCATCTGCTGGACCAGCCTGCTGTTCGGCGTATCGCTGAAAGTGGGACAATTCCTGATGGATCATTTCGGTGCCTGGCGTTGGCTGGGGGCGGCCGGGTTCGCGCTGTTCGTCATCGTCGCCGGACGACTCGCCGCGGCTGGCATCCGTCATCGGACAGATCATCGCGACCGGCATGCGTAGTGCGCGGCGATGAAGCTGGAACCGGCCCTGCGGCTGGCGCGTGCGCCCTCCCCGCCGGCCACCCCGCCGGTCGTATCGTTTTTCGAGTTCTGGCCAAGCTGGCTGTTCTATGCGCCGGTGGTCGCGCACTGGATCGCGCTCGGGCTGCGCTACGGCGATCTCAGCCTGGCAACCGCGGCCAATCCAACCATCGCCGTTGGTGGGCTGTGCGGCGAGTCCAAACGCCAGATTCTCGACCAGGTGACCGGCGCCGAACGGGAGGCGCTGGCCCGCTATACCAGCATCGTAACGCACAGTAACGATCCGTCGGCCGACCTCGCGGCGGCGGAACAGGCGATGGCACGGGCGGACCTCCTCTACCCCCTGGTGGTCAAGCCGGATATCGGCTGCAACGGCACCGGTGTGCGGCTGGTGGACGACTGTGCCGCGCTGTCGCGCTATCTCTCCGCATTTCCACGCGGCGCTGGCGTGATGTTGCAGGAGTTCGTGCCCGAGGAAGGCGAGGCCGGCCTGTTCTATATCCGGCATCCCGATGAACCGCGCGGCCGCATCACGTCGATCACGCTGAAATTTCCCCCGTTTGTCACCGGCGACGGCCGCTCGACGCTGCGGCAACTGATCCTGGCGGATCCGCGCGCCGGTCGCGTCGCGCAACTGTACCTGCCGCGCCTGGCACACCGGCAGGACGAGGTGCCGCGGCAGGGGGAACTGGTGCGGCTGGTATTCGTCGGCAACCACTGCAAGGGCTCGATCTTTCGCAACGGCATTGGCCAGGTCACCGAGGCGCTGACCGACCGCATCGACCGGCTGGCACGCGCGCTGCCGGAATTTTATTTCGGCCGCATCGACGTGCGCTTCGGCTCGTTGCAGGCGCTTGCCCGCGGTGAGGGATTCCGCGTCATCGAGATCAACGGCGTCGGCTCCGAGGCGACACATATCTGGGACCCGGCGACGTCGCTGCTGGAGGCCTGGCGGGCGCAGTTCTTCCACTATGGCGCCGCGTTCCGCGTCGGTGCGGCCAATCGCGCGCGGGGGCACCGCCCGGCGGGCGTTGCGGCGATGTGGCGGCACTGGCGGCGGCAAAAGCGCCTGATGGCAGCCTATCCGATGAACGACTGAGCAGAGCAATTGCCGAATCAGCGTGCTTCCGCCAGGAAGACTGCATGAACGCACTGCAAGCCATCGTCATCGCCGTGCTCCAGGGCGCGACCGAGCTATTTCCGGTCAGCAGCCTGGGCCATGCCGTCGTGCTGCCGGCGCTGCTGCACTGGCATATCGATCAGCGCGCACCGGAGTTCCTGCCATTCCTGGTCATGCTGCATCTCGGCACCGCCACGGCATTGCTGGTGTATTTCTGGCGCGACTGGTGGGTGCTGGTGACCGGCGTGCTGGGGTTCGGCGGCGCGCACCAGGTGGGCGAGAGCCGGCGCGTGTTCTTGTTGATCGTCATCGCGACGATCCCGGCGGTGATCCTGGGGTTCGTAGCGGAGAAGTTCTTCCGGAGCCTGTTCGGCTCGCCGGTGGTGGCCGCTTCCTTCCTGGTGGTCAACGGGTGTCTGCTGTTGTTCGGCGAGAAGCTGCGTGGCCACGGCCACCGGCCGCTGACCACGCTGAACGCGATGGACGCGCTGGCGATCGGCTGCTGGCAATGCACGGCGCTGATTCCGGGGATATCGCGCTCGGGCGCCACCATCGTCGGCGGGCTGCTGCGCGGGATCGACCATGAAGGCGCGGCGCATTTCTCGTTCCTGATAGCGACACCGATCATTCTGGGCGCGACGGTGCTGGAGGTGCCGAAGCTGCTGCACGCCAGCGTGCCGCCGGGGGTGTTCGGCCTGTCGGCGCTGGCCGCGGTGGTGGCGGGGCTGACGGCCTTCGCCAGCACGGCCTTCCTGATGCGCTATTTCCGCCGGCACGATTCCTGGGCACTCAATCCATTCGCGTATTATTGTTTCGTGGTTGGCGCCGGCAGTCTAGCGCTGCTGCTGCTGGTATAAGCACACCTCTCCCGCGAAGCAGGAGTGATTCACTTCACCACGACCGCGCCTGCGCGCGGGCGATGGCGATGTCGAAGGCCGACACCACCTGACCGTGCATCGAGTGGTCGTTCATCTTCTCGATATCGGTGAACCCGCGCTCGACAGCGACTTCCAGCAGCAGGTTGTGGGCTTCGATATTCAGGCTGTGCAACGTGAGCAAACGTGCCGCGCTGCGCAACGCACCGACGGCGCAGCGCCTGCCGTCCAGCGTCTCATAGCGGCGTTGGATCCAGTGCCGTTCGTCCTCGATCAGGGTGCGCGCCAGCCGCAGCACATGCATTGTCGCGGCCGCAGGGGACTCGGCCGGCATGGAACCGGGGAAATCGCGCGGGAACTGCCGCAAGCTGGGCCGGAAACGGCGACCCGCCTGCCGGAGCAATGCCCACAGCCCGGGCCGCGCGGGCGCCTGCTGATCCTGTGTGGCGACGAATTCGCTTCCATCGAATGGCATGGGGGCGCCTCCCGTTCGTGGTCACGGCGGTAACATAGCGCCGGGTCCGCTGTTTTCCGATAACTAAAAATTGGCCACCCGGTTGACGTGTTTGTGATCAGGCGGCCTGGCCGGCCAACAGGTGGTCGCGGTAGCGTTCGCGCAGCGCCACCTTGTTCAGCTTGCCGGTGGCGCTGTGCGGCAGTTCGTCCACCACCAGCACCGCATCGGGAATCCACCAGCGCGCGACCTGATCCTTGAACAGGGCCAGCACGCTGTCCGGCTCCACCCGCCGGCCCTGCTTCGGCACCACCAGCAGCAGCGGCCGCTCCTGCCATTTCGCGTGGCGCGCGGCGATGGTCGCTGCCTCGGCCACGTCCGGGTGGGACACCGCGATGTTCTCCAGCACGATGGAGCTGATCCACTCGCCGCCGGACTTGATCACGTCCTTCGAGCGATCGACCAGTTCCAGATAGCCGTTCGCATCGATCGTGCCGACGTCGCCGGTAGCGAACCAGCCATCGGCGTCGGCCGCGCCGTCCGCCCCGCGCAGGTAGTATTCGCGGCAGATCCAGGGGCCGCGCACATACACGTCACCGAACGCCATGCCGTCCCAGGGCAGCGCGTTGCCCTCGGCGTCGGCGATCTTCATCTCAACGCCCCATACGCCGCGACCCTGTTTCAACTGCAGCTTCGCCGCCGCGTCCGGCGGCAGGCCGGCGGTGGCGGCGTTCGGCAGGTTGGCGACACCGAGCGGACTCATCTCGGTCATACCCCAGGCGTGGACGATCCTTGTGCCGTACTCGGCATAGGCCTTGAACAGCGCCTCGGGCACCGCCGAACCGCCACTGAACAGCCGCCGTAGCGTCGTCAGCCTGCCGCCGGTGTCGCGCAGATGCTGCAGCACGCCGAGCCAGACCGTCGGCACCGCCATGCTGAATGTGGCACGCTCGGTCTCGGCGAGGTGGTGCAGGCTGGCGCCATCCAGGTGCCGCCCCGGATAGATCTGCGCTGCGCCGACCATCGGGGCGATGTACGGAATGCTCCAGCCGCAGGCATGGAACATCGGCGTGCACAGCAGCACGCGATCGGTGGCGCGTAGGGCGAACACGTCCGGCTGGTTGGCGGCCAATGCGTGGATCACCGTGGAGCGATGGCTGTACAGCACGCCCTTCGGCCGCCCGGTCGTGCCGGAGGTATAACAGAGCGCCGCCGCGGTGTTCTCGTCGTATTCCGGCCAGTCGTAGTCGGCGTCGGCCTCGGCCATCAGCGTCTCGTAGCAGGCGAGCCGCATCCCGGGCGCCAGCATCACGTCCGGCATGTCGGCTGGGTTGGTCAGCATCACCACCGTCCGCACATTGTCCCGCACCAGCGGCGCCAGCGCGGCGACCAGCTCGGCGAAGCTGGTGTCGACGAACAGCACGACGTCCTCGGCGTGGTTGACGATGTAGGCGATGTCGTCGAGCGCCAGGCGCGGGTTCACCGTGTGGCACACCGCGCCCATGCCGGAGACCGCGTAATACAGCTCCAGGTGGCGGTGGCTGTTCCACGCCAGCGTCGCCACGCGATCGCCGTGCTTCACCGCGAGACGCTGCAACACGCGCGCGAGCCGCCGCGAGCGTTGCTCTATCTCGGCGTAGTTGGTGCGATGGATCGTGTCGTCGCCGAGGCGGGACACCACCTCGACCGCACCGTGGTTGCGCGCCGCGTGGCGGATGAACGATGACACCAGCAGAGGCTGCTGCTGCATCAACCCGAGCATTGTCGTTTCTCCCTGATATTTGGGGCGTCAGCATAATCACCTCACCCACGCAGTGCGAGAGGCGCCGGCACCTTGTAGCCGCATCCTCGTGCCAGCTCCTAACGCTATCATCTCCGAAACGAAAGCTCGGGTTCAGAAAACACTAACGCACCCCGAGATCGTTCGCCAGTCGATCGGCAAGACGCATGCAGAACAGCGCCGACAGAAGCACGCCGGGCTGCGATGGCCGAAGCATCGCCTGGGCCAGCGGTGCGCACGCCCGGGCCCAATGCTCCAGCGGATCGGGAGTTGTGGGACTCAGCTCACGGCCGTCCTCGGTCATCTATTCAAGGAAATACGGACTATAAAACACGTCCTGTTCGCACTCCCGCGGTAACTGAATGACGGGTAGACCGGTTGCTCGAACACTGTCGCCTACCGCGCCATCGCATAGGACGTGCACATCATGACCGCGATCGCGCGAACCGGCGGCAAGGGCGATCACCGGGGACAGACCGCCGCCGCCGCGAGCACTGATTAGCACGGCGATCGCCTGGCGGCCTGTTCGATCACTGTGTGCCATCGACAACGCTCCTCGATCCTGTTGGCAGAAGGCACGACCGCCGACGATGCGCGGCTGGTGTAACGCAGTGCGAGGGAAACGACTCCCTGGCGTACCGACGCTAACATTTCAATCCCAATGGTACTCGGAGTCACTGAAACGCGAGGCTCCTGACCGCCAGGCCAGAACCGATCGAACATCCGTGAGCAAGTTATACCAGCCCGCGTAACCCCTGACTCTCGGGGTCTTCCCGTATCGGCTGGCGGTCGATTCTGTGCAGGGATCATAACTTGCGCGGGAGTGCACCGATGGGCCAGCCGATCGAGATCAC
>Ga0209415_10003440_pt1 | contig 29420 bp, 22 predicted proteins | sample PeaSoiSIISIP2007_FD_187696 | JGI IMG/M metagenome (GOLD analysis project Ga0209415, IMG submission 187696) | Peat soil microbial communities from Weissenstadt, Germany - SII-SIP-2007 (SPAdes) (version 2) | ecosystem: Environmental > Terrestrial > Soil > Wetlands > Peat | place: Germany...
AACATCGACAACTGCTCGCGCGTCTGCCACTCCCCCACCTCCTTCGCGCTGCGCCGCTCGCTCGGCCTCTCCGGCGCAACCGGCTCCTTCAGCGACTTTGACGCCGCCGACGCGGCGATCGTGATCGGCGCCAATCCGACCGAGGCCCATCCGGTCGTCGGCGCGCGGATCAAGCAGGCGACGCTGCGCGGGCTGAAGCTCGTCACGATCGACCCGCGCCGGATCGAGCTCGCCGACTACAGCGTGCTGCACCTCGCCCCGCGCCCCGGCACCAACGCCGCGGTGATGCTCGGCCTCTGCCACGTCGTCCTGCGCGACGGGCTGACCGACGGGGCGTTCATCGCCGAGCGCACCGAGGGCTTCGACGAGCTCGAGCTGCTGCTGGCGAACTACGCGCCCGCGGCGGTCGAGGAGATCACCGGCATCCCCGCCGCCGATCTCGAGGCCGCGGCCCACGTCTACGGCGAGGCAGAGAACGCCTGCATCTCGTGGGGGCTCGGCGTGACCGAGCACAAGTACGGCTCCGAGGTCGTGCAGCTGATCTGCGACCTCGCGCTGATGACCGGCAAGGTCGGGCGCGCCGGCTCGGCGCTGCTGCCGCTGCGCGGACAGAACAACGTCCAGGGCTCCTCCGACATGGGCGCGCTGCCCGACACCTACACCGCCTACCGCCCGGTTTCCGACGAGCAGGTCTCGCAGTCCTTCGAGGAGGCCTGGGGCGTGCCGCTGTCGCGCCAGAAGGGCTACACGATCCCGCAGATGTTCGACGCCGCCGTCGACGGGCGCCTGAAGGCGATGTGGATCTTCGGCGAAGACGTCGCGCAGACCGATCCCAACACGACGCACGTCGTTCACGCGCTCGAGTCGCTCGAGTTCCTCGTCTGCCAGGACATCTTCGAGACCGAGACGACGAAATTCGCCGACGTGATCCTGCCGGCGTCGGCGTTCCTCGAGAAGGCCGGCACGTTCATCAACGCCGAGCGGCGCTTTCAGCTGGTCGCCCCTGCGCTCGACCCGCCCGGCTCGGCCAAGACGGACTTCGAGATCATCACCTCGATATCTCGCGCGCTGGGCCACGACATGGGCTGGGCCACGCCCGCCGAGGCGATGGACGAGATCGCGGCACTGACCCCCGAGTACGGCGGCGTCAGCCACGAGCGCATCGGCCGCCACGGCCTGCAGTGGCCGGTTGCCGCGGACGGCACCGACTCGCCGATCCTCTACGAGCGCGAGTTCAGCCTCCCCGGCGGACGCGCGCGCTTCGCCGCGCTGCCCTACAAGGCGCCCGGCGATAGCGCCGACGCCGAGTTTCCGGTCATCCTGATCACCGGCCGGCGCCTGCAGCATTACAACGCCGGCACGATGACGCGGCGCACAGCCAACATCGAGCTGGTCGACGGCGACTGGCTCGAGATCCACCCCGACGACGCCGAGAGGCTTTGGATCGAGACCGGCGACCGCGTCTCGGTCCGCAGCCGCTTCGGACGCATCGAGACGGTGGCGCGCGTGACCGACCGGATCGAGCCGGGACATGTCTTCACCGCCTTCCACTTCCCCGAGATCCGCACGAACCTGCTGATCGGCCCCTCGGCCGATATCAACACCTCGTGCCCCGAGTACAAGGTGGTGGCGGTCGACGTGCGGCCGGTCAGCGAAGCCGCGGCACACACGCCCGCGCTCGCAGCTCACTCCTAGTGGCTCGCTCACGGGTGGCTGCGCGGTGAGCCCGAGGATGGTTGCGTCGGTGCGCCACGACGGCATCCGCGACGAGGTCGCCGTGGAGGAGCCGCTCGAAATCCGCGTAGACGGCCGCCCGCTCGCGGTGACGATGCGCACCCCCGGACACGACGAGGAGCTTGCGCTCGGCTTCCTCTTCGGCGAAGGTCTGATCGACGGGCCGCGCGAGGTCGGCCTGACCGAGGACCTGGCGGCCAACATCGTCGACGTCGCCGGACCGCTGCTGCGCGACCCGGGCGTGCGCCGCTTCTACACAACCTCCTCGTGCGGCGTATGCGGCAAGGGCGCGCTCGAGGAGGTGGCGGTCTACGCGCCGCCGCTGGCCGAGGGTCCCACGGTCGAGCGCGCGCTGCTCGCCGCGCTACCCGACCGCCTGCGCCAACCGACCTTCGAGCGCACCGGCGGGCTGCACGCCACCGGGCTGTTCTCGGCCGTCGGCGAGCTGCGGATCGTGCGCGAGGACGTCGGCCGCCACAACGCGATGGACAAGGTGGTGGGTGCGGCGCTGCGCGAAGGCGGTGTGCCGATGAGCGACGCGATTCTCTGCGTCAGCGGCCGGCTGGCGTTCGAGCTCGTGCAGAAGGCGGCGGTCGCGGGCGCGACGATCCTGGTGGGCGTCGGCGCGCCGACCTCGCTGGCGATCGAGCTCGCCGCCGAGCGCAAGATGACGCTCGCCGGCTTTGCCCGCGGCGACCGCGTCAACGTCTACACGGGCGCGCAGCGGGTCGCCTGAGTCACGCGGTCAGCGCCGCGCGAGCCCCTCCCACCACAGCCCGAACAGCTCCCACGCGTGGGCGCGCGCGAGCGCGGCGCGTTGCTCGCTCTCGACGCGGAGCGCCTCGCGGCTGATGCCGAGCTTCGTCAGCTGCTGCTCCGAGCGCGACCACGAGGCGATCACCTCGAGCGTGACCTCTGGATGGAACTGCAGGCCGACGTGGCGACCGTGCCGGAACGCCGCCGGCCCGGCCTCGCTGTGGGCGAGCGGCTCACCGCCGGGAGGAACCGTGAGCTGCTCGTAGTGCCAGTGAAACCACGGGCCCGCCGGGATCCCCTCGGCCCGCTCGCCGAGCTCGAACCAGCCGATCTGGGGCTTCGGCGCGGTCAGCACCTCACCGCCGAGCGCGATCGAGAGCGCCTGCCCGCCGAAGCAGAGCCCGAGCACCGGCACCTCTGCGGCGATCGCCTCGCGCAGCAACGCGATCTCAGCGGCCACCCACGGGCGCTCGGCGTCCGTCGCCGAGTGCGAGGAGCCGAGCGAGGCGACGAAGTCGTGGTCGCCGAGCGCCGGCACGGGCCCGCGCGCGACGTCGTGGACCTCGTAACGGCAGCCGTGCTCGGTCAGCCACTCGCCGAGCAGCCCGAGCGGGGCCTCGTCGTCGTGGCTGAGGACCAGCCCCAGCGGCGTCGTGGTCGCGCCCACGCCGCCAAGCCTACGGCGCGAGTGCGGCGCGGAGCCGCGCGAGGACATCTGCGCTGCGACGGCCGTCGCGCACGCGCGCGCACTCGAGCAGGCGCAGCGAGCTGGTGAGCAGCACGGCCTCGGCGTTGCCGAGGTCAGCGAGCGTCAGCGGCAGCTCATGGGACGAGATTTCGGCCCGCCCCGCACGCTCGAGCAGCACCGCCCGGGTGACGCCGGGCAGGATCGAGCCGTCGAGCGGCGGCGTCGCGATCACGCCGCCGCGCAGGAGGAACACGTTCGCGCGCGTCGTTTCGAGCAGAGCCCCGCTCGGCGCAACCATGAGCGCGCGCACCCCCTCCCCCGCCGCCGCCTCGATCTGATCGAGCCAGGCGCGGTCGACCAGCTTGTGGGCGCCAAAGCCGCCGGCAACATTGACCGTCGCGAGCTCGCGGTCCTGCTCGGCGAGCACGAGCGCACGCTCGAAGGGCTCGATGCGAATCGCCCCTTCGAGATCCCCGGGCGCGACGTCGACGCGCAGACGAGCAAGCTCGTGGCCGTCGGCGGCGCTCATGAGCCGCTCGTTCAAGGAGACCGGCAGCGACTGGCCGTAGAGCTCGTGGAGGCTCGTCGCGAGCCGCGCGAGGTGGCGTGGGGCCTCGAGCGGGATCCCGTCCACCACGAGCATCGTGTCGAACACGCCGAGCGCGACGTTCGGCTCGGCCGCTGGCGTGAACTCGATCTGGCGCCGCTCGACGCTCACAGCTCGGGATACTCGCGCCGGCGGCGGTCGGACGCGGCCCGACCTGCTGCTGTGCAAGGCTGCCGGGGCGCGCGCTGCGCCGGCCCAGATGACGACGCTACTGATCGACAACCACGACTCGAACACCTTCAACCTCTTCCAGCTGCTCGCCCTGATCGAGGGGCGCGAGCCGGAGGTCGTTCGAAACGATCAGGCCGACTGGTCGCGGCTCGACGTGGAGCGCTTCTCGAAGGTCGTGATCTCGGCGGGTCCCGGGCGACCCGACCGCCCCCGCGACTTCGGGATCTCGAGCAACGCGCTCGCCGCCGCCGAGCTGCCGCTGCTCGGCGTCTGCCTCGGACACCAGGGGCTCGTGCTCGCCCATGGCGGCACCGTCGGACCCGCGCCCCAGCCGATGCACGGCCGCCGCAGCCGCATCCACCACAGCGGGCGGGAGCTCTTCGCGGGTATCCCGCAGGGATTCTTGGCCGTCCGCTACCACTCCCTCGCGGTGCACGAGCCGCTGCCAGACGAGCTCGAGGTAACCGCGCGCACCTCCTCGGGGACCGTGATGGCGGTGCGTCATCGCGAGCGCCCGCACTGGGGCGTCCAGTTTCACCCCGAGTCGGTCGAGACCGAATGGGGGGAGGCGCTGGTTCGCAACTTCTGCCGCCTCGCCGCGGCGCGCCACCAGCCGCCGGCGATGCCGCGAGCGGCCCGTGTCGGCGCGGGAGCGCGGCTGCGCCCACCCGGGCGCGAGCTCGACACGGTGGTCAGGACCGTGCGGAACGCGCCGACCTGCGAGACCGCCTTCGTGGGGCTGTTCAGCGACTCGCCAACCGCGTTCTGGCTCGATAGCTCGAGTCACCGTCTCGGGATGGGGCGCTTCTCATACATGGGCGCCACCGGTGGCGCGCTCTCGCTGCTCGCCACCCACGACGTCGCCACCGGAGTGCTCACGACCCGCGACCCCTCGGGCAAGCTCGAACGCCATCGCACTCCCCTCCTCGACTGGCTCGAGCAACACAACGCCGAATACGCCTGCGAAGGTCGCGACTTCTTCAGCGGCGGATTCGTCGGCTACCTCGGCTACGAGCTCAAGGCCGAGTGCGGCAGCCCGAACCGCCATCGCTCGACGGTCCCGGACGCCGCCCTGCTCTACGCCGACCGTCTGATCGCGTTCGATCACGAAACGGACGAGGCGCATGTCGTCGCCCTCGCCGACGCGCGCGGACGCGGCGAAGCGATCGAGTGGGCCGAGCGCACCGCTGCCCGGTTGCGGGCGCTCGGCAGCGTTGAAGCGGCCATTCCGGCGCTGCCCGGCGAACGGTCCGAGTTCCGCCTGCGCCAGGCGGCCGCCGACTACCTGCGCGACATCGAAACCTGTCAGGCGCACCTGGCTGCGGGCGAGAGCTACGAGATCTGCCTCACCAACGAGCTGGTCGGACCGCCGTGCTCCGACGCGCTGGGCCTGCACAGGGTGCTGCGCCGCATCAACCCCGCACCGTTTGCCGCCTACCTGCGGATGGCGGGGGTCGAGGTCTGCAGCTCCTCGCCCGAGCGGTTCCTCGCGCTCGACCGAGCGCGAGGGCTTGAGGCCAGGCCGATCAAGGGGACGGCGGCGCGCGGCGCCACGCCCGGCGAGGATCGCGAGGCGGCTGCGCGGCTGCGCGCCGGCGCGAAGGACCGCGCCGAGAACCTGATGATCGTCGACGTGCTGCGCAACGATCTCGGCCGCGTGGCCGAGATCGGATCGGTGACGGTGCCGAGCCTGATGGGAGTGGAGAGTTACGCAACAGTGCACCAACTGGTCTCGACGGTGAAGGCGCGCCTGCGCGCCGACGCGACGATCGTCGACTGCCTGCGCGCCTGCTTCCCGGGCGGCTCGATGACCGGGGCACCCAAGCTTCGCACGATGGAGCTTCTCGACGGCCTCGAGACGCGGCCGCGGGGGGTCTACTCCGGGGCGATCGGCTACATCGCGGCGGACGGCAGCGCCGATCTCAGCATCGCGATCCGCACGATCGTCAACTCGAGCGCCGGCCTCACGATCGGCGCCGGCGGCGCGATCACCGTCCAGTCGGACCCCAACGCCGAGTTGCGTGAGCTGCTGCTGAAGGCGCGTGCCCCGCTCGAGGCGGTCGGACTCGCGCTGCACGGCCGTCGCGACGCGGCGCGGGTCCAGGGCGCTGCGGCGCGGCCGCGGCAGCCCGCCGCGCTGGCTCCCGGGGCCTGATGGCCGAAGCGTCGAGTTTCACGACTTTTTCGCCTGGGCCGCGCCGCAACGGTGCTATCGTCGTCGCGAGCTCAATCGCCGTTGGGCTCGACCGAAGGAGGGCGAAGCGATGACCGCCAACAGCTATCTCCGTATGCGCCAGGCATCCGAGGCAGGACTGGTCAGCGAGATCCTGCTGCGGCTCTCCACTGAGGCCAAACGCACACGCGCCGAGTCCGCGCGTCCGATCAGGGCGATCGGGCGCGTCGGCGAAGTCGCGGGTGAGCGCACGCGCAAGGCGTTGCGCGACCTCGAGCGCAGCCGCCGCACCCCCACCCGCGGGGGCTAGCAGCCCCAACGCGCGTGGCCGCTACGCCGGCGGCGCAATCGGGCGCCGGTTGGCGAACGTCTGCTCGTGGCTGTGGGTGAAGATCTCGACGACGTTGCCGAACGGGTCCTCGCAGTAGACGAGCTGGTTAGGAGCATCCTCGAACAGCGTCAGCACCTCACTGCGCAGGCGGCCGCCGCTTTGGACGATCCTCGCGGCCAGAGCGTGGATGTCCGGATCGACGACACAGATGTGGAAGAAGCCTGCGCGCCAGTACTCGAACTCGCCGCCACGCGGCTGCGTCGGCGGCTCGACGAACTCGAACAACTCCAGCGCCACGCCGTTGCCGGCCATCAGCTGCGCCTGCCTGCAACTGCCGAAGCGCTCGCCGTAGATCGCCGCGGCGACGCGTCCGGCGTGGCTGTCGGCCGACAGTTCCACGGGCGGCGCGAGCGCCACGAAGCCGAGCACCGACGTGTACCACGCGACGGCGGCGTGGATGTCCGCCACCACCAGACCCACATGGGTCAGGATACGCGCGTGCTCCGCCATCACGCGGAGCGTGACCAGGGCCTCGGACGGCACGCGTTGCCACTACGATCGTCCGGTGAGCAGCGAGATCAAGGACTCGATCCTCGACACGATCGGCTCGACGCCGCTGGTGCGCCTGCGCCGGCTCGGCGCGGGCGTGAAGCCCGCGCTGCTCGCCAAGGTCGAGATGTTGAACCCGGGTGGGTCGATCAAGGATCGCGTCGCGATGGCGATGATCGACGCCGCCGAGCGCGACGGGGAACTGCGCCCCGGTGGCACGATCGTCGAGCCGACCAGCGGCAATACCGGCGCGGCGCTGGCGATGGCCGCTCGCCTGCGGGGCTATCGCGTCGTCGCCGTGATGCCCGACAAGGTCAGCCGCGAGAAGATCAACCTGCTGCGGGCCTACGGCGCCGAGGTCGTCGTCGCGCCGACCGACGTCGCCCCGGAGTCGCCCGAGTCCTATTACAGCGTCGCCGAGCGACTCTCACGCGAGATCCCGGGGGCGTTCCGCCCCAACCAGTACGCCAACCCGGCCAACGCGCAGGCACACTTCGCGACGACCGGGCCCGAGCTGTGGGAACAGACCGCCGGAGCCATCAGCCATCTCGTCGTCGGCGTGGGCACCGGCGGCACGATCACCGGCACCGCGCGCTACCTGCGCGAGCGCAAGCCGTCGATCGAGGTCATCGGCGTCGATCCCGTCGGCTCGATCTTCACCGCCGCATCCCCCGAGGATGTTCACGGCTACCTGATCGAGGGCGTCGGCGAGGACTTCTGGCCGCAGACGTTCGACCCCTCGGTGATCGACCGCTACATCACCGTGTCCGACCGCGACGCCTTCCTGATGACGCGCCGGCTCGCGCTGGTCGAGGGGATCCTCGCCGGCGGTTCGGGCGGCATGGCGACCTGGGCGGCGCTCGAGGTCGCCCGCGGCCTCGAGGACGCGGACGCGGTGGTCGTCGTGATCCTGCCCGACGGCGGCCGCTCCTACCTCAGCAAGATCTACAACGACGCCTGGATGACCGAGTACGGCTTCATCGAGCGCTCCGGCGAGCGCACCGTCGGCGACGTCCTGCGCAAGCGCACGGCCGGCGGCGAGGTGCCGCCGTTGGTGACGGTCCACACCCAGCAGCTCGTCCGCGACGCCGTCGCGCTGCTGCACGAGCACCGCGTGTCGCAGCTGCCGGTCGTGTCCGAGCACGACCCCGAGGCGATCGTGGGGTCCGTCGCCGAGCGCGGCCTGCTCGCCCACGCCGTCACTGACGCCGCGCTGCTGGATGCGCGGATCGTTGACGTGATGGAGCCGCCGCTGCCGGCCGTCGCGGCCGAGGACCCTGTCAGCGCCGCGGTCGAGGTTCTGGTCGGCGAGCGCCAGGCGCTGATAGTGATCGAGGACGGCCGCCCCGCCGGCATCGTTTCGCGTGCCGACCTGCTCGAGGCGCTGGTGCGCTGATGGAGTTCGCGACGCGCGCGGTCCACGCCGGACTGGACCCTGACCCCACCTATCGGTCGGTCATCCCGGCGATCCACCAGACCTCGACCTACGCCCAGCGGGCGGTCGGGGAGTTCGTCGAGGACTACGACTACGCGCGCTCGGCCAACCCGACCCGCGCCGCGCTCGAGCGCGCGCTCGGCGAGCTCGAGGGTGGCCGTGCCGTTGCCTTCTCGAGCGGCCTCGCCGCCGCCCACGCCGTGATCACCCACGTCTGCCGAGCCGGCGACCACGTCGTGCTGCCGGCCGACCTCTACGGAGGCACCTATCGCCTCGTCGACAAGGTCTTCAAGCGCTGGGGCCTCCGCTACGACCTGGTCGACCAGACCGACCTCGAGGCGCTCGAGCGCTCCGTCGGCGAGCAGACGCGCCTGATCTGGGTGGAGTCGCCGACCAATCCGCTGCTCGGCGTGGTGGACATCGCCGCCGTGATCGCGCGCCGAAGGAGCGCACTCGTCGCGGTCGACAACACCTTCGCGACGCCGGTCAACCAGCGCCCTCTCGAGCTCGGCGCCGACCTCGTCGTGCATTCGACCACGAAGTACCTCGGCGGCCACAGCGACGTCGTCGGCGGGGTTGCGATCGCCAAAGACGCGGAGCTCGCGGACGGGCTGCGCTTCGTCCAGAACGCCGTCGGCGCGGTCCCGGGCCCGTTCGACTGCTTTCTCGTCCACCGCGGGCTGCGCACGCTCGCGCTGCGGATGGAGGCACACGCGCGCGCGGCCGAAGCCGTCAGCGCCGCGCTGCGCGAGCTGCCCGGCGTCAGCGACGTGCGCTGGCCGGGCTTCTCGGGAATGGTGTGCTTCCGCCACGCCGACGCGCGAGGCATCGCCGCGCGCACGCGCCTGTTCACGCTCGCCGAGTCACTCGGCGGCGTCGAGTCGCTGATCGAGGTGCCGCAGGCGATGACGCACCAGTCGGTGGAGGACTCGGCCGCGGCGGTCCCGGCTGACCTGGTGCGGCTCTCCTGCGGGATCGAGGCACCGGTCGACCTGATCGCGGATCTGCGCAGCGCAATCGAGGTATCCGGGCGGGACTGAGCGCCCGGCGCCAACGCTGAGCGCTGTTGGCCGCGCCAGCACATCGAGCCGCGCCGCACGAGCGAGGATCGGGCGTTTTCGCCCTAGGCAGTGAAACGCGCCAGCTCGTCGAGCGCTCGCGCGGCCTCCGGCAGGTAGTCGAAGAGCACGAACGAGTGGACGCTGTCCTCGATCGGGGAGAGCTCGACGTCGACGTGTGCGGCCCTCGCGTGCTCGGCGAGGAGCGCCGCACCTCTGAACATCGCCTCCTCTCGAGCCGCGTGAATGAGCAGCGGAGGCAGGCCGCTGAGGTCCGCTTGCAGGGGCGACAGCAGCGGCTCGTCGACGTCTGAGTCCTGCACGTAGCTCGCAGCCAGCTGCACCGCGAAGATGCGGTCAAGCCACGGATCGGTGGCGGAATCGAAGTCGAATCCCCGTTCGGAGACGGCCAGGTCGCAGAACGGAGAGACGACGTGAATGGCGCTCGGCTGTGCTTCGCCGCGCTCGCGAAGCGCCAGCGCAAGGCTGATCGCCAGCCCGCCGCCGGCGCATTCGCCGCTCACGACGAGCCGCGCATTGCGATGCTCCCTGGCCAGCCACAGGTAGGCCTCGACGACGTCGTCAAGCGCCGCTGGAAAAGGGTGCTCCGGCGCGAGCCGATAGTCCGGCGCGAGCGCCCAGCCGCCGAGCGCCTCGGCGAGCCGCGCGGCGAGGCCCACGGAACTCGCGGCGGAACCCATCGTGTAACCGCCGCCGTGCAGATGCAGAACCACCGGGCCCTGCCGATCTGCGCCCGCAACCGGTAGCACACGCATCGCGGGAACGCCGCCGCAGTCGATCGCCTCGCAGGTGAAGGCCGGCGCAGGAGGACATTCCCGTGCCATGAACTGCGCGTAGCCGTCGCGCTCGCCGAGCCAGCCGTTGGCGCGGTGTTCAAGCGTCAGCGAGCTCGCCCAGGCGTCATAGGCGCGGCGGGCCTCGGCGCGGCGCAGACCTCGCACAGCGCCGGTCGGGCCGTCGTCTGCTGCGTCCGTGACCGGGTCGTGGGCGAGCAGCCATTCGCGCATCGGCGAGCCGATGTCGCTGAGACGGCGCAGGCCGCGGTAGTAGCCGTCGCGCGCCCGCACCTCGACCGGATCCGCGACCTGGCTGTAGAGCAGATTCACTCGCGACGACTCGAGCATCCGAATCGTGCGGGCCTTGCGGCGCGACTCGTACTCGCGAAGCGCGGCGGCAGGGTCCCGCGGACCGTGCCGCCGCAGGCAGGCGGCGAGCATCACCGCATCCTCGAGCGCCATGCCGGCCCCCTGTCCCGCGTTGGGTGGCGCCGGATGGGCAGCGTCGCCCAGCAGCACGACACGCTGGCTGCCCCACGCCTCCAGCGGATCGCGGAAGTAGATCCCGGTGATCAGCGCGGCCTCCATGCAATCAAGCAACGACAGCAGGCCATCGCAGGCTCCCGACAAGGACGTGCGCAGGTCGTCGAGGTCGCCCGAGACCGTCCACGACTCGCGCTGCACCTCCTCGACCGGGACGAACGCGCTCAGGCTATGGACGCTCTCGGGATGGCCCGCGTGACGAAGCGGATAGACGAGCACATGCCGGCGGGGACCCAGCCACAGGAGCATCCGCCAGCGGAACTCCTCGGGGACTTCGTCGCTGCGCATCAACCCGCGCCAGACGACGACGCCGGTGAAGCGGGCCTCCTGCTCGCCGAACAGCAGCGTGCGCGTAGTCGAGCGCAGCCCGTCGGCGCCGACGAGGAGGTCGCCGCGTAGCTCCTCCCCGCTCTCGAGCTGAACGCCGACGTCCTCCGGCGTCTGCTCGATGGCGACGACGCGACTCGCGACGCGTACGCACTCGGGCGGCAGCGGCTCGAGCAGGCTCGCCAGCAGGTCCGCCCGGTGTCCGCAGTAGTAGGGCTCGCCGTACTTCTGCGCACGCGAGCCGAGATCCCACGAAGCGATCAAACCACCCGACTCGAGGCCGCGCTGCTCCTCGTCATCGACGCGCGCGGAGCACTCGCGCCAGAGGCGGTCGCCGCCGATGTGCGTAATGGCCTTCATCGCGTTCGCCTGGAGTCCGAGGCCCGCGCCGACGGCCGCGAAGACGGGTGCCTGCTCCAGCACGAGCGGCTCGATTCCGACCCTTCGCAGCGCGATCGCGGTGGCGAGCCCACCGGTGCCGCCACCGGCGATCAGGGCCCGCACGCCGCCTCCTTGCGGCGACCCCGCGCAGCGCCGGCGTCAACTGCGGCGCTCACCGCCACAGCAGCAGCGCCGGCGTCAACTGAGGCGCTCACCGCCACAGCCGCTCCGTCGCCAGACGCGCGCCCTCGACCAGCGCCGCGAACTTCGCCCAGCCGACCCTCGGATCGACCTCGAGACTGGCCGCCTGCGAGGCGAAGCCACAGTCGTTGCCGATCATCACGTTCTCGCGCCCCACCAGCTCGGCATAGCGCACGGTGAGCTCAGCGATCAGCTCGGGGTGCTCGACCCAGTTGGCGCCGTGGCTGAGCATGCCCGGCACGATCACCTTGCCATCGGGGAGCTTGACGTCCTCGAACGCGTGGTAGTCGTGGAGGTGGCGTGGGTTCATCACCTCGAAGGAGAAGGCCTGCGCGTTGATGTGGAGCATGGGCTCGACGAAGTCCCGCAACTGCAGGTCGTGGATGTGTGGGCCCTGGTTGATGCTGTAGCACGTGTGGTAGCGAATCCGCTCCGGGGGCAGGCCCCTGAGCGAATGGTTGATGAGCTCGACCGTTTCCGCGACCCGCCGCGCGCGCAGCTGCGGCTCGAGTTCGGCATGCCCCCACAGCGCTGCCGCTCCCGGGTCGTCGAGCTGAATCACGAAGCCCGCATCGAGGATCGCCTCGTACTCCTCGCGGATGGCGTCGGAGAGCGCGGCCAGGAACTCATCGTGGGAGGGGTAGAACTCGTTGTCGTACCCGGCGAGCGCTGTCGGCATCGCCGCCGACATGAACACGTCCTCGTGCTCGCGGCCCTCGAGTGCCGCCCGTAGGTTGGCGATGTCGATCGCCAGCGCCTCGTGGCCGATGTAGCTCACCGGTCCGCGGCAGACCAGCCGGCGCGGTGGGCTGAGCATCGCTCCGAACATCGCCGTCCTGAAGTAGCGCTCGTAGTACTCAGGAAACTCAGCCACCTCACGCCACATGTCGGTCGGCGCCGTGCCGTTCTCGTAGGGGACCGCCTCGAAGCCGGCGATCCGTTCGGTCAGGTAGGTCGTGAAGCCGCTCTTGCGCTGCTCGCCGTCGTTGATCACGTCGAGCCCCACATCCAGCTGGCTGCCGACACACTCGGCGACCGCGTCCGTGACGCGGGCCTCGAACGCCTGCTCGTCGTAGGAGCCCCCGGCCTCGCCCCCGGCCTCCCTCCTGCGCATCATCTCGACCAGGTCGGCGGGGCGCGCGATGCTGCCGGTGTGGGTGGTGAGGATACGACTCGTGCTCGTCTTCATCGGTACCTACCGAAGCGGGTGAGGGTCTTTGCCCGACACCAGCGTTGCCCTCAGAACACGACTGTGGTGTTCTGGTGGCGCAGTACGCGGTCTTGGCAGTGCCACTGCACTGCCCGTGCGAGGACGCTGCGCTCAATGTGGGCCCCGAGTCGCTTGAGGCTGTCGAGGTCGTGCTCGTGGCTCACACGGATGACGTCCTGCTCGATGATCGGGCCTTCATCGAGGTCCTCGGTGACGTAGTGGGCGGTTGCGCCGATGAGCTTCACCCCGCGCGCATGCGCGCGCTCATACGGTCCGGCCCCGGCAAACGCCGGCAGGAAGGAGTGGTGAATGTTGATCAGCGGCACAGCCAACCGGCCCAGCAGCTCGCTCGAGAGAACCTGCATGTAGCGCGCCAGCACGACGAGGTCGCAGCTTCCGTCCAGTACCTCGAGGAGCGCTGCCTCGGCGGCCGGCCTGTCGTCCTTGGCGACGGGGATATGGTGGTAGGGCAGCCCGGCCACCTCCGCCATCCCGCGCAGATCAGGGTGATTTGACGCGACCAGCACGAGCTCCGCCTCGAGCTCGTCGTGGCGCCAGCGCCACAGCAGCTCGTCGAGGCAGTGGCCCTGGCGCGACACGAGCACCGCGACGCGCTTGCGGTCCGCCACTTCGCGCACACGCCAGCTCATCTCGAAGTGCTCCGCCACCTCCGAGCCGAAGCGCTCCGCCACCCGCGCTGCGCTCTCCGCCGGGACCACGAACTGCATGCGCAGGAAGAACGTCCCGCCGCGCGGATCGGAGGAGTGCTGATGGGAACTCTCGATGTTGGCGTCGCAGTCGGCGAGAAAGCCGGCAACCGCGGCGACGATGCCGATCGAATCGGGACAGGTCGCGACCAGCCGCATCGCGACCTCGTCGTGCGGGCCCGGCGAGCGGTTGCTGGCATTCGCGTCGCTGATGCTCACACTCCGGCGGCGTGGCGGAGGGCGTCGGCCTTGCCCGTGTGTTCCCAGGTGAAGTTGGGGTTGTTGCGGCCGAAGTGGCCGTAGGCGGCGGTCGCTTGGTAGATGGGGCGGTGGAGGTTGAGTTCTTCGCGGAACGCGCCCGGGCGCAGGTCGAAGTGTTCGTCGATCAGGCTGATGATGCGGGCGCGCTCGATCGTTTCGGTACCGAATGTCTCGACCATCACGGAGACGGGTTGGGCGACGCCGATCGCGTAGGCGACCTGGACCTCGATGCGGCGGGCGAGCCCGGCGGCGACGCAGTTCTTGGCGACCCATCTCGCCGCGTAGGCGGCTGAGCGGTCGACCTTCGAGGGGTCTTTGCCGGAGAAGGCGCCGCCGCCGTGGCGGGCCATGCCGCCATAGGTGTCGACGATGATCTTGCGGCCGGTCAGGCCGCAGTCGCCCATCGGGCCGCCGATCACGAACCGCCCGGTCGGGTTGACCAGAAACGAGCGCTCCAGCGCGATCTGGTCGTAGAGCCCCTGCGGCAGCGACGGCACGACGACGTGCTCCCACAGATCGCCGCGGATCTGGGTCTGCGAATCGACGCCTTCGGCGTGCTGGGTCGAGATCAACAGCTTCTCGATCGCGACCGGGTGGCCGCCGTCGTAGCGGACGCTGACCTGCGTCTTGCCGTCGGGTCGCAGATAGGGCAGGGTGCCGTCCTTGCGCACGATCGAGAGGCGCTCCGCGAGCCGGTGCGCCAAAGCGATCGGCAAAGGCATCAGCTCCGGCGTCTCATCGGTGGCGTAGCCGAACATCATGCCCTGATCGCCCGCCCCCGCGACGTCGAGCTCATCGCCGGAGCCGGCGGCGCGCTGCTCAAACGCCGAGTCGACGCCCTGCGCGATATCCGCCGACTGGCGGTCCAAGGTCGACATCACCGCGCAGGTGTTGCAATCGAACCCCTTCAAGGCGTCGTCATAGCCGATCGCGCGCACGGTCTCCCTGGCGATCTCGGGGATATCGAGATGAGCGGTGGTGGTGATCTCCCCCGCGACCACGATCAAGCCCGTCGTCACCAACGTCTCGCACGCGACACGCCCATACGGGTCCTCAGCCAACACTGCGTCGAGCACGCCGTCGGAGATCTGATCGGCGATCTTGTCCGGGTGCCCCTCCGTCACAGATTCGGAGGTGAACAGAAAATCTCCGTCGTTCTGTGCCATCACTGCTCCTTTCCCTCACCCGCGAGGGTGACATTTTTGAGGCCGGCGACCACCATCGCCCGGCTCGTGCCATGACTGCAATGGCACTTCGAGTCAACGACCCGCGAGGCGCTCACGAGACCACTGCAAGAGAATCCAAGCGGACGCTCATCGCCTCGTCACGACAAACGCCTCATCGTTGAACCACAGGCCGCCGTGCTCGTGCAAAGCCTGCTGTGTGGCGCTCAGATAGGCGCCGCTGGAGACGACGTCATCAAGGCGCTCGTCCTCGATCTGGTTGACGTAGATCACGGCGTTCCACGCCGCAAACAAAGTCGAGGTGCCGATTCGGTCGGCGATCTCCGAGGGCAGTGTGTGCATCTCGTAGCGAAACACCGCGCCCTCATCGGTCGGATTTGCGAGATCGAACTCGCCGGCCTCCTCGGCGAGCGCCTCGCGCAGCGCGTCAAGCAGCTCGCCCCGCCCGACCGGGAAGAAGTTCTCGCCCGGCCACAACTGCGTCACCACCTCGGTCGCCGGGTCGTGACCGTAGGACTGCACCACCAACAACCGCCCGCCGCTCTTCAAGGAGCGCGCCAGCGGCGCCAGGATCTTCTCGCCCTTGAATTTCGCGCTCGTCCTCGCCCGCCACGGCTGCGAAGCCAAGACAAAGTCGTAACCACCAACCTGCGCGCCCTCGCGCGGGATCACCGAGTCCAGCACGAACTCGTGATCCGCGCGATAAACGACCAGCACGGACGGGCGCACATACGTAGGGTTGCCCGTCGCCTCGCTCGGCCTGGTCTCCCAACCATGCGCCAGCGACGGCTCCAAAGCCTCGATCTGATCACCAAACTCGTTCGCCGACGACCCCTCCAGGCGGATCACCTGCCAGTTGATCGGCCCTCCGGCTGGATCAGCCAACGCCAGCGAAGGCGCATTTGCATAACTCAGGTTCGTGATCACAAGCACGGTGTTGCCATGCTCGTAAAAGCGATCGGGCATCTTCTCCAAGCCCAACCGCACGTCCTCGAGGCTGATCTCCTTCGCAACCGCCAGCAACGGCACCGTCGGGAACAGCTGATGCGTCGTACGCATCATCCGCGAGAGCACCGTCGCATCACCCATCCCCGCATCAAAGATCCGCAACGACGGCGGCGACGGACGCATATGCGCCAACTCCATCGCCGCGCGCTTCACAACAACCGCCTTCTCATTACACGTATTCACAAACGTCAAGTACTTCTGGCGATTGTCGTAAAAGCGAAACGGCGGCGAATCGGCCACCGCAGCCGCCGGAACGGCGACCTCTTCGGGACCGCTCATCGGGCGCCCTCGGTGATGCACAGCGATGCTCCCGGCATGGCTTCTCCTTTCCGCGTATCCCGCTGCAGGCGGTGCCTGACGCTTCTCCTCGAACGATTCGAGCGGGCGGCCGCGTCGCGGTATCGCGGTGGCCCGCTCGGAGCGGTCCGGGCAGCATTCTCGCCTAAGGGCTTGCCTGCCGCCTTGAAGCCGCGCTCCCGCACCGGCCACAGCCGTCTCCTGGCCGCACATGACTTCTGCAGCGCGGGCACGATCCGCTGGCCGGCGAGGCGCCGTACGGCCTCATTTCAGGCGCTTGAGTGTATTGATGCCCGAAAAACTCTGTCAAGTCGGCCTACACGGCCGCGACGCGCCGCTCAGCGAATTCGCTGCAAAACGGTGGTTACTGCTCGTTCAGGCGGGCTTGACGCAGCGGGGCAGGAGTTGGCGCAGCGCGCCAGCGCCCTGCCGCGATTCCCAGCGGCTCGTTGATCGCGAGCTAGCGCGCGGCGCGGAACTCACGCGGCGAGCTGCCGTAGGTGTTGCGGAATAACCGGCTGAAATGGGGCAGGTTCGGTAGGCCCCAGCGCGTCGCGATCGCGATGATCGTCTGGTCCGCGAACGCGGGGTCGAGCAGGTCGTGGCGGCAGCGGTGCAGCCGCTCGGTGCGGATCCACTCGCTGACGCTCTGTCCCTCGTGCTCGAACAGGCGATGCAGATAGCGGGTCGAGATCGAGCAGGCCCGCGCGATCTGGTCCGGGCCGAGGCGCGGGTCCCCGAGGTTGGCCTCGATGTAGGCCTTCGCGTGCAGCAGCAGTTCGGTCCGCGAGCGCAGCCTCGATGGTCGATCGGAATCGATCCGATCGGCGTAGACGCCGCGCACGAGGTCGATGATTCGCTCGGACACGTTGACGTCGTCGTGCGCGATCGTGCCGTCGGCCAGCCCGGCCGCGACGCCGCAGAAGAACTGCGCCGCCAGCCGAGGGAGCCCGCAGCCGCCTGGTATCCGCAGCGCCGTCTGCGCCGCCATCTTCGCGGCGTGGGCACCGAGTGTCGTCTTCGGCAGTCGTAGCACGACGGCTTCGAAGGACTCGTCGGCGCGGAAGATCGCCGGCTGCGAGGTGTCGTACATCGTCATGTCGCCCGGGCCGAGCACGTCGCAGCGGTGATCCTGGGCAGCATGTATCCGCCCGCGCAGGAGGATCTTCAGGTGCAGGCACTCAGGGTCGCCGGCCGCGATCGTCTTCGGTGTCCGCGTCATGGTGTTTGGCGCGGTCGCGATGCGAAACAGACCGATCGAGGGCAGCTCGTCTCCCCACATCCGCGCGGAGAAGCGCTCCCGCGCGTCGGTGCGGATCTGGACCGGGTGGTAGATCTCGCGCGATGCCTCCGACCAGAAGTCGACGCGATCGGCAGCCGATACGACGGCGGTGTCAATCAACAACGTCATGCCACGTAAGGCCGATCCATGGGTGCAGCACTCCTCCCCTCACAGAGGCGTCGAGGCGGCGAGTATACGAAAGGCGCGCGGCGCTGTCGAGTCGCCCGGCCGCCGCCACGCGCCTCGGCAGCCGCCGCCCGCAGAGCTCGCGCCCCAGCGCACGAAGCAAGGACGCGGGAGCGCCGGCCGGACTCCTGCGCGCGGGCGTGATCTGCCCACGAACGAATCGCCTGTACGGTTGTCTTGCCGGCGAGCGCACACTTCGTCGCGCGACTTGAGCCTCAGCGCACTTATCCTCCCGCGTTCACGCCACCGAGACCTACGATCGATCGAATTCTGCTGAGGGTCCGGCCGTCTGCGCGCGCGGCGTGCGCGCGCGATCAGAGGGGAGGTCAGTCACTAGAGCAGCTCGCAGCCTACGCCGGCACTGCATTGAGCGTGTCTGGCGGCTGTCTCGACAGCGTCGCGCCCCGCGTGCCGCCAGCGACCCTCGATCCGACCAGCGAACCGCGCCCGCCCGCCCATGGCGAGCGGCCTGCACAAGAGGAGACTCGATGAACCGCATTCTGACCACGCACGCCGGCAGCCTGATCCGGCCCCCCGAGGTGGTGTCATTCATCAACGCGATCGCCTCCGGCCAAGACATCGACGAGGCCGCCTACGCCGAGTGCCTGCGCAGCTCGGTGTCGGACATCGTCAAGCAGCAGCTCGATGTCGGACTCGACGTGATCGACGACGGCGAGATCGGCAAGGTGTCGTGGATCACCTATCTGTACGAGCGGGTCAGCGGGCTCGAGCTGCGTCCCATCACTCAGGAGGGCAGCATGCTGCCGCCGAGCCGTGACCGCCAGCACTTCCCGGGCGCCTACGCGGCGCTCGACGCGCTCGACGAGGCGGCGACGCGCGCGAGCAACGCCGGCGGCGCCGTCGAGGAGGTTCCCTCAAACGCCGCCGTGGAGTGGGTGTGCACGGGCCCGATGACCTACGACCGCACCGCCGTCGAGCGCGACATCGCCAACCTGAAGGCGGCGCTTGACGAGCACGGCAATGAGGAGACCCAGGCGTTCCTGCCAGTCGTCGCGCCGGCGAGCGCGTACTGGCTCAAGAACGAGCACTACAAGGATGAAGAGGAATTCGTCTACGCCCTGGCGGACGCGCTGCACGAGGAGTACCAGACGATCGCGGACTCGGGGCTGCTGCTGCAGGTCGACGACGCCGTGCTGATGCACGAGTGCGACTCGATGCTGTCGGAGGGTAAGACCTACGAGGACTACCGGGCCTGGGCGGAGCTGCGTGTGCGCGCGCTCAACCACGCGCTGCGCGGGATCCCCGAGGATCGCGTCCGCTACCACGTCTGCTGGGGAAGCTGGCACGGGCCCCACGCCTACGACCCACCGCTGCGCGATACCGTCGACCTGCTGCTCGCGGTAAACGCGGGCTACTACTCGATTGAGCAGGCCAACCCACGCCACGAGCACGAGTGGCGCGTGTGGGAGGACGTCAAGCTGCCCGAGGGCCGCAAACTGATCCCGGGCGTGGTCACCCACCACACCAACGTCGTCGAGCATCCTGAGCTCGTCGCCCAGCGGCTCACGCGCCTCGCTCGCGTGGTCGGGGGCGAGAACGTGATCGGCGGCACCGATTGCGGCTTCGCCCAGGGAGCCCTGATCCAGCGCGTGCATCCCGAGATCCAGTGGGCGAAGCTTGCCGCGCTGGCCGAGGGCGCCGAGATCGCCTCGCGTGCGCTGTGGGGGGCCAAGGCCGCCGCATGAGCGACGTCGCAGGCGTCACGCGGGCTGGCAGCCGCTGAGAACTCTGCCCCTCAACCGCGTGGGTCGGAGGTCATTCCAGCGGCCTCCGACCCAACGGCGCCTCACCTCCCACCGGAGGGCCGCGGGGCCGCTTCGCGCTCTTCGCTCCGAAGGTGGTGCCCCCTCAAGCCCAAGGGCCGGAGATCGCCCCATCGGCCTCCGGCCCGACGGCTGACGCGGCGAGCGCGCCTCGGCGCCCAGGCGGCGCGAGCCTGCGGTTCCCAGCGCGGCGCGCTAACGCCTCACCGCATCACCGCGGCCGAGCTGCGGTCGGAGCTCCTTCACAGGCTCCGCGACGATGCTGCGTGCCGCGACGTAGCCGAAGGTCAGATAGGGGCCCCAGGTCGAGCCGCCGGACCAGTACGCCTGCCCGGCGGGGGAGGCGACACAGTTGCCGATCCCGTAGAGACCGGGCACCGGCGCCTCGGTGCCGTCCAGAATCTGGAGACGTTCGTTGACCTTGGGACCGCCCTTGGTGTCGATCGCGCCCGGGGCGAGGATCGTCGCGTGGTAGGGCCCCTCGGCGGCCAGCGGGAAGAGCGTCGGGTTCGGGAGGGGGTTGTCGGGCGCGCGCTCGCCGTGCATGAACAGCTCGATCGCGGACTCGCCGCGATGGAAATCCTCGTCCGAGCCGCCGCGGGCGAAGCCGTTGAAGCGCTCGATCGTGGCCCGCAGGTTGGCGAGGAAGTCAGTCGCAAGCTCCACTCCGCCGCTGGATGGCGACAGCGATGCGAGGCGCTCCGCCAGCGCACGGGCGAGACCTTCCAGCGAGGCGGCTGTGATCAGGTACTTCGACGCCTCCCCAACCGCCGGTATGAAGTTGCCGGCCTGATGGTCCATCAGGCCGCCCCCGCTTGCGAAGCGAATGCGAGTGCGCTCGTCGAGGATCGCGAACTGCAGGAAGTTCGGGTACTCGGCGCGCGCGGGGTCCCAGGCGAAGTGCGACTGCGTGCGGTCGTTGTAGGTCGTCTTCTCGTTGCACGCGCGTCGGCCGTACTTGTTGACACTGAGGACGCTGTCGCCCGCCAGCGTGAAATTGGCGATCAGGCCGGGGTCCCCTTCGAGCGCCTGCTCGTAGACCACGGGCGCCCCCCATGCCGAGTGCATGTGCAGGAGCGGGACCCCGAGGGCCTTCACGATCGGGATGATGTCGCCCTCGCTCGTCCGCGCGGCGCAGCCGCCGACGTACATGCCGTTGAGGTACTCGCGGGCATAGCGTGCGCTGTGGGTGAAGCCGCCGGTCGCGAGCACGACGGCCTTGCGCGCGCGGACACGGACGTCGCGGCCACCGCTCACGGCGCGCGCCCCGAGAACCTCTCCCGCCGCGTTGACGTAGAGCCCGTCGAGGCGGTGGTCGTAGAGGACGCCGACGCCGGCGTTCTTCGCGAACGCCAGCAGGCGGTCGATCGCCCCACGGCCGTTCGTCAGCTCGCCGCCGTCATCGACGTTGAAGATCACGCGTCCGAAGCGACCCTTGTCCTCCGGCAGCTCGTTGTAGCTCGCCCAATCGGGCTGGTGTGCGGTGCGCATCGCGCCGCTGTCCTCGAGATGGGACAACGCGGCCGCCGCGTTGTCGTAGTAGGTCTCGATCAGGCGGTGCTCCCACTCGGGAAGACCGAGGAACTCGTCCTCCGTCCGGTACAGCAGTGGTCGGCCGACACGGGCGAGGAAGCGGATGAAGTCCTCGCGCGGGTCCGCCAGGCCTGCCGCCTGCATGTACCGGCTGTTCGGAATCATCATGCCGCCCGCCGCCTTCGCGCTCGTGCCGCCTCCCGCGTGGGACTTCTCGACGACCACGACGGCGGCGCCGAGATCGGCGCAGTTCACAGCGACCGAGCAGCCGGCGATCCCGGTGCCGATGACGACCACGTCCGCCTCTCGATCCCAGGCCTGATCCGCCGCGACCTCCACGACCGGCGCCCGGCTCCGGCTTGACACGGCTGGCTCAGTCCTCATTCGGCGTGCAGACTACCTTCGCGCCGCGGCGCGTTGACCGCGGCAGGCAGCCCGCCCGAAGCTCAGATGAAGACCGTGTTGGGCTCCAGGCCGCAGACGACGCGTCCCAGCAGCTCGAGGCTCGTCGCGTCGGTGAGAAAGGCGTGGTTGGCGAGCGCCTGGATGTCGCGCTGGTAGCGCTGGATCGGGACGCTGCGCTGGATCGACGACGCGCCGCTTGCGCGGTAGAGCACGTCGACCGCCTCGCGCGCGAGCGTCGTGGCGTGGGCGGCGTGGGCGCGCACGAGCGCGCGGTCCTCGAGCGTGAAGTCCCCGGTCGGCGCGTTCGCGGCCAGGTCGATCGCACGGCGTCCGTGGGCGTCGGCCGAGTGGATCTTCATGATCGCCTCGCCGAGCTGGAGGTGTGTGACCGGGGCCTGCGCCTGGCTGGCATAGTCGGTGTAGGTGATCGCGCGGCCGGGCAGGCGCGTCATGAACGCGTCGAGCGCTCCCCGGGCGATTCCGACCGGAGCGCCTGCGGCCTGGGCGATCAGGAACGACACGGTCGGCACCCGCCAGTAGGCGGCGTCGCGGTTGCGGGCGCTCGGGAGCTCGAGCGTCATCTGCGCCGCCAGCGGCAGGATCCGGTGGGCCGGCACGAACACCTCCTCGGCGACGGTCGTGTTGCTGGCGGTCCCGGCCATCCCGGTGGCGTACCAGTCGTCGAGGATCGTCAGTTCCGAGTAGGGGATCAGCACGCTCGCCGGTGCTGGCGCTCCGCTGGCGTCGGGGACGAGCGCCGTCAGGATCGCCCACTGCGAATGCAGGCAGCCGGTGTTGAAGGGCCAGCGCCCGCTGACGAGCACGCCGCCGTCGACGGCCCTCCCCTCGCCGCCGACGGCGAAGACCGAGGCGACGCGGACGCGCGGGTCGGCGAAGACCTCCTCCTGGGCCTCGTCGGCGAACATCCCCGCGTTCCACAGCATCGCCGTGAGGATCGTCGCCACCCAACCCGTCGAAGGGCAGCCCGAGGCGATCGCCGCGAGCACCTCGTACTGGGTCTGCAGGCTTGACTGGTAGCCGCCGAAGTGGCGGCCAACCGTCATCCGAAAGACGCCCGCGTCGGTCAGCGCCTCGATGTTCTCGTCGACGACGCGGCGGCCCTCCTCGGTGCGCTGCGCATTCTCGCGCAGGAGCGGAACGAGCGCTCGCGTGCGCTCGAGCAAGCCCGACTCCCCGACGGCGATACCTGCGGAGCTCACCGGCGACTCCTCCCCTCTCGAGGCCTGGCACGGCCGCGCGCCCTGCCCGCGGCGGCATGCGGGCACTATAGGGAGCGGGGATACGGCGCGCCCGCCGCGGGGCACGACGATCTGTACGCTGGCAGCGATGTCGCAGGCGAAGCCCGCAAAGCCGGCACGTTCGCGCGTCGACCCTGAGGCCGCGCTTGCCGCCGCCCTGCGCAGCTGCCTCGGGCGCTTCGTGACCGGCGTCGCGGTGGTGACCTTTGATGACGCCGACGGCCCGCGCGGCATCACGGTGAACTCGTTCACCTCGGTTTCGATGGAGCCGCCGCTGATCCTCGTCAGCATCGCCAAGACGGCGCGCAGCCACGACGCGCTCGCCCAGGCGATCCCGTTCACCGTCAATGTGCTCGGGGCCGAGCAGGAGGCGCTGGCGCGCCGCTTCGTGCGCGGCGGCGAGGAGCTCCCGGTTCGCTGGCTGGAGGGCTCGAGCCCGCCGCGGCTGCTCGGCACGCTCGCCCACTTCCAGTGCGCGCCGTGGCGCAGCTACGACGCGGGCGACCACACGCTGCTGCTCGGAGAGGTCGTCGACTTCGACTCGCGTGAGGGCGACGCGCTCGGCTTCTTCACGAGCCGGTTCATGCCTGTCGCCGAGCTCCGGCTCGGCCACGAGGAACTCATCTAGGGGAGGAGCAGTATGGGCGCCCGCAGCGGACAGGATTACCTCGAGCGGCTCGGCGCGACGCGGCCGGCTGTCCACATCCACGGCGAGGTGGTGTCCGGCCCGATTCCCGAGCATCCGGTGTTCGGCCGGCTGGTGAGGAGCTACGCCGCGCTGTACGACATGCAGCTGGAGCCCGGACTGCGCGAGACGATGACCTACGAGGCGCCCGGCTCCGGCGAGCGCGTCGGCACCTCGTTCATCGTGCCGCGCAGCCACGAGGACCTGGTGCGCCGGCGCGAGATGATGAAGGCCTGGGCCGACTTCAGCCTCGGCACGCTGGGGCGCACCGGCGACTACCTCAACTGCTGCGTGATGGCGCTCAGTGAGGCGCAGCCGTGGTTCGCCCAGGCGGATCCTGCGTTCGCGGCCAACATCGCCGCCTACTACGAGCGCGTGCGCAGCGAGGACCTGTTGCTGACGCATACGCTGATCTCCCCGCAGGCCAACCGCAGCCAGGACGCCGGCCAGCAGCAGGGCGGCGCGCTGACCGCGCGGATCGTCGACGAGGACGACGACGGCGTGACGATCCGCGGCGCCCGGATGCTCGCGACGATCGGCCCGATCGCCGACGAGCTGCTGGTGTTTCCCTCGACGGTGCTCAAGGGAACGCCCGAGGACGCGCCCTACTCGTTCGCCTTCGCGATCAACTGTGACGCTCCCGGCCTGCGCTTCATCTGCCGCGAGTCGCTCGACTACGGGCGCAGCGCCTTCGACCACCCGCTCGGCTCGCGCTTCGAGGAGATCGACTCGGTCGTCGTCTTCGACGACGTGCATGTGCCGTTCGAGCGCTGCTTCCTGCTCGGCCACCCCGAGCTGTGCAACAACTTCTACACCGACACCACCGCCGCGGCGCACATGACCCACCAGGTGGCCACGCGCACAATCGCCAAGACCGAGGCGATGCTCGGGCTGGCCACGCTGCTCAGCGAGGCGATCGGGATCGACCAGTTCCAGCACATCCAGGAGGACATCGCCGAGTTGATCGTGACGCTCGAGATCGTGCGCGGCCTCGTCCGCGCCGCCGAGGCGGACGCGGCGCCCAACGAGTTCGGCGTGCTGACGCCGAAGATGGCCTCGCTCAATGCGTGCCGAAACTGGTTTCCGAAGGCCTCGCAGCGCTTCCCCCAGATCCTGCGCAAGTTCGGGGCCAGCGGGCTGATGGCGCTGCCGACGCAGGCCGACATCGAAGGCGAGGCGCACGAGGACATCGAGCGCTACCTGCAGTCGGCCACGCTGGACGGCGGCGACCGCGTGCGGCTGTTCCGGCTCGCCTGGGACATGTCGATGTCGGCGTTCGCCGGCCGCCAGACGCTCTATGAGTACTTCTTCTTCGGCGACCCGGTGCGGATGGCCGGCGCGCTGGTGCGCGGCTACGACCGCACGCCCTACACCGCGCACGTGCGCGAGTTCCTGGAGCGCGCCAAGCAGGACGGCTGACGGGGCGCGCGCCGGCGCGCCGGCGGGTCAGCTCGCCGAGTGGCGCGCGATGAACGCCGCGGTGCGCTCCGGCGTGGCGAGCGCGTCCCACTGGCGGTCGGGATGGTTGAAGTTCTCGGTGTAGGCGTCGCAGAGCGCCTTGTTCTGCGACATCGCGCCGATCAGCTCGACGACGTGGGGCTGGGGGTTGAGGATCATGTTGGTCCAGTCCGAGACGCCGAGGACGAAGGCTTCGCGCTCGCGCGCGACGCGCTGGCAGAAGCGCTCGTCGAAGCCGTAGTCGGCGAGGATCGCCTCGCCGATCGTCCAAGCCGAGTAGGACGCGGAGTTGGCTCCCTGGCCGTTGACGGGGTCGACGACGCAGTGGGCGTCTCCGACCGCCAGCGCGTAGCGCCCGCTGGCGAGCCGCAGATAGTCCTCGCGGACGATCGGTGTGAGCGCGCCCTGAAGAATGTCGGTCGGGCCCTGGAGGGCGAAGGCTCCGAGGTCGATGCGCTCATGCAGCATCGGGAAGTGACGCTCCACCTTCTCGAGCACGGCGGCGTGGAAGCGGTGCGGATCGTCGTCGTAGCGAACGTCGGCGAGCACCTCGAGGTCGCCGCCGGGGATCGCCTCGAACAGCAGCGCCGTCGCAAAGCCCTCGCGCGAGAAGATCGGCAGCTCGAGCAGCTCGCCGTGGCCGAGCGACAGATGCACGCCGACGCCCTTCGGCTCGCTGTAGGCGATGCCGTGGTAGATGCCGGCGGAGAGGCGGCGCTGCGGCTTGTCGTAGGGCGAGCGGTCGGCGCGGCGGGGGAACATCGCGCCGATGCCGTCGCGCCCGGCCGCGACCACGATCAGGTCGTGCTCGCCCGAGAGCCGCTCGAGGTCCTCAGCCGCGACCGCGCCGATGCGGATCTCACCGCCGCGCTCCTCGTAGTCGACCATCAGCCGCGGCAGATAGACGCGGTAGTCGATGATCGACGAGGGCTCCTCGAAGTCACCGCGGAAGCGCAGCGGCGCCGGCGCGGGCGTGCCGACGACGCAGTGGTGGTGGCAGACGTATCCGTATTCGCCGGCGTCCCAGTGATGGACGCCGAGCGCGCGCTCGCGCTCGAGCGTGTGGTGGTGATGAGCGACGGTGTTGGGAAGGCGCCCGCCGGCGACCTGCTCCGCGCTCTTCTCGGCGTACATCGTCACGGGGATGTCGTGCTCGCGCAGGAACAGCCCGAGATGCAGCCCCGAGACGCCCGATCCGATGATGCCGATATTCATCCTGCCTCCTCCCGAAGCGGTCCCGTGAGGACAAGCTACGGGGTGGCACGCGCGCGATCAAGCGCACGACCGCCGACACGCGCGACGCCTTCGCTGACGGCGCGCGGCTCGTCGCGCGAAGGTGCCCCCTAACCCCTCAGGTGCGCGGGCCAGATGCCGTTCTTGCCGGGTGCGAGGATTCCCGCCGGGTCGAGCGCATCCTTGAGCGTCTCGCAGAAGCGGCGGTAGGCGTGGTCGCCGAAGGAGTACTGCGCGGCCGCCGCGTCCATGAAGTCGACGTGCGCGCGGTACTCGCCGTAGCCGTGCGGCGCCGCCTCGACGACGAGCTTGCGGGCGAGCTCGTAGGCCGTGCGCGTGCCTGCCTCATCGGCGGTGTCGAACATCAGCATCGTGATGTGGATCAGGCTGCGGGCGTTGATCGGGAGCAGTCCGGCGAGGTAGTCCATGCCGGCCGCGTGGACCTGCTCGCGCAGCACGCCGCGTGCGCGCAGGATCTCGCTGGCGGTCATCGGAACGACCGGCGAGAAGCCGATGTGCCCACCCGAATCACCGCCGGCCCAGCGCGTGATGTGGGTGAAGGCCATGTTCGGGATCCCGGCCATCGTCTTCTCGCTGCCGTTCTCGATCTGGGAGAACTCCTCGCGGCGGAAGCTGCGCTCGGAGCGCACGTCGGCATCCGGGATCCGCTCGAATGCGGCCTTGACCTTCTCGAAGCGGTGGGCCACGACCGGCTCGTCTCCGTAGAGCGCGAGGCGCATCATCCAGCGGCCGACGTCGAGTTCGCGCGCGATGCGGTCGATCTCAGGCTCGGGGATCGGGCCCTCGCCGTCGAACCAGTCGGCGCGGGCGGTGTGCAGCGCCGCCGTGTTGAGCGTGTTCAGGATCGTCGGGACCATCCGCAGCGTGCCGTCGAGCAACAGCGAGCGCAGCGTGTCGATCAGCGGCGCGATGTCGTCGTCGCGCCAGATCCGCACCCAGATCGGCCTGTAGACCTCGGGCCTGGGCATCAGCCAGACCCCGAGCTTGGTGACGATGCCGTAGTTGGACTGGGTGAAGAGGGGGTCGAGCGTCGGCCCGAGGCCGCGCTTGTAGAGGTTCCAGGCGCGGTTGCCGGGCATCGCCCCCATGCCGGTGCGCAGCAGCTCGCCGGTCGGTAACACGACCTCCATGCCGCACTGGGCGCTCCAGTCGATGCCATAGGGCAGGTAGGTGACGCCGTTCTCGAGCATGTTGCCGACCGGCCCGCCCCAGCCCAGGTCGGCGATCGAGAGCATCAGATCGAGCCCGGCCTGCTCGATCGCCTCGTGGAGGTCGAACCAGCGCACGCCCGGCTCCACCAGCGCGTAGCCGAGCTCGCCGTCGAGCTCGAGCACGCGGTTCATCTGGCGCAGGCTGACGACCACCGATCCGCCGAGCAGCGGCCCGGCGCCGCCGTAGCCGTTGTTGCGCCCGGTCGAATGCGTCCACAGCGGCACGCGGTGCTCGGCGGCGATACGCACGACGGCCTGGACCTGCTCGACCGAGCGCGGCAGCACCGCTGCGGCGGGGGCGTGCTCCTCCCAGCCGGCGAAGGCGAAGGGGTCGCGGTACTCCAGCAGGCCCCGGCGGTCGGTGACGACGCTGTCGGCTCCGAGCTCAGCGCCGAAGCGCTCGAGCGCCCGCTCGAGGCCGGGCGCGCTCATCGGGACTGGGGGTTGCGCGGGATCCAGCGACCGCCGAGAGAGATGTCGCCGATCAGCTCGTCCTGGAGCGCCTTCGCGAGCACGTGGTCGCGGGTCTCCTCGGCCAGCGTGAGCACGCGCTCGAGGTCGTGACCGAGCAGCGCGCCGTGGCGCTTGACCGGGCGACCGGCGACCAGCACCGTGTCGACGAGGCCCGGGTGGGCGTTGTAGACGAGCGCGCCGGCGGCGTTGTTGAGCGGCGACATCCCGAGCGAGTCGGTGCGGACGAGGATCAGGTCCGCCTGCTTGCCGGGCGTGATCGAGCCGATCCGCTTCTCGAGTCCGACCGCGCGCGCGCCCTCGATCGTCGCGAACTCGAGCATGTCGTGGCAGGTGAGCTCGATCCGCTCTCCGCCGACGAGGGTTCCGCCGGCGGCCTCGCGCGCAGCGTTGTCGAGGCCGCGCTGGGTGCCGATCGCCGTGCGCATCAGGCCGAACATGTGCCCGCCGGTTGAGGTGCAGACGTCGATCGAGAGGCTCGGCCGCACGCCGACCGCGAGCAGGCGGCCCGTGGCCGGCCAGCCGTGCCCCATCTGCAGTTCGACGTCGGCGGCGACGGAGGCGCTGCCGCCGCTGTCGGCGATCATCTGGAGCTCGTCGTCGCCGAGCGTGCAGCAGTGCACGTAGGTGGTGCGCTCGTTGAGCAGGTTCTCGCGGCGCAGCCAGTCGATCGGCCGGGTCTTGCCGAGCTCGCCGTCGCCGACGTGGACGGTGATGCGCAGGTCGAGATCGTTGGCGAGCCGCCAGTCGTGGAGCGCGACCTCCTCGGTCGTGAACTGGGGGCCGCGGATCGCGAGCGCCATCGTCACGAGGCCGTCGTCGGATGAGAAGTACTGCTCGCGGATGCGGCGGGCGTCCTCGGGGTGGTTGACCGTGTTGCCGGGCACCACCCCCCACTGCGCGGCGCCGCCGCCGTGGGCGAAGACCGCGCGGCTGCCCGAGTCGCGCAGGGCGGCGACGGCGGCGTCGGCGTGCTCGGGCGTCGCCAGGTTGTGCGACCAGTCGAGCAGGGTGGTGATGCCGGAGTCGAGCGCCTCGAGCGTGCCGAGCAGGTTGCCGGCGTAGGTGTCCTGCGGACGGTAATACTTGCTGAGGCCGGTGTGCATGCCCCAGAGGTAGTGAAACAGCGACCAGTCGGAGGCGATGTTGCGCCACGGCGCCTGCCAGGTGTGGCGGTGGGTGTCGACGAAGCCGGGGGCCACGATGCAGCGCCTCGCGTCGATCACCTCGCAGTCTGCGGCCTCGATGCGCGCCGCGACGGCGGCGATCCGGTCGTCCTCGACAAGGACGTCGCCGCGCGCAAGCTCGCCGACCTCCGGGTCGAGCGAGAAGACGTAGCCGCCCTGGATCAGGAGGCGCCGTGGCACCGCACACCCTCCCTCGCTGTCGCTATCGCGTGCACGCGGCGACAGGCTATCTCGCGATCCGCGCGGGCGCGCCTGCGCATTGGCGGGCATGGCCGCGGTCTGCGGGC